>VTLG01002020.1_pt1 | contig 12845 bp, 6 predicted proteins | sample 4694571 | NCBI WGS metagenome assembly VTLG01 (sample SAMN12604809, study PRJNA352737) | marine metagenome | biome: ENVO:00000447; feature: ENVO:00000209|ENVO:00000569|ENVO:01000036; material: ENVO:00002151; isolation source: viral sequences binned using virsorter ... | reverse complement strand
TATTTAAATTTAGGATTAGCAGTATCTCCTAATTCTTGACCAGCATATAATGCTTGATCTTGGTTATTATTTAGATCTGATGCTTTATATGCTGAACCAGATGCGAACACTGATTTAGCTGTTGATACGTCTGTATCCCTATAAATCAGTATTTTAACACCTGATTTAGGAGCACCTGTACTTTCTTGTGTATTTGTCTCTAATGTTGTGGGTGAACCTCCGAGAGCAACGAATTGGATGGATGTGGCTGTTGGGAATGTATATTTAGTTGTAGCTAAAGTTGCACCATTAAGTGAAACTTTTATATCTTCAGTTTTAAAGTATGGAAAGGAAAAGGTTAACTGAGCTTGCCCAGCTATACCTTTTGAACCATCTCCATCATAATCAGTTGTTGAAATTGTTGTAGCCATTAATCATCCATTTGTTTAGTATTTAATACAAGCTAGTAACGCTACGTTTCTTGGTCTTGTTTCTGTTCCACCTGAGTTGTTTACATCTATACTTGCTGAGATATCAATATCTATACCTGTTGTTTCTGATTGCGTAGGTCTATTACCTCCATGAGCATGGTCAGATTTACCTGTAGCTATAGCATCAGCTTCACTATCAGATCCACTTTTAAGTGCTATATCATGTTGGTGACCGGGATCATCTACATCATGTGAAACACTAATATCACTTGGGTGATTATGTTCTTTATAAGCTTCTGCCTGAGTAGATCTAATACTTCTTCCACTATCTGTACCCTTACCATCATCCCAACCTCTAACGAATTCACCTCGTAAGTCAGGTAGATTAGCACCTACAATAGCGTATAATGCAGCGAAGTTAGCAGTTATACCTTGTGTAGTACCACTACCATTAGCGATAGCATCTCCATTAGCTTTTAAATAACCTGTAGGAGCACTAGAACCCGCATACCATATAACACTACCAATAGGTACAACAGCTGCTCCAGCTGATTGGAATGTAGGTGCAGCTCCAGTTCCATTAGATGTTAATAATTGACCAGCTGATCCTGTAGCAACATATGCTGGGTCTCCAGAAGCATCATATGTAATAAGATTACCATCTGTACCTCCAGCCATCTTAGCAAGAGTAATTTGATCATCAGCTATATGTGCTGTATCTATAGATCCATCTACATAATGTTCGGAGTTTATAGCATCATCTGCTATCTTTGTTCCGTCAACTGCATCAGCTGCTAATTTCTCAGTTGTGATTACATTATTTACTAGCTTAATTGTAGTTATAGTATTAGAATGCATATTACTACCAGTAAGAGCATCATTTGCTATCTTATCTGCAGTAATTGCATCATCTGCTATCATTTGAGTTATAACTGCACTATCATTTATAACCCAATCACTATCACTATTAACTGTTACATCATTCTTACTACCAGTTGTAATACCTCCTGATGTTGTCGTAACTAGTTTTGCTTCTTCAATTGCATACAGTGCTTGTAATTGATTTTCATTTAAACTAGTTGCTCTAACTGATGATCCAGCTGAATAATCATGTTCAGCTGCAGTTATAATAGTATCACGATATATTTTAATTACTTGTCCATTAACTGGTGCTGTAACAAAAGTAACTACAGTACCAGAAATAGAATAATGAGTTGGATTAGTTTGTAGATTACCACCTAATTCAACCTTTACATCTGTGTTTTTTAAAAAAGAGAATGTGATATCAAACGTTTTATCTGACCCATCCCCTGTATAACTTACTTCTGTTGCCATAGTTATTTAGCGATGTTTAGTGTTTCTTGTAGTCCAGCATCTTCTAGGACTGTATCTATATTACCTAATGCTTGGTTTCTTATAGATACTTCTTTATCATATTCACGCTGCCTTATAGTAGAACGCATTGGTTCCGCTAAATTATCCTCTGCATATACTTTAGCTTTTGCATAAGCCTGTGTAAGCCTTGAGAATATATTAGCATATTTAGTTGTATCTAATATATCAGAAGGTATTTTACCTCTACGTTGGGCTTGTAAAATATTTTTAAAGCCTCTATAAGTTTTACCATCAGGTGCAGTATAAGTAAGTTTATTAGCATCTCTCATAATTTCATTTATAAGTTGTTTATATAAACCTTGTTCACCCATCTTACTATTAATAGCAGCTATTTCATGATTCTCTAGAACAACACCTCGTTGACTCATATTCATAGTAGGAGAACTATTGAATTCAATATCAATTAAGAATTGACGTTCTTTAGATGGTTTAGAATGAACTTTCATTGGTCCTCTATTAAATACTCTAAGGAACCAATTATCTTCTTTACCTACATCTTTACCATCTATAGGATCAACTACTTTATCTAGAGCTCGTGAAGGGTCAACAGTATCTAACCAAGCATTTCTATTTCTTAAATGTTCTTGTAATTCTGAACGTATTTGACGTAATTCAGGGTATAGAATTTTACCTAATTCATTTCTCATACCACCTAATGGAACCATATCATTTAAAAATGATGACATAAATCTAGAAGCTGCAGCACCATTACCTTGTAAGACATCAAACATAGGTTCTAATTGAGCTAGAACTGATCTATTAGTAAATGCAGATCCTAATACAAATGAGAGTTTTTGGAAAAAGTATTCTTGTTGTGCAGTACTTATACTATCAAAGTTATCTACAACATCAATAGTTAATGATAACCAATCTCCAATTGGACCCATCCATTCATAACTAACTACTTTATTAGTACCCGGCATTTTACATGATTTAGCTTTCCATCCACTTCTAACTCTTTGTCTTTGTATTGCTGTATTATAATGACCATTACCAGTACATCTATCATTAACAGCAGCCATAAATGCCATAGTTGTCATAAGACTTCCTATAGCTGCCTTACCTTTAACTTCGTATCTTAGCATTTCGAAGTTTTCCATAATAAATTCATCTATCGGTCTACCTTTAGAAATCATTATTTCTTTGATCTCTTCGATATCATCTATAGTGAATTTCTTTCTACCTAATGGTCCCCACATTTTTTGATAATCAGCAGATAGTATACCTGCAGGACTCCATTTAGTGAAGTTATCTATAACATTAGCGGTAGTTCTAGGGTATCTTATAAATGTTCTTGCTGCAGGGAAACGCTTAATAAACATATTAAATCCATCAACAACAGGTGAGTCAGCATTAAGAGCTATTTCACTAGTTATAGAATCAATATAATCGGACTTAAGCATATCATTAGCATCAAACCATTTATCATATACTTCGCTATATGCTTTTTTAAAAGCTTCCTCAGTAATCTCTTCTCCTGATTGAGCTAATTTATTTAATGCTATATATTTAGCTTCAGTATTAGCTACAACTGATTTAGTAAATCCATCAAATGCTGTCATAGAGTTACCACCAAATCTAAGCACAGGATCCATTGCTAAAGCATCTAAGTCTTCGTATATCCTAAGTAACATAGCAGCTCCATCTTCTCCATTTTCAGAAGCAGCATCAGCATATGCTCTTAACATATCTAAACTCTTTTCTTCTTGAATAGCAATATCATTACGCATTACATAGCTAACATCTTTAGGATTAGTCGATGCTTTTCTAAAGACCAATCTCATGTGATCAGTTGCTTTTTGTAAAGTATCATCTAATGCAAAGTGAGCTACCATAGCTTTCTTAGCATTGGCTAAATCACCTTGTGCTACAGCTCCAGCAACAGTTGCCATACCTCTACCTAATAAACCAGTTAAGTTACCTACAGCAGCTTTCATAGGTGTTGCAGCAGCAGATAAGTTAGAGTTGAATAGATTACTCCACCATACTTTATTTATAATAGAAGGAACTTCTGGATTACCATCATAGATAGCTTTTTTAAATACACCTAATCTATTAGATGCATCCTTATGTAATTTATACATACTATCTACATTACCATCAGTAAACTCATTAGCTAATAATAATGGTCTAAGGAATTCAGGATTCTGTCTAGATATATCTTTTAATGTTTCAGTCCACTGTTTAACTTGAGGTATAATCTCTGTTAATTTACCACTTGAATTAGCTAAAATAGCATCAGCTGCACCATTAATAACATTTTGATCTCCAGTTTTAACAGCTTTATTCCATGTTTTCATATTAGAAAGCATACTACCTGCTTCAAACTGAGCTAACCCTTTCTCTACCATTAATACTTCTAATCTATCAGACATTAAATCAACGACTCTAGCTAAAGGACCACCTTCCATTAATCTAACACCTTCAGACATATCAGCTACTTGACCAGCTTCTGCTGTTACAAGATAAGCTCTAGCTTTCTGTGTATCAAGATCAGTTATTTGTCTTTGTAAATCCTTAACAGCTCTAGATATACCTTTTTTACCAACTATTCTAACAGCAGAATCATCTACTGATTTTTTAAATTCACTTAATAAACCTATGATTTCATCAGGTTCTACTCTAGGATGAAGTAATGTTGCAGCTAGTTTCTTACCAGCATCATCCATCATCTTAGCTGTAATGATTTTATTATTTTTTAATCTCTTACTAAATGAACCACCTTTTGTTAATTCATCAGCTACTTGTGATACAAGAGTTCTGTTATGTAAATTTTCAAATTCAATACCTTCTTTTCTAGTAACTTCATGTATAATGTTTCCAATCCTACCATGTGTAGAATTAAACTCAGGATTCTGAATATGAGCTTCATTAGCTTGAGCACCAAGAATACCATCTGGATCTTTTGCTCTAACTAATTTATCTCCTTCATCTAAAGCATCCCAATCTATAGTATCACCATAGTATTCATTAAGCATGGTAAGTTCATTTTCTTTCCTTGCATAATCTTCTAAGATTTTAGCTTCTACTGGGTTATCTGTAACAGCATCAAATCTACCACTATATTGATCTTTAGTTAATGCATCAACATCTGCGCTATTATTTTTAGAAGCTATAAATTTTGTATTATCTAAACTCTTACCAGCTTTAGTTACATAAGCTACGCCTTCTACTATACTAGCCAATAGACCAAATATAGCACCTTCATTAACATTCTTAGATCTTCTTTCACCGGGTGTATCATCTTCAGTAGTAGCTATACTATTAGGTATCCATTGATAAGTCCTTGGCCAATAATGTTTTAATGTTCCAAAGAAGTTATCATCTCTTTGGTTTTGTTCAGCTACATAATCTACAAAAGCACCAGCACCTATATCAGCACCAAATTTAGCAAAGTATTCAAACGATTTTGAATTACCTAACTTAGTTAACCATGGTGCTTGACTTGATGCAGTTCTTGCTGCATGTAGTTTTGAACCACCAGTTATTACCAGACTTCTTAAACCTAAAGTTGGTATAATTAATCCAGATATATTGCGTAGAGCTTGTACAGTTTTATCTTCATAAGCAGGTAGTTTAGGTATATTAGGACCACCAGCTGATGCCAAATTAATAGTATCAATAATGGTATCAGATAAACCTACAAGAGGTGCTGAGTTTTTCCATAAACCTTCACCTACATCATGTAGGAAACCACCTATACCGGGTCTTGGTGCTTTCATACCAAACGGCATTTGCACTTCTTCTTGTCCTTCCGTAGAAGGTTCCTGTGTAACTTCAGATTGTTGTGGAGTATCCGTAGGTACTTCTGTATCTGAAATAGCATCAGTTAAATTGATTTGGTCAGTTGGGATTAACTCCTCTTCTAGACCAATATTAAAATCTTCTTCCATTTAGTTCATGGGTATTGTATTGGTTCAGCGGAAATTTTCATAGTTAGAAACTCTTTGCTCTTTTCTTTCATCTATTTTTCTATCGTCATCCCCTTCTTCTGTTATCTCAGGATTGTTTTTCTCTATTGTTGCTAAAATGCTATATAATTGTAGTTTATCATTTTTTGTAAAGGTATCAAATCCTTGCCATCGTAACTTAGATAGCATTGTTTGGATAGCAAGATTCCTTGGCCCACCACCTGCCTTTAACATAGATGCTAAATTACCACCTAATATTTGAGTAGGTTTAGCTTCTCCTACTAGTAATTGGAAATTATGTAATTTTGCAAAGTCTGGGTCCATATACTTAACTGCTTTATTGATAGCATCCTCCACATCTAAACCTTCTCTAGCAGCAATATACAGCATATCTTGACTAGGATATCCATTCTCTTTAAAACCTAACATCTGACGATTACTGAAGATACCTTGGGGTCTTTGCCATCTCTCTTGTTTTGAGATATTTCCAAAGCTATTAACTTTATTGATATATTCTCTAGAACGGTTTGGAGAAGGTTTATTATGATTATATCCTCTAGTATAATCTGTATCTACAGTTCTTATATTATCCCATGTACCATCTTGAATTTCTCCTTTTTTTGCACCTGCTGTTTGTATAGAGAACATACCCGGTCCATTCGTTGTACCCCAACCATTTCTTTCTTTCCAAGCATCTGTATCATCTGAAATTAAAGTAGCAATATTTGGTATTGTTTCACCAGTACGGAGTTCTTCATTAATATAATATGCTAATCGTTGTTCTTTGAAATTATTTATTTTTTGAACAACATGATTATCATTAGTATTTAATGAAGTATCACCCGGTTTATAAGTTTTATTAGTTCTTGCTTTATATACTTCACCCTGAGTAGTATCTAAATCAAAAGCATATGAATTATCTGTTTTAAATGTAGATATCTTCTTTTCAATTTCTAAAAACTTTTCTCTAACTGTATCATTTTCTATTAACTCTATTTCAGCTTTAGGAGGTAATTTACCATTAAGGAATAGTTTTGTATATTTGTCATCTTCAGAAACTTCAACATCTTTAGCTTGAGCTGCTACATTTATTTTTTCATATGCAGTATACTGTTTATCTGATAGATAATTTCTATTAATAATTCCTCTCATAAGAACATCAGCTTCTTCTACTTTTCCAGCTCGTTTCAATGCTAATGCTTTGATATAGTTACTTTGATCTGAAGCTATCTGTATATCTTCTGCTCTACTTTGACCTATATTAACTGAACCAACTAATAAATTTAAATCATCTTCAGAGAAATATGCTTTACCTAAAGTCTTAGCTGCTGGATGATCAACAGAATAATCTATAATAGCATTTAGTTGGGATTGTGTTAGACCACTATCTAATCCTATAGCTGATACTCTTCTTAAAATAGTATCTTTAGCTTGTTGAGTTACAGTATAAATACTACCATCTGCTCTGATAATCTCTTTATAACCACCAGTATTTACTTCAGTAGTTATCTGTTCATTTAAATATGAACCAAGTAATACAGGATTATGCCTTAAAGTTTCTACATCATTTCTAAATTGTTGGTCAACTTCTTTAGATATCTGTGTAGTAACTTGTGCACGGTTAATATTTTTTGCAGTTCTACCTTGTCTATTTAATTCAGGCTGTAAGATAGCTGATTTAAATTCATCACTAAGTTGTAAATAATCTAATTCTTCAAGCTGCCATTGTCTAAATAATGCTTCTTGTTTTTCTTTTGAATTATCAAATTCATTTATACGTTCTAACCCACCCTCTTTATTTATTAAAGAAGCATGCATCTGATCATAAGTGGATATATCACCCAACTTATAAGAAGCCATTACTTCTTGTCTAGCAATCAATTGTCTAGCACTCTCTTTACTTAATATATGAGCAAGTTCAGCTTTATCAGGATCTTTAGATTGTCTTAAATTATTTATCCATTTCTCTAAAGCTACTTGAGAACCTGCTTTTTTCTTTTTAATATTATACTGTAATGTTAAATATTCATTGATATCATCCTCATACAGTTGTGTAGTAGGATCAAGGTCTAATTTCTTTTTATAAGCATCTATATCTTTTCTTTTAGCTTTCTCTCTTGATTGCTTCCACGCTTTAACTTTAGTAAAGGCATCAGCAGTTGATGCAAATGCAGTTGTTATATTTTCTTTCTCTGCCTTTTTGACTTCAGCTTGTCCCTGAGCTGATAATGCAGTACCATATCTAGCTAGTTTCTCCATGTAATCACCATGGACTTCTGCATAATTTTTAGCCCATTCAGTAGGGGCTTGTGTGAGAATGTCTGACATAATTATTTTTGAGGTTTTTGAATATCTTTTGGATCAAATAAACCTTTAATATCACCTATACCTGTACCAATTGTGGCAATAGAACTAGCAATACTTAAAGCATCTTGGAACATAGCAAAGCCTTCATTCTGATATACAGGAGGTGGTGGTGCTAAATCAGGATGTTTCTCGAATGCTACTTGAGCAAACATTTGCATCTGTTGTGCTCTAGCTTGTGCAGCAGCTTCACCTGCTTTACCTTCAAGTTCTTTTGCAGCTTGTGTTAATTGATAAGCTCTTCTAGAACCTTTACGTAAGTAACCAGCTAAATCTAAAGTGGATATTCTACCGATAGATCGACCTGTTCTACCTGCAGCTTCTAATGAGGCGCCTTTACTTTCTTGAAGGAATGCCATTCTTTGGGCTTCATCTTCTTGGAAAGCTTGACCTATTAAATCCCCATATTTTTCTTGGATATCACCATACATACCAGCTAATCCTAGATTGCTAGCAGTGACACCTTGTTCATATTGGATGTGTTGGGCTTTAGTAATACCCATTGTACCCATCCAGTTAGCTTCTCTTTGTCGAAGCTTAAAATTGTAATCTCGCTCGGCAGCTTTATTAGCTGCTCTAGCTCCGGCTCCTAGACACACGGCAAAACTCTATAAAGGATAAATTGTTGGGTCCATATATTAATTCTCTTAAGAATTTAAACCCTAGGAAACGAAGTAATTTGAGGTGAGTCTTGTTGCGCTTGTCAACAATATTCCAAAGTAACTTCTCTTGTCTACTGTCTACATAGTCTCTTGCTTCCTTGGCAAAGGCTATTGGGTACTTATAGATAGCAGGTGTACAGAGCATCCAGATTTGCCCGTCTTTATGTACTCCAGCTATTCCAGCATATACTCCATCAGGAGATTTAAACGACACTGAATCGTCGTAGTCAACGGCTAAAGGAATGATTTCCATAGGATCATATCCATGACCCTCCTCAACCTCTCTGTGGTCGTCTGGTAATAGATTAGAGGCTACATATACAGCAGCCTCCATCGTTAGTTTTTCTATTAAATATCTAGACACGTTGGTAATACCTTGGTGAATATTCTCCTTCCCATGTCATAGAATATAATGTAGCAGGGGATGGATGAGTGGATTTAAGTGTAAGATTTAAGGTAGTATTTCTTTCATATATAGGTATTGTAGATATCTGTTCATTCTCTATATCAACAGTATTGGCATAGTAAGCATCAGCTTGTTTAGATTCAAAAGTTTCTGTGTAGTCAGGTTTACCAACTCTCTCAAGTGTAAAGGTATATACACCTGTAGGACCAAGACTAAACTTAGTTCTATGTATAACTAATGAACTCTGTAAATCAGCTCTCCATCTATTTTCTCCTTGATTATCTAATTTATATATAGTTGGAAACTTAACTTCCATATCAAAGAGATACCCAAGTATTAGATTGTATGCTTTATTACTATCAGCAGTAGTCCAGTCTCCGGGTATCTTTACTTTAGTTGTACCACTATCACTGAAGGTAGATACATTAACTAGTGAACCATTGAACTCTTTATCTGAACCTGTTGATACAGCATATACTGCTAACTGTCCTGTACCACTATAGTTTGCTACAGTATGATCGAACTTAGTATAATCATCACTAGCTACATATGTCAAATTAGTATACTCAAAACTCTTAGCATTATCTAAATGTATATTATAATCAATATCATCTGTAGTATCATTAGCTGTTAAGTTATCATCTGTAACTATATAACTACCAGAGTCTGATTTGATACTAAACTTCTGCATTACATAGGTAGAACTATTTTTAACAATAGCATATAAGGCATCATCTAACATAGCTAGGTGTTGTATTTCACCCATCAGTTCCCATTCAAACCAAGCTTGTTGAACTCGCTGTTCAGCTACTGAATAGTATCTAAATCCATATATCTTTTTAGTACCTTTTGTACAGAAAAATATAGTTGAGTTCTCTCTTGAATTAGCAATCAGATTTATATCGTTCGGAAATTTTTTCGCTATAACTTTACTCTGTTCTATAACATTAGGTGTACCTTCTCTGATTATACCAGCAGCTTCAAAGAATCGTGTATACCTACCAGCATTATCTAAGAATGCTAATGTAGTACCTAAGGATATAGGATTAGTTTTATAATTAAAATTATAAGAAGCAACTGCATTTATCTTAGCAGTTTGTGGACTTAAGACATCACTATCTGTAGTCAACATAAACTGTTGGTTCTTAGTAAATAGAACTAAACCTTGGTTAACTTGTATACCATCATATACTATAGCAGGGTATTCAGAACTACAAGACAAATCTATGTTATCTGTTGCTGTATATGTGATCGCAGATTTTGGCCAAAAATTAAAGAACTTACCCGGTTGTGACATAATGACATTCTCATCACTAAGTATAACCATACGATTCCTGAAGAACAATAGCTTATTAATTGTTGATCCTATAAACGAAGGCTCAGGTGCTGTAGTAGTATCACCTACTAAACAATCTTCCCAAGTAATTTCACTTACTGTAAAAGTACCATTAGCTTCTCGTTTGATTTGTATAGGCATTTTACTTGCATCAAATGCTATTGATCTTCCCGGTTTAGCACACTCTTCCCATACACCCGGACCATCTCTATCATTCTCACCAACAAATTTTACATAGTAATCATCTTCATTAGCTTCTGAGTTTCTTACTTTAACTACATAACCATGTTTACATTGTGAAGGTAAGTCAGCTACATCTTTAATTTCAGTAGTGAATACTCTTAAGAGATCTTCATTAAAAGATTCAACATTAAATGAAGCAGCATCTGTAAGGTATATACCATTACCTATGATCTGTACATCAGCATCAGCGAAAGTACTAGTTGCTCTAATATCTTTTTGAATTTCACCTAAAATACTTTCAGCTGTTACAACAGTTTCACCATCAAATGAAGTTGGTGTAGGTCGTATTAAACCTAAATTAGATCTTACAAAAGATGTACTTATCTCTTCAATTGTACATTTATAGTAAGCACCTTTCAACCAAAAGTAAAAGTAGTCTCCTTCTAACCAACCTGAACCGCCATACAATAGATCAAATGTTGTAGTATATCTACAGGATCTATATCCAACTGCAGGTGGGTCTTGATCACCAGTTTTTTCCATTCCCGGTAAAGCTTGTCCAATAGTAACTACTCTAAAGTATAGATTCTTTGGATTACCAGTTCCTGTCGTCTCATTTATTCTAGAAGTTAGAGTATCAACATCAGCATCAGAAGAATTCTTTACCGTTATAGTATAATTATAGTCAGCTTGAGGATCAGTATCTGTAGCAAGATCATTTTCAGATCCATTATTAGTTATAGAAAATAGACCTGTTCCTACATTTGGTTGCCAAGCATCTTGATTTGGATCAGTAGAGTGTTCTGAATGATCTCCACCAGATGCTGTGTTAGCTGGTGTACCACACCTATATCCTGTATCAGCACCAGATATTCTCTCAGCTCTATTACCTAAACTATAATTTGACTTGCAGTAATCATTACTAGACTTAATTAAATCTATTTTTATTTTAGTAGCTGTTGTAGATTCTCTAAGTGTAGTATTATTATCAAATATATTAATACCATACTGAGCTGCATAGTTAACTCTTTGTAAGGAAATATAAGCTTCATGTGGTCTGTCTGCAGTAGCAGCAGCCATTGCTGTAGGCTTAGTTCTATTAGTTATGTAGGTATAATCATTTAAAGTTAAGGTTTGTATATCTTCATCAGCAGTATGTGTGAGATATGTTTTAAGTGCAGCAGAGTATGTATTAACGGTCATAGAAGCACCATCACTACATCTCCACATCTTTAACTCACCATCACTTCTTTGTATCTGTCCTATATATTGTTCGTTCTCATCTCTATAATAATGAAACCATTTACTATTAGTATTGTATGCTGTTAAAGCACTACCAATCAATCTACCACCCGGACGTTTCATCAGTCCGTGTGTTACATCTGGAAATACATTCTTTGCTTCTCTAAGCTGACCGGGGGACTTGAGCTCATCTGGTTGTTGTGATATACCTGATGTATAACTAGGTATCTTTTGTGTAATACTTGCCATTAGCGTTGTAGTGCTCTATAAGGTTGATAAGCACGATAGTTAGAACTATGATCCCAACCAAGGTATGAGTGATCTCCTTGATTACATTCATATTCCATACACACTGCTCTAGCTTGACCTTCTTGCTGTTGTAAGAGTTGTACTAGTTGTGGATTGGAAACGAGTTGTGTAGCTGCTCTGCCTGCAGCTCTGTAAGTTATGTAACGTTTGAAAGGTAAAGGTAAATCCTCAAACTCCCATAGATATGTTATATCGATAGAGATATCAGTAGTAAATACATCTGTATGTTTTACTAAATCATATAATCTACCATTCCTTCTAACTAAATCTTGATTCCTAAATGTTTGTCCATCATGTACATCATAACTTATTACATTATTAGGTATAGTTATATAACCTGTTGTAGCTTCGGGTGATTTAACTACATGTCTTTCTATATTAAATATCCATCCTTCATTCTGAACATCTTTATTTACTTCTTTTAAAATATTATATATGAATCCTATTTCTGGATTTGCATAAGAATGTACAGTACTTACGTTACCATTTGGATCTGTAACTGTATTAAAATCTCCTAATGTAGTAACTGGAGATTGACCGATAGCTCCCAGTATTGAATTCACTGCGGATAGTTCTGTATCGGTGTCAACTGTTGTGGGAGTAGCCATAAGAAAAAAAGAGGAGGAC
>VTLG01000339.1_pt1 | contig 12845 bp, 16 predicted proteins | sample 4694571 | NCBI WGS metagenome assembly VTLG01 (sample SAMN12604809, study PRJNA352737) | marine metagenome | biome: ENVO:00000447; feature: ENVO:00000209|ENVO:00000569|ENVO:01000036; material: ENVO:00002151; isolation source: viral sequences binned using virsorter ... | reverse complement strand
GAAACTTGGCAAAAGTTGAGAGATATTGCTAAAACACGTTAATATATAAATATTAGGCAAGGCTACGCTAAGTCAAATAGGGTTACGCCCACATCCGTTAATTTTTTATTCTTGAACACATGGCAGTTCTCAGGAGTGATATTATCGTTCCAGAGGTATTTACGCCTTATGTCATAGAGCAAACTACTGCTAGAGATTCATTTCTTGCAAGCGGTGTGGTTGCACCTATGGCTGAGCTAAATGCTACTGAGGGTGGTGATTTCGTAAATGTTCCCTTTTTCTCTGCAAACCTAAGTGGAGATTTTGAGGTTTTATCAGATTCATCTTCATTAACACCCGGCAAAATTTCTACTGACAAACAAGTTGGTGTTATTTTACACAGAGGTCGTGCATTTGAATCAAGAGACTTAGCTGCATTAGCAGCAGGGTCTGACCCAATGGCAGCAATCGGTCAAAAGATCGGTGCTTACATTGCAAACCAAAGACAAAAAGATTTACTTGCTTGTCTTGATGGTGTATTTGGTTCTGTTAACTCAACAGATTCAAACGCAGCATTTTTTGGTCTTACAATTGATGGTGGTTCTAGTGATACACCTACTGGTTTATCACCAAGACACGTTGCTAAAGCTAGATCAATTTTAGGAGATCAAGGAGACAAGCTAACAGCAGTCTGTATGCACAGCAAAGTTTACTACGATCTTGTTGAGAGAAAAATGGTTGACTATGTTCTTGCTTCAGATGGTAACGGTGGTTCTGCAACTGCTTCTGGTGGTTCAATCACAGGTGCATATACTGCGGGCAATGATACAGTTCCAACATATTGCGGATTAAGAGTTATTGTTTCAGATGATGTTTCTACTGCAGGCAGCGGATCATCAACTGAGTACAGTACGTACTTCTTTACTGCTGGTGCTGTAGCTAGTGGAGAGCAAGCTGGTCTAACAACTGAAACAGACAGAGACATTCTGGCTAAATCAGATGCAATGGCGATTGATCTTCACTATACATATCACCCTGTTGGTTCTAAATGGGCAGTTACAACTGTAAACCCAACTAGGGCTCAACTACAAACTGTAGGCAACTGGTCGAAAGTCTATGAAACAAAAAACATTGGTATCGTAAGAGCTACCAACGTAAGCACACAAGACTAAAGGTAATTAAATCATGCCAAGTTTATTTGAGGTTAGTGCTGGTAAGTTAGCTGGACCAACAACTGGTGGTACAGTAACCCAAGCAACAAACAAAACGACAGGTGTAACTCTTAATACTGAGAGTGGACAAATTACCATGAATGATGCAGCTTTAGGTGCTGCTGCTGAAGCAAGTTTCACAGTTACCAACGATAAAATCGCTGCAACTGATGTTGTTGTTGCTGTTCATGGTTCTGCTGGTACTGCTGGTTCTTACTTAGTAGGAGTTTCAGCAATAGCTGCAGGCTCATTTGGAATTACAGTTACAAATGTTTCTGGTGGTTCATTAAGTGAAGCCATTGTTATTAACTTTGTTGCATTAAAAGGTGCATCTAGTTAATGGGAATATTCGCTTTTAGACGAATGCGAGAACAGGAGGCTACTAAATCAGTAGCCCCTGCATCTCCTAAAAAAACAAAACGTAAGCCTAAAACTAAATTAAATGGCAATCTCGATAGACGCAACAGTGGGGGGAGCATCAGCGAACAGTTACATAACACTGTCTGATGCAAACGCAATTGTTGAAGGATTAATTCTTGATGATGATGTATCAGTATGGGATAGTTCTAATACTGATAATAAAAACAGAGCTTTATACACTGCTGCGATTAGAATTGATCGAGAAAGATTTTTGGGTGCAAGAGTAACTGATACACAGGCATTACAATGGCCTCGTACTGGTGTCAGAAAACCAGATACTTATATCAATACTTATGCAACAGGCTTTCCATTTCGTATTACAACTGATTATTTTACTGATACAGAAATTCCAGAACAGGTTAAAAAAGCACAAGTTATTCTTGCAGTTTATTTAAATAATAATAGAGATGGGTTAGGATTAAGTGGTCTAGAGGATTACAAAAACGTAAAAATTGGTACCCTAGAAGCAACACCAAATTTCTATGGTGCTGTTGGTGCTGATAGAGTACCACCACTATTTGAACGGTACTTTACTGGTTTACGTCATAGTGGACCCGCTAACGTCGCAATTAAAAGGAGTTAACAATGACTTATTATCCAGCAGCCAAAATTATTAATGATACTGCTGCACATACAGGCAGATTCGGTTGTATCAAAGCACTTCAGGATTCAGTAATTAATACTTTAGTTGCTGAAAACATTACAGGAGATTTAACTTCTTTACAGTTTAAATCTAATACTGCCATTGAAGGTGTTATTACAAGTGTCAAACTTGATAGTGGCACTGTTATTGCTTATTTATTGTAATGCCATTATCAAGCTCACTTAAAAAAGCATCTGCAAAAATTTTAAATAAATTAGGTGGCAATGTAACTTTAAGAAAAATTAACAATGGAAGTTATGATACAAGTACAGGTTCAATAAGTGAAAGTATTTCTGATACTGTAATTAAAGGTTTTTTAGAAGATATACAAAAATCAGAAATAAATGATTTAGTTAGACAGAAAGATAAAAAACTTACAATAAGTGCCAATGGATTAAGTTCTGAAGTAACACCACAAGATCGAATTATCATAGTTGGAATTGAATATCAAATAATACAAGTTAATAAAAATGAGCAAAATAATGTAGTTATAACTTATGAACTTATACTAAGAGCATGAAAAGAATAAATGTTTCTGATATTGGTGATTTTGCTGCAAGTCAATACAGCAAGGTTTTAAAATTTGCTGTATTTTCATTAGATCAAAGAATTAAAATACAATCTCCTGTAGATCAAGGTGGTTTTAGACAGAATTGGCAAGTGGGTCAAAATTTAAAAACTGCACCAATAATTCCTCCACCATATGAAAAATCAAAAGGAAAAATACCAAAATTAAAAAAATTAAATTATCAAGAAGAAAAATCTGGCAATGTTTACACATTAATAAATCCACTACCATATGCCGAAGCAGTTTGCTATGGAACTAATACTCCACCTTCATGGGGAGGTAGTTTTAAATCTAGACAAGGATTAAGTGCTGGGTGGCCAAATGTCGAAGTTGCTAGGGTTGTAAAAGATATAAAAAAATTTAAACCCAAAGAATAATGGCTGCAATTGATTTAAATACAATAAGATCAACTATTGAAGGTCGTGTTGCAACAGAACTTGCTAATGATCCAGTAATAAGTGTTGTTTTTGCTAATATGCCTTTCGAACCAACTATTAGCTCTAGTTTTGTACAATGTTTAGTTAATTTTGCAGCAAACGAATATATAACACAAACAGTATCAAGTTCAACTGTAAATTCAATTACAGGTGTAGTCACATTAAATATTCTTTCAAAATCAAGTATTGGTTCTGGTGCTAATTTAACAATTGCAAAAAGATTAAGAGATTTATTTAACAGAGAAAAAGTATCAGATATTTATTTTGAACCTCCAAACGGACCAACATTATTACAAAGCACTGCACCCGAGGGTTACTTTCAATCAGTAATTAATATAGACTTTGAATTATTTGAAACAATTTAATGGAAATTACTGATGAAATGCTTGACATCATTGAGCAAGTAAAAGGAAAAAGAAATCCAGCATTATGGGATTCTCGTTGCCAATCAGTTCTTTTTAGAAAAAATCAAGAACCAAATGACAAAAAAAATAAAAAGAGTTAAACTTAATTCAAAGTACTTTTAATTTACCATGGCAAATTTTAGAGGTGAGGAGGGTTCTGTATCATTTGATAATGGTTCTGGATCTGTCACTGCTGTAGCTGCAACAACAAGTTGGAGTTTAGATTTAGTTAAAGATGTCCTTGAATGTACTGCACAGGGAGACACATCAAGAAAATACGTCGGTGGCTTAAAATCTGCAACTGGTTCTTGTGAATTGCAATATACTGCTACCTCTGGTGATGCAACTGCAGAAATATTGGCTGATGTAAATACATCTGAAGACCCAGCAGATGCTTCGTTTAATTTATTTGTAGATACATCTGGTTCAAAAAAATATTCATTTAACGGTATTGTTACTGGTGTAACCATTGGTACAACAGTTGGTGAACTTACAACAGCAACTGTAAGCTTTCAAGCATCTGGAGATGTTACTCACGCAATTTAATAATTTATGACAAGTAGTACTCGCACTATTGATCTATTAAAAACTTCATTTGATTTAAACCAAAGAAGAAAATTTACTCTTACAAAAGAAGATGGGTCAAAATTAGTTGATCTTTATTTTAAACCAATTACAAGATCTGACAGGGTAAGAGTAACTAATATGACCAAAGACAAAGAGGGTAATGCTGATGCCTTAAGGCAATCAACAACCATGCTTTGTCAAATGGCAGAACTTGAAGATGGCACAAAAGCATTTTCAATGGGTGATGTAGCTTCATTGCAACGAGAAATACCAGAAAAAGTTTTAAATGATATGGAACTTTTCTTGTTTGAAGTTGGTGGTGATGTTGATTTAGATGAAGCAAAAAACGAATAAAGGGGGATAGCTGGTTAGAGTTTGAGTTTTTCCTAGCAACAGAATTAAAAATGACAGTAAGTAGACTCAGAAAAGAATTAACACATGCTGAGTTTATTTATTTTGCTGCCTATTATGAACAAAAAGGAGAAAAAGAAAAAGCAGAATTAGAAAAAGTAAGAAATTCAAGGTAAACTATAAAAAAAACTATAAATATGGCTTTTGCTGGTGTAACAATTGATATTGTAGATAAGGCAAGTCGTAAGCTAGAACAGATTAATAATGCAAGTAAAAAATTAGGCAGATCATTTACAGTACTTGAAAAAAGAAATAAAGGTATAACTACAAAATTCAATGGTTTAGCCAAAGCAATTGCTGCAGTTGGTTTAGTTGAATTTGGCAGAAGATCAGTTCAAACTGCTGCAAACTTTGAAAAGTTAAATGTTCGATTAAAACTGTTAACTGAACAAACTGGTACATTTGCTAGGTCACAAGAGATAGCTGCAGAAGCCCAAAGACTTTTTGGTATCAGTTCGACAGAAGCATTAGATGGAATAACAAATATAACTGCACGTTTGGCACCTCTTGGTACAGGTGTAGAAGATATTAGAACAACATTCATTGGATTTAACACAGCAGCAAAATTAGCTGGTGCATCCTCGATAGAAGCATCTAACGCATTTAGACAATTAGCACAAGCTTTAGGTTCTGGAAGATTACAAGGTGATGAATTTAGATCATTAGCAGAACAAGTACCAACATTATTAGCACCAATAGCAAAAGAATTAAATACAACAGTTGGTGGTTTAAAGAAATTTGCAGCAGAAGGTAAATTAACTTCTGATGTTGTAATAAGGGCATTAAAGAAAATTGAACAAGAAGGAGCACCAGCACTTGCTGCATTATTAGAAAATGATCCTACTCAAGTATTTAAAAATCTTCAAAATGAAATTGAAGATTTACAGATCACAGTAGGTAAAGCCTTATTGCCTGCTGCTAAATTTGCCACAGAATCGTTAACAATACTTGCAGATACTATAAATTCAATACCGCCAGAAATAACGTCATTTGTAGTTGTTACTGGAACATTAGTCACAGCACTTACTTTGGCAAAACCTGTGATAGTAGCAATAATCGGTACACTTACAACTTTAAAAACTATCGCTGCTGGTGTAGCTCTAGTACTTGGTGGACCATTAACTGTTGCAATTACAGGTTTGGCAGCATTGATTGGAAAATTTACATATGATATTTACAAAAACAATAAAGCACAAAAAGAATTAGAACAATTACTTGAATCAGGAACTGAAGCAGCAATCAATGAAAGAATTGCTGTAGAAAAAAATACATTATCTCAATTATTAAATACAGATGCTAGAGGAAATGCAAAAAGAGGAATACAAAGACAAATAAAAGAACAAGAAAAATTAATTCAAAAACTTGAAGAAGAAGCAAAAATTAAAAATAGAATAGAAAAAGAAAATAAACAAATAGCTGACAGAGGTACAACCTATACTGTTATGGGTACTACATATGACTTTGCTGCAGAAGGTGGTAAGAGTCAAGGTGCAGTATCGGGTGCTGGTGTTTTAACAGCACCAAAGGATTTAACAAAAGAAGAAAAAGCTGCTGCAAATAAAATTGTAGAATTAAAAAGATCAATACAGTTAAAACAAACTGAAGATGATACTGACAGAAAAATATTAGAAAGAAAATTCGAATTAATTGATAGTTTAAGAGAAATTAATAAAATAAAAGATGATAAAACAAGAATAGAGGCATTATCTCTTGCCAATACAGATTTTGAACTAGATAAACAAGATATATTAAATGGTAAATTAAAGGAGCAAGTTAACATTGCAAAAGAATTAGGCGATACATTAGAAAGTAGTTTGGTTGAAAATATAAAAGGGGCTATAAATGGAACACAAAGTTTTGGTCAAGCCATGACAAATGTGCTAAATAATATTAAAAACAAATTAATGGATAGAGCATTAAGCAATTTATTTAGCGGTATTGGTGATGCTGTATTTGGTGATGGCGGTAAGAAAAAAGGTATTTTTGGTGGTTTTTTAGGTGGTATATTTGGCAAGAAAGCAAAAGGTGGACCTGTTCGTGCTGGTAAGTCTTATTTAGTTGGAGAGCGTGGTCCAGAATTATTTACACCAGCAAGTTCAGGAAACATTACAGCAAACAATAAAATGGGTGGAGGTAGTGTAAATATATCAGTAGCAGTTGATGCTTCTGGAAGTACTGTACAGGGTGATGGAGCAAGTGCTAATCAACTTGGAAACGAAATTGCTGCTGCAATTCAAAACGAACTTATAAAACAAAAACGAGCCGGAGGATTATTAGCATAATGGCGACTTTCCCCTCTATAACACCGACTTACGGAACCACACAAACAGTAGAACAAAAAAGCATCACTACAAAAATGGGTGATGGATATGAGTTCAGAACTGTTTTTGGTTTGCCAGCAAATAAAAGATTGCATGTTGTTAATTTAGAATTTGCTATATCGGAAACAGATGCGGACACAATAGACACTTTTTTAAATAGTAGGTTTGACGATCAAGCTTCTTTTGATTACACAATGACAGGCGAATCTTCAGCAAGAAAATTTAAATGTACCAGCAGAAGAAGGTCTATACCATATCTAAACAGAGTAAATATGAACCTTACATTTGAGGAGGTTGCAGAACCTTAATGGCAATACCAACCAGTGAACTTCAAAAAATAAATCCTTCAGCAATAATTGAGTTGTTTGAATTACAACTTATTGCTTCAATACATGGATCAGATCAACTTTATAGATGGCATAGTGGATCAAATCAAAATGGTAATGGAGAGATTATTTGGCAGGGTAATAATTATACAAGGTTTCCAGTTGAGGCAGAGGGTTTTGAGTTTACAGGAAAAGGGCAAATCCCAAGACCTACATTGACTGTAAGTAATGTTTTATCTACTCTTACGACTTTGATTGCATCTGTAAATGCTTTTACACCAGCAAACGATTTAAATGGAGCAAAACTTACCAGAATTAGAACAACAGCAGATAACCTTGATGCTGTTAACTTTGCACCTGTTACAACGACCTCTACAACAACAACAACAATTGCTGACCCAGCAGATGCTGAAACTGTAACCTACACAGTTACAGTAGTGCAAGATTCTAATGGTGATAATGTTTTTGCTTTGAATGGAGTGCAAAAACCAATAATAACAATGAAACGAGGTTCAACTTATATTTTTAATCAAGAAGATGCAAGCAATCAAAATCATCAACTTGCTTTTAAATCAGATAGTAGTGGTGCTTATACAACTGGAGTTTCAAACACGGGAACTTACGCTGGACAGGCAAATTATATTACAACTTTTCAGCCACGTTATCCAGATGCACCAAGCGATTTGAGATATTATTGTACAAGTCATGGGAATGGTATGGGCAATACGATTACTATGAATAATCCAAATACAACCACCACAACTTCAACCTCACAAACCACAACTCAAACGAATCCTTTTGGGACACCTAGCTCAAATAAATTTCCTGATGAAGTATTTTTTCTAGATAGAAAAGTTGTAGAAAATAGAGAAGTTGTACAGTATGAGTTAGTTTCTGCTCTTGACCTTGCAAATGTTCGTGTTCCAAAAAGACAAATTACCAGAAAAGATTTTGACGGAGTTGGTACATTTATTGACGCATGAGTTGGAAAGAAAAAGCTGCTAATCATGCCAAAGAATGTTTACCAAAGGAAAGTTGTGGCCTTTTGGCAATAGTAAAAGGCAAAGAAACTTATTTTCCTTGTAAAAATTTAGCTAATGACCAAATATCTTATTTTATTATTGATCCTGATGACTGGGCTAATGCAGAGGATAGTGGAGAACTTGTAGGACTAATACATTCTCACCCAAAGGGGTCTATATTCCCATCTGAGGCTGATAAGTCAGCTTGTGAATATCTTGGCTTGCCTTGGCATATTTATAGTCCACAAATGGAGGATTGGTATAGTTTCAAACCCTCTGGCTATAAAACATCTTCAATAATAGGTAAAACTTGGATATGGGGTGCTGCTGATTGTTGGACTATTGTTGTTGATTATTTTAAAGAAAAAGGTTTGATTGTTGGAGATATGATTAGGCCAAAAAGTCCTTATGAAATGCTTACAAATAATAAGTTTGTAAATGAAATACCATCTTGCAATTTTGTAGAAGTTGATGACGATATAAAAAAAGATGATTTGTTTTTGTTTAGTATGGGTAAAAATATTGGCTGCCATGTTGGTATTTATGTAGGAGATCAGATGGTTTTACATCACCAAGTAGGTAGACTAAGTTCAAAAGATTTATTGGATTCTCAAATGCAAAAATCAATCTATAAAAGGTATCGTCATGTTGAGAACAATTAAAGTCTATGGAAAACTTAGGCAAATATTAGGTCAGTCAACATTTGAAGCTGATTTAAATAATGTAGGACAGGCATTTAGTTTTTTACATAATAACTTTCCTGAATTACAAGAGCATTTGATAAGTCATAATTACAGAGTATGGACAGGAGATAAATTAGTTACTGAAGAAAAAATATTTATGTCAGGTGAAAATGATATAAGAATTATTCCTGTAGCAACTGGTTCTGGTTTTTTAGTTCCGTTTATTGCTCCTGTTTTTGGGGGTGCGATTTCTTCTGGATTAAGTGGTTTGGTTGGTGGTGGTATTTTAGGCTCTATTGTTGGTGCTGTTGGAACTTCTTTAATTATTGATGGTGTTACCTCAATGCTTGCTCCACAACCACCTACTATGAGTCCGTCTGGCATGGATGCTACAGACCCAGCTTCACTTGCTTCAAACTATTCATTTAGTGGAATTACAAATATAAGTAAAAGTGGTGTTCCGATTAATTTAATATATGGAGAGACTATAGTTGGATCGGTAACAGTTTCAAATGGTATTGACACAGTTCAAGTCAGAGGTGATGCATAATGGCTGGCATACAAGAATTTAGTCAAGATACTGTCTTTACTAATCCAGAACTACCTACCGATACACTTTCATCAAAGCAATTCAATACTCTTGTGGAAGTTGTAGGTGAGGGAGAAATAGAGGGATCAGCAACAGCCTCTAAAGCTGGTCTTACACAAGGAACAACTGCTTATAACAATGCTTTTAAAAAAGATATATTTTTAAATGGAACACAACTACTTCTTACTTCCGCAGATAATACATCACCAACGGAGGGTGAATTTAACTTTAAAGACGTAGGTTTTGAACCTAGATTTGGCACATCTAATCAAACTTTTATAAATGGAATTGCAAATATTGAAACAGAAACATCTGTTGGGGTTGCAGTAACTTTTGGAAATCCTATTACAAGAGCTGTTTCTAATAACTCTGTTAATGCAATAAGGGTAACAGTATCATTTAACAATATTCAAAAGGTAGAAGATAGTGGAGAGATAACTGGTGCTAGTGCAGGGGTAAAGATAGAAATAATACAAAACAATGGAACTACTACTACACCAATAGATGACACTGTTACAGGAAGGTCAACTAGTGCATACTTCAGAGATTATCTTATAAATTTGCCAGCAAATACAAGCTTTCCTATAAACGTAAGAGTATCCAGAACCACTGCTGATACTACAAGTCCAGAGTTCACAGCTTTTAGCTGGTCAAGTATGACAGAGGTAATATTTAAACAAAACGCTTATCCTGATACTGCACATTTAGCTCTAAGGTTTAGTGCAGAATCTTTCCCAAGAATCCCCAAAAGGTCATTTAGGCTAAGAGGAATTAAGACAAAAATTCCTCATAATGCAACTGTTGATATACAAACTGGTCGCATAACTTATGCTGGAACATTTAATGGAACATTTAAAACAGATAAAGAATGGCACTCAGATCCAGCTTGGGTGCTTTGGGATATTCTTACAAATACAAGATATGGTTTATCAGTTGCTGAGACTTCTTTGGATCAGTACACGTTTTACAATCAATCTGTTTATAACAATGAGTTAGTAGATGATGGAGAAGGCGGTCAGGAAGCCAGATTTGCAATAAATGTAAATATCACTCAGCAACATGAGGCTTTTAATTTAATAAATGATATTTGTTCAGTAATGAGGGTCATGCCATTTTATGCGGCTGGTTCTATATCAATATCTGGTGATCGACCATCTGATCCTGTTTATCAATTTACTCTTGCCAATGTAACGGAGGAGGGATTTACCTACAGTGGTTCTTCATTAAAAACTAGACATACTGTTATTAATGTTGGATATTTTGACCTTGAAACTAGGGCTATAGATTATGAAACTGTAGAAGATACCGCAGCCATAGCAAAGTATGGCACTGTAGTAAAAACTATTAAGAGTTTTGGTTGTACAAGTAGAGGTCAAGCCTCACGTATGGGAAAATGGTTTTTGTATAACGAACAAAAATCAGGCGAATCTTGCACATTTAAAATTACTGCTGAATCTGGGACTTTAGTAAGATGCGGTCAAATTATTTCTATTAGTGATCCTGTAAAAGCTGGATTGAGAAGGGGTGGAAAAATTAAATCTGCAACAACAACCTCAGTAGTGGCTGATGATTCAACAAATACAGACTTAGATAGCACCAATAATGCGACATTAACTGTAATTATGCCTGATGGATCATTAAGCACTAAAACTATTTCAAGTATTTCAGGAACAACAATTAATGTAAGTTCAGCTTTTTTAAATTCTAGCAATCAAGCAGAAGCCCCTAACGCAAATTCTGTTTTTGTAATTCAAAACGATACTTTAGAAAATACAACTTGGAGAGTTATTACAGTTAAAGAAAACCCAGATTTAACTTTTGATGTTACAGCTTTATCACACGATTCTGCTAAATATGCTTTTGTTGAAGATGGTGTTGCACTGCCAACAAGAACAACAACTGTTCTTACAGACTTAAAGCCAGCACCAAGTAATTTGGAAGCCGAAGAAAAAATTGTTGTTATTGATAACAAGGCAGTAAGTAAAATATTCTTAAACTGGCAACCTGTTCTAGGTGTTAATAAATATCAAGTTCAATATAGATTTAATAATGGTAATTTTATTTCTCAAAATGTTATTAGTAACACTTTTGACATAGAAAATAGTCAAAAAGGTACTTATGAAATTAGGGTTTTCAGTTTTAATGCCATTGATAAACCCAGTGCAGAGCCAGCTATTCTTACTGTCAATGCTTTAGGAAAAACAGCACTTCCTGACAATCCTACAAATGTAAGAATTGAGCCTATTCAAAACACTGATCTTGTAAGGGTTAGATTCGATCAATCTACCTCTCTTGACGTGCTTCATGGGGGGTTTGTAGAGATCAGGCACTCTTTATTAACAGACGGAACTGGGACATTTTTCACTGCTCAAGAACTTGATAAGGTGGCTGGCAACTCTACTTCTGCAACATTACCAAAATTAGACGGAGAATATATTTTAAAATTTGTTGATGATACTGGAAATAGAAGTGCTGGTGAAGGTTCTGCAATAATAGCTTTACCAGAAGATCAAACATTTTTATCTGCTCTTACCAGAAGAGAAGATCTAGATAATCCAAAATTTCAAGGAACAAAAACTAATACAGAGCTTGATAGCACAAATACTTTTTTACAGTTACAAGATTTAGGTTTTGATTCAATTATAAACTTTAATACCTTAGATGGGACAGCAACTTTAGATGAAGTTTTAACTATTGCTTCATCTGGTACTTATGATTTTGGTGGGGCTGCTGGTACTACATTCTTGGATTTAGGAGGTGTTTTTAATGTCAACTTTAAACGTCATTTAAAATCAAATGGTTTCTTGCCTAATGATAATTTTGATGCAATTCAAGATTTAGATTTAAGACAGAATTTTGATGGTATTGATATTGCAAATGTTTCTTCAGATGTTTTAGTTGCTATTACTCAAGATGATCCTAGCTCTGGATCACCAACATATACAGCTTTTCAAACTTTTACCAACTCAAATTTTAAAGGGCGTGGTTTTAAATTTAGATGTTCTATGGCATCAACAGACCCATCAGCAAGTATTAAAGTGACAGAGCTTGGTTATACCGCATCATTTACAAGAAGAACAGAACAAAGCCCAGCAGTTATAACATCAAGCGGTGCGACTGATGTTACATTTCAAGCTCCATTTTTCACAGGGGCTGCTGGTTTAGGCGGTACGAATAGTGCTTTACCTAGTGTTGCAATCACAAGTCAAAATATGCAAAGCGGTGATTTCTTTGAATTAACAAATATAACAGGCACTGGATTTA
>VTLG01013630.1_pt1 | contig 12846 bp, 19 predicted proteins | sample 4694571 | NCBI WGS metagenome assembly VTLG01 (sample SAMN12604809, study PRJNA352737) | marine metagenome | biome: ENVO:00000447; feature: ENVO:00000209|ENVO:00000569|ENVO:01000036; material: ENVO:00002151; isolation source: viral sequences binned using virsorter ... | reverse complement strand
AAGCAGTTTGAACCTGGGATCCAGGTAAAACAGCCTCAGAACAAAACAAACCAAGATAATCACCAGGATTAGTAAGTCCACCACGTTCATTATAAAACCCACTACCATTGATAAATCTCCTAAGAGAATTAGCGTTACCAAAATTTATAGTCACATCATAATTATTACTAATAGCTGGGGAAATATTACCAAACTTAGTCGAAGTCTCATATAATTCTGCTGTAGGCAGATAATGTCTACCCTGTCTAAAGGTATTTGGATCCTGTGCCATCTAAATATAAGATGCTTAGCTTATATACTATGTATGTCATATAAAGGGAAGTTTAAGCCAAAAAACCGTAAAAAGTATAAAGGCAACTCTAGTGAAATAGTTTATAGGTCTCTTTGGGAACTAAAATTTATGAATTACTGCGATAGTAGTAAACATATTATAAATTGGTCTTCTGAAGAAATTATAATACCTTATAGATGCCCTACTGACAATAGAGTCCATAGGTACTTTCCTGATTTCTACATCAAATACAAAGATGTAAAAGGTAAATTACATGAAAAAGTAATTGAAGTAAAACCTGCTAAAGAAACAAAAGAACCAAAGATTCAAAAAGCAAGAACTAAAAGGTATGTCACTGAAGTGATGAAATATGCCAAAAACATGGCAAAATGGGAAGCTGCAGAAGACTTCTGTAAAGACAGAAGGTGGGAATTTCAAATACTAACGGAGAGAGAACTTGGAGTATAGAAACGTATTCCCAAATTCACAAACAGTAGGTTCTCCTGTACCTGGACATTTGATGATGTTCCAATATGGAGCAAAAACTGCTGAAAAATTAAGGTATTATGATAGAAATCCTTTATGTTATATCGTCGCATCTCAAGGTAATAAATTCTGGGGTGTAAACCTACATTACTATGCTCCAGAAGACAGACCAACCATTTTAGAATGGATGGATGAAGCTAATCCAGCAGACCTTCCTAGAGGATACCATAAATACCTAAAATCCTATGTGGACACATTGTATCTCGACATATCAATGGAAGAACAGGAACAAGCCTTGAATATGGGTTTAGAAGAATTTGTTAGAGACCTAGGTAGTATTGAGATACCATTCAATCCTGGGAGGATTTGGTAATGTCAACTGAAACAATAACAAAATCAGAATCCATTCTCAGAAATGGAATGACAGAAAAGGTTTTTACCTTTAGCTTTGAGGGTAAAAGATACTACGAGGGAATAAACCTAAACCCAAATGGGGGAAATTTTGGTAAGTCTACAGGTATTTGGACACCAAGTGAAATTACCCAACCAGCACAACAACTTACAAAACAATATCTCGACCCAAATAGTGAACTAGCTCAAAGAATCATAGCAATTGACGGTGCTAGAGGAGTTGAATATAGAAATGCTATGACTGACATTGCTACTAAAGCAGCAAACCAAGGTAAAAGCAAAGAATTTGATGCAGCACTTGAACAGTCTGGAATGTATAACAAATACAGAGGATCTGAAAGTTTTGCTGGAGAAACATTTCCTGGACAAGCAATAACTGCTGACACAAGTAAAGAAGAAACGGATGGCCCAGTAGAACCTGCTCGTCTTCGTGATACTGAAAATGAATTACAGAATATAAATGAGACATATCCTGTGGATATGCAGTATAATAACCAAGACTACATTTATATCGAACAATTTAAATATTTACCATCAAATTCAGGTATTAATAAAAAAGGCACAAATGAAGAATGGTCTGATAAACTTAAGAATACTATCAATAAGGGTCTAAGTAGAACTACAAACCTTGGCGAACCTAAAGGATCAGTAAGACTACCAATACCAAATAAAATAAAATCCAGTAATGGTGTTAGTTGGGGTGAAGCAAAAGCAAATGCTGTTGAAGCAGGAACATTCTTTGCTGCTCAAGAAGGAGTTTCAGATATACTATCAAAGAAGAGCAATATTGTACAATCTATGGCAGCTGGATTTGGAGGACTAAAAGATGTTTTAGGTAAAGTAGCAGAAGGTTTAGAACAAGACGGAAATCTGTCCCAATCAGGTCAAGTACTATCTGCTGTAATTGCTAAAGCAGCATTAGGAAAAATTGGTATCAACGTTGATCCTGCTCAATTCATTACAAGATCATCAGGGATGGCAATCAATCCTAACATGGAACTCTTGTTCAGTGGTCCTCAACTAAGAACATTTGTTTTTGCCTTCCAATTTGCACCAAATGATACCGATGAAGCAGCAGTAGTAAGAAAAATACAAAGATGGTTCAAACAAGGAATGTTACCTGTAAGAGAGGACATAGAAAGAATCTATCTTGGATCTCCAAACGTATTCAGACTAAAGTACAAAAATGGTAACAATAGAATAAGAGGTTTGAATGTATTCAAGTTATGTGCTTTGACTGCATGTGAAGTAGATTTTACTCCAAATAATGTATGGCAATCTTACGAAGATTCTAATGCAATATCAATGCCAGTACAATCTAACATGGCACTGACATTTACAGAACTAACTCCAATATTCGGAGATGATTATAATATGGCATCCCCAAGTCAATCCGTACAGGACTTAGAACTTGGATCTAACAGAATTAGCAGCGACGACATTGGATTCTAATGGCATACTTTGACCTTTTCCCAGACGTATTATTACCGTCACACTCTTCAAAACGTAATTCTAACAAAGACTTTGTTAGAGTAAAAAACCTCTTCAAAAGAGGCAAAATTAGAGAAGACTTTTTTCAAAACGCAACTACTTTCAACAAATATGCAATTATTGGTGATGAGCGACCAGATCAAGTAGCATATAAACTATACAAAGATCAGACTTTAGATTGGGTAGTTATGTTATCCAATAATATGATCAATGTAAGAGATGAATGGCCAATGAGTCAATATGACTTCCAAAGGTATCTTGACAACAAGTATGATAAAGTTCAACTAAGTCAAATTCATCATTATGAAACTGAAGAAATTAGACAACCTGATGGTATGTTAATTCTTCAGGCAGGTTTACATGTTGATGCCAATTTCACTTATAAGTACTCTTACATTGGTAAACAATATAGTGTAAATAATGTAACTGGAGTTACCAACTTTGAACATGAAGTCAAGAAAAATGATGAAAAACGATCAATCTACATAATAAGAAATGAATATTTGAATGTTATTATAGAAGATATGAGAGATATTATGACTTATGAAGATAGTTCCCAATATATTGATGATAGAACCAAAAAAGGAGATAATCTTAGAATTCTGTCTCCTCGATAGTATGATGTGGATTACCTTCATTATGAGGTGTATCCCACACTAAAGTAATTCGATCATTATCACCTATATTGTGTGCTGAGTGTGGTACTTTATTATAAAACCAAAAGAAAGTGCCAGGTTCCACTATCATCTCCTCATCCCCTACAGTATAGTGATACCTTCCCTGTAGAGATAAGTGATATCTGTCTTTAGTAAGATAATATTTGCCTTCATCAATATGCTTACCAACACGTCCATCAGGTTGTAATTTGAAAAATGCTGCTCTAGCAGTTTCTTTGATATTCCAATTTTTCCAAAATTTATGGACTTCTGTGAAATGAGAGTAAAGTACAGTACGTCCCAATCCTTCAGTATCTTTAGGATTTTCACCTTGTTTCACTTTTGCCATAGTTAGTGGTAAAAACCCATATGGGTTCTTTTTGCCACCTACACCACTTTGCTGAGAAACCCATTTCCAGTGTTTTGGTTGAATTTGCTCTAAAAGGGGTTTTGGGTCAATTCCCGTTTTTATGATTTTGATGTTTTTCATGAAAAAACCGAAATAATTTTTGATGCTATTATACTATGACCCTCTTTTGTAGGATGCATCGTTTCACCACGAGGAATGTCAGGTTCATCAAGATATAGATCATACTTATATTTGGTATTTTTAGGAACTGTCAATAATATCAACTTTACGTTATTTGCCTTGAAATGGTCAATTATGGATTGTCTGAATATAAACTCATCTGAGTCACCATACTGCTCACTGTAATAATCTCTATAATAGTCAATATACTTTCTACCGTTACCTCTGCCAGGATTGATATTTTCCCATTTTCCGTTCAAATGCAATTCTGTCCGATTTTTATAAGTCATGCAAATAATCCCTAAATCGTATTTTGTGATATCATGCTCTAGAGTCGTTCTGACTATTCTACGGTTACTACATCCATGCATGGATAAGTCGGTATAGTCAATATTCAGTTTTTTGGATATAATTGCAGCGTAACGGTCATCCCTATTTTCTAAACCATAACCATAACACCAACTATCACCGTTGAATAAAATCATAAAAAACCTTAAGAGTGAAAAAATTGCTGAGTTTTTTTTCCCGAATATTTGAAACTAAAAGTCGAATTTGCCTCAGTTATAATGGATTCCTATGTGGTAGGCAATCGAAACCCTGTCTTCATTTGACCTGTTGATGTCAACGTAGTGGATTAGATTACTGTTGAAGAACACACCTCTGTTAGGTTGAGGGTGGAAGTACATAGCATTATAATCTTTCTTCTGTGCTATCGTACACGTATTCATGAACCTATTATAGAATGGGTTCATAACTATAAGGTCACCTGCATCAGGTTCTGCCTTCAACCATAGTGCTCCACTAAACTCACCGACTGTATGATGATGCATCATATTAGATGCACCTGGTGGGTTTATATTACAAAAGAACCTAGTAAAATCTAACCAATATGGTTCTTCTATACAGTAGTGCTTGATATATTTTCTAAACTCTCTTTCAATTACATTCTTGATTGGATGATCTAATTGTTTCTGCCACCCACCTTTGTTAGAGTTACCATCAGACTCTGGGTATTGTTCTCTTAGTTTATAGACATAAGATAAAGCAGAGTCTACGACAGATTGATCTCCATCGTAGACTCCAATGGTCTCTTCAAATGAGACGTACTCCATTACTCTTCAGCTAAACGCTGGAAGTATGATAATGCATCGTCATCATCTTGTTTACTATTCACAATAGGTGATGCAGTAACTGGTGTTGGATCAGCAGTAACAATCTCCGCTTCCTCATCAGCAACTTCAGGTGCTACTTTAGGACGAGAAGTATTCAGAACACTGTGTAAACGCTTCTCAAGGTCTTGATAAGACTTGAACTGATCTGCAGCAGTGAACTCTTCTAATGAGTACTGCTTCTTCCACAATGCTTCAAGAGCATCGTCATCATCTAGTAAAGGACTAGATGCAGCAAACTCAGAGGAATCATAGTTCCTATAACCTGCTACGTTCTTTGCCTTCAACTTGAAGTTAGCACCTTGCCAGAAATCAAATGGATCGATTGCTGTTTCATCTTCAAACTCAGGTTGCATTGCTGCAGTGATCTTATCAAAGATCTTCTTACCGAACTTGTATAAGAATACCTTACCTTCGTTCTGTGGATTAGTTGGATCCTTTACAACATAGATGTTGCTGATGTAAGAAAGCTTACGCTTCTGCTTACGTGCAAGATCTTTGTCAGCATCGTTGCCACTGTTCCAAAGTAATCTATTGTACTCAGAGACAGGATCCTTACCACCAAGAGTAGTAAGACTGTTCTCAATGTACCAACCACCTGGTCCTTGGAAAGCATGTGACCATACTTTTGCCCATGGTAGTTCTTCCTTGTCTGGAGCAGGAAGGAATCTAATAACGGCATAACCGTTACCTGCCTTGTCTACTTCCAGTTTCCATAGTCTCTCGTCAGCACCCCCAGTGCTTCCCTTATTCATTTTTTCTATCTCATTGGTCAGTTTGGAAGTAAGACTGCCCAAGCGAGATTGCTTTTTCAGATTAGCGAATGACATATTCGTTGTATTAGGTGGATTGTAGTATTTTCACCGTAAACATAGTGTACCACACTATTTATGCTTTGTCAACATACTAATAATCCTGTCTGCTATTGCTCTATGACCTTCTTCATCAGGGTGTCCCTTAGGTGCTTTTGATATCCATGGTTCATCAAAACAGAAGTCAAACTCAAGGTCTGATGACAGTCTTCTACCTAATAGAATCAACGGTACACCATATGCTTTGCAATGACTTTTGATTGTGGTGTGATACATCTTCTCATCAGTCAAGAAGAACTCCTCACTATGAATCCTAAAGTAATTTCTCCAGAAATCTCCCTCTACTTTTTGAGTTGTAAGTTTATTTTCTAACCACCACTTACTAGGTGCTTTACAATCTCCTGTCTTACCATTAGAGGGAACCCATACTCTCTCCCAATCTTTACCGTTATGATACTCTGTCCTCCACTTAGGTGTCATCTGTATAACTGCTGCATCAAACTCTGATATGTGTCTATCATTCAACAAAAGTTCTCTTACAATACGATGGTTGCTACTACCTCCATGTGACACATTATATTCCATCACATCGAAGTGATCAGATACTAATCTTGAAAATCTAAGTGGTAGTCTGTCCTTCCATTCAGTGCCTAGTTCAGCACCATTCATATCAGATCCACCACCAAAGTATATACCTTTCATAGCAAGAAGGTCAATATATCATCACAAATGATCTTATGAGCACTCTCATTGATATGTTTTCTCCTCTCTTTAGGCAAGGAACCTTTAGGATATTTTAGATCAACTGGTAGGTTGAAATCATAATCTCCTAACCAAAGTAGAACATGTGGTACATTTTCTAACAAAGATCTAATCGTTCTATAATATATCTCCTCGTCAACTTTTCCATACTCATCATGATAAACCTCTCTATAATATGTTTCCCAAAATTCATCATTGCCTGTACGTACAGCAGGATACCTTACCCTCTGCCATTGATTCATAGGAGGATATGTAGTATGAGGTGACTCACCAGTATACCTAGGGTCATACCACTCAGTCCTAGCTCTCTTGGTCATCTGTATGATGAACAAGTCGTATGATTCTAAATCAGTATTGATTAGATTCCTTACTATTCTCCTGTTACTACCACCACATACTGCTCTGTTATATTCCTCAGCATGTAACTCATTACATACTAACCTACTATACCTAGACTCCTCAGGATTCTCTAGGTCTTTGCCGTAGGTGTTAGAACATCCATCAATGTATACTTTCATAGCTTTGTCAACAGGGATAATATATCATCTGCCAGTATTCTATGACCTTCTTTATTCTCGTGTCCACCATGTGCTTTTGGGTATCTTGTATGTTCTATTTCAATGTCAAATTTTAGATCAGTATCCCAATTGTTATTAGTCATCAAAATAAGAGGCACATTATTTACTTTACAATGATCTTTTATGATTTGATATGTAATCCTCTCTTTTATACTACCATGATACTCACAATATATTTTATCATAATAATATGTCCAGAAATCCTCATGCTCACAACGTTTCTTCTTTTTCTTCCATGGTTTCCAGAGTTGTGTGTCTTGAATGGAAACTCCTCTCCACTTCTGATAAAAATACTCTGTCCTACTTGGAAATGTCATCTGTATTATTGCTAGATCATAATCTGTAATATCATTCTCCACAAGTAACTGTCTTACAATACGTTCATTACTTGCACCACCTCTTGATATATTATACTCTTCAGCATCTAACTTCTTACATATCAGAGAACTAAATCTTTCTTGCTCTCTATTTTCTAGTTCACCTCCCCACGTCCGAGAGCAACCATCAAAATATATCTTCATCGACGGAGACTTTGTTGCATTTGATTCAATGTGGTCCTCATGTTTGCAAAGATCATATTAAGATCAGCATCACCAAACCCCATCTCTTTAGAACCTGCTCTTATATTTTCTTTCATCTTGATTGCTTCTGGATCATCAGATAATGACAACCTAGTCCACATTATCTGCTGCTTCTCTAACAGTTCCTTGACTGTTTCTATATGTAAAAACTTAGCTTCATCACTCATCCCTGGAAACTTCATGATGACACTATAAAGTTCCTTCTGAAGATCATAGATGTCTTCCATCTCCATGCGAACTTTATCTGACTCGAAAAACTTACCCATACCTTTCCTTTACCCTCATTAGCAAATGACTTTTGTACTTACCTTTATCTATATTCAAAAATGGTAGGTACTTCCTGATCTTTAGACCAACTACCTTCCAGACTGGATCATCTAACAGTTTATCATAGTCTTTACAGTAAGAGAATACCTTTTCATAGATACACATCTCTTCTACACTAATACGACCAGCAAGATGCTCCTTGAGTATAGGTGGGTGACCTTTAGATGCATCAAAGAACTCTTCATAATCATACAAGTCCATCATATCTTCTGAACCCTGCTTGAAATTATAGAATAAACTCTGCTGTCTCTTCATCCAATCTTTATATACTACCTCACCTGTCTTGATAATGTTTCCTATCCATACACCTTGAGGGTTATCAGTGTCTACAAAGTTAGCAAGAAAGAAATTCTCTATCTCATCATCTTTATACTTCCTCGATGTCTTCTCAAAGAAGTACCTGTCCTTTCTCTTATAGAATGATTCTATCTTAGCTCTAGATGCACCACCATACTTATGGTAGTCATACTTCTCCTTGGTAAAATGATTCTTGAATGCAAGATACTTTTTGTAGGTGTCAAAGGGTGTCATAATTTGGAGGGTTGATCATTTCAACAGTCTTTTTCTGTGATGAATCTAATTGTTTCGTTGCAGTAAACCACTTAGGGTTAGCAGAACACATGTTACAGATGTCATGAGGTTCTAGAACCTCTTTGAATGATGCTCTCAACTCATCCTCAGATGAATTGATACTGGTTGGTTTATATCCTAGATACTTCTTCCACTTAGGATCATCTAACTGACCTGTAGCTTCTAATGATTCTCTGAGATAAGATATCATAGGACACTTCCATAGATGTCCATTATATAATTGAGAGTTAGGACAACTACAATGTTTGAAACTCTCATCAATATCATTGTCTTCATATGGATAGTACTTGATGCCATCAGTATACTCATACCTAAACAAGTCAAACCATACTCTAGGTTGTCCGTTATCTAATCTGTATGCTTCACTAAGTTCAAAAGTATTACCGTTTAGATCAACACCTCTGGACTCTGCATACTTAGTAAAGTTATAAGCATTCTCCCAACTTTTGAACCCCTTTATTGTATACCATGGGAAGTGAAAGGTCAACCTAAAGACAACTCCCTTTAGCATCTCATCAACAATCCATTCCTTCTCTTGTAATAATCTTGACCCATTACTAAACAACTTAACATGACATGGTTGTCCAGTACTCTCTACTAACTCCCGTGCCTTCTTCGTTACTTCTTTAGTACGTGGTTCTAGTAGTGGTTCGCCACCAATTATACTAATATGACTCCACACATATATCTTAGGTAATAACTCTTCAATGTCATGAAGAACTTGATCTATATCTACTGTACTCTTTGGAGAAAGAAGACTACTATTATGATTACATCCACGACATGCTAAGTTACATCCATTGATAGTGTGTATACTTAGAAGTCTAGTAGTTGGTCTTTCTTTATTCCATTCCTCTATTTGTTCTGGTGTTACATTCTTGAAGTTATCAATCCAAAATCCCTTCAGTCCTCTAATAAATTTTACCTTATTTGATAGCTCATCAATATTAACATCAACTAAACATGCTGACGCAACCTTACGTTCTTTCCATATTTCCATTAGATAGCAAGGAACTTAGCCCTCGATGTCCTCTTCAAATAATTTAGGTTAGTTGCATTACACTTCAACTTCTCCTTCATAGGTTTAGTGATCAACTTAGTAACACTTTCAATCTCTATGCTATTCTGTTCACAGTAGTGGCAGATTGCCTCTATGTAATTCATACCAGTGTTCTCCTTGACTAGGAGTTCAATATCATTAGAGAACTTATCCTGACACAAAAACTTGTGCTTGATGGACTCTCTCACTTCAGTCTTTGTTGGCATTTAGTTTGTCTCCTACAAATTTTTCAATGTACTTTACTAGAAGTCTCATGTACTTCATTTTATCATACTCTTCGTAAACTTGCACCTCACCATTCTCACATGTCATAAGAATGACAAGTTTCTTTACAGGTGTACCAGTTCTTTCATAGAACATACATGCATAGGCTGCTGCCTGTACAAAATAATTCTCAATCCAATCTCTTGGTTTAGGTTTTGCTGCAGTTTTAAAATCTATTATTGCTAGTTCACCGTTGTATTCTGCAATACAATCAACAGTTCCAGCAACGCCCAACTCAGTTGAGTACAAACTTTTTTCGAGAGCGTATATATTATTTATATTTTCTAAAGATTTCTTAGCCTGATTGAATAACATCTTAGAACCAGGTGTGTCAGGGTCTACCTCCTTGTTCAATAGATGATTCTCTATTAGAGTATGCACCTTAGTACCACGAGTAGTTGCTCTCTTGGTAATCCTATTCGCCTCCTTATCACCAACCTTCTTTCTCCACTCAACAAAGACTTCCTTGTTGAAGTGAGAGGTAACTGATGTAATAGAAACTAACTTTTGTCCTTCAACATCATAAAGTCTAACCCCATCAACAGTCTCCCTACTCAGAGAAGGGAGATCACATTCTATATGTTTGAACATTACATACCTAATTCAATTTTACTAATGAGGTAACTCTTGACAAGACCTGACCTAACAATATCATTGACATTGAATTCAACAAGATCAAACTCAGGCATACGCTGGATGATCTTTTGAAAATCTAAGATACCATTCTTCTCATTTGTCTTGACCAAATCAGTTTGAGCTGCATCACCACAGAACATGATCTTACAGTTCTCACCACATCTTGTCATTATACTATCTAACTCATGAAAATTCAAGTTTTGTGACTCATCAACTATAACAATTGAATCATCTAATGTAGTACCACGTATGAAAGATGTAGACCAGAAGGTAACACTCTCCTGTGTCTTGAGGTTACCCCATAACATTTCAAACTCAGTGTCAGTAGGTAACTCAAACATATACTTGACCATATTTTTATATGGTATCTGGTATAAGAATGACTTGTCTTCATGATCACCAGGTAAGAATCCTATCTCTCTTGTAGATACAAGAGATCTAACAAGCACCACCTTAGTGTAAGGTGTCAAAGGATCTAGTACTTCCTTGAGTGCTAGGTATAAAGTAATGAATGTCTTACCTGTACCTGCAGCACCATATAGAAATAGATTCTTATCCTCTTTATAAGATGCGAATGCTTTCTTCTGGTTATCAGTGATAGGTTCCACTGGAACCATCATGTCTGAATTGTATGGTTTCTTTCTCTTCATCTGCTTAGCCGTCATACCAGCACCAACACTGGTGGTCATCTTCTTTTTTCTTGCTGGCATTACATGTACCGTCCGTTCTGAGGTTTTACTTTAGAACCAGGCATCTCTGATACCCTAGACAAAACTTCGTTCCATCCTCCATCTGTTCTACTGTAAACATCCCCAGTCGCACTCACTACTCCTCCCGATCCTTTAGACCAGTCTTTATCCCAGTCAGGATTATCCTTTCTCCACTCGTCATACTCTTTCATTGTCATGGACAGTTCTTTAGTTTCACCTGTCTTTAGATTTTTTAATGGATATGTTGGCATGGGTTGTTGCGAGTGATTTATTTATTGAGTCCTGAATAGCAGCACTAAAGTGTAATGGTTTAGCAGTACACATGTTGCATACATTCTCAGGTATTCTACTATTAGAACAGAACTTTGTCAATTCTTTATCACTACAGTCAACAGGTATTCCATCAACAATATACTCCTGCCATTCAGAATCATCACTCTGCCCTGTAACAGACAGTAACTCCCTTAGGAATGCAGTGTTAGGACACTTCCAAAGTCTACCATTATATAACTGAGCATTAGGACAGGAGCATACCTGAAAACTCTTAGCAATTCTATTCTGATTGTATGGATATACTTTACCGTCTCGTTTTCTTATTGAATCAAACCATCTATCCTTGCCTGTATGATGTTCGGTGACCAGTACCTTAGGATGATTGAACTTCTTTATTATATCTACTACCTCTGGCAGGTGAATACTTATCCTAAGGAACACTCTTCGATCTTCTAGAGCTCTCTTGATCCAGTCTTCATTCTGTAAGAGAAGTAAGCCATTGGTATAAAGATAGACAGGAGAATTAGTATATGATCTACATGCATTGACTATCTCCTCACATCTAGGATTGAGTAATGGTTCTCCACCTATGACAGAGACCCTACCAATATCTATACGTGGTAGTATAGTTTTGATGTCATCAATAAGAGCATCAGTGTCCAACTTACTACTTGGTGAGAAGTAATTACTAAAATGATTACATCCTTTACAAGATAGGTTACAACCTATCGTTGCACTGATGTCAAGAATGTTCAAGCGTGGCAAGATAAGCAGCTCCTATTGAAGTTCCACCATCATGTGCAATTGGTTCAGCATATATCCTCTGATCCAATTCTTTACGTAGTAGATAGTTTACTTTACAGTTCAAGAAACATCCACCTGCAAGTATAAGATCTTTACCATCAGCATATTGTGCTAAGTCTAATGCTCTATACTCCCATGCTTGTTGTGCATAACTTGCTTCCTTCTTACTACCATAAGCAGCAAGACCCATGATCTTACCTGCATCTTCAGCATCAAACCCATAGTTTACACAGGTCTGTTCAAACAACTTACCAATACCTATATCTTCTTGACTAAAATACTTCTTATGAAGTACCTTCCATGATGGCAATTCATACACAGTCTCAATCTCTATACCATCAGTAGTCTTAGAACCATTAGCATCTACAATGATAGCAACTGCCTCATCAAACCCTGAATTCAACCAACCACATGCAGCATGAAGTTTATGATGAC
>VTLG01010094.1_pt1 | contig 12847 bp, 19 predicted proteins | sample 4694571 | NCBI WGS metagenome assembly VTLG01 (sample SAMN12604809, study PRJNA352737) | marine metagenome | biome: ENVO:00000447; feature: ENVO:00000209|ENVO:00000569|ENVO:01000036; material: ENVO:00002151; isolation source: viral sequences binned using virsorter ... | reverse complement strand
AGATTGGTTCACATCATCCATGCATTTGCAATCTTCAAAGATAGAATGAAGGCAATTCAAATGTGTACTGCGAGGTTTGATGAACAAACCAAAGAAACTTTCATGGACTTGTACTCCAAGTTAGATGAAACAGTTTCAGTTCCTTCTGATGAAGAAGGTGAATCTTCAGAGAAAACTGAAGAAGAAACAAATCAACCTTTTTAGAGGTTATAGATAATATAGGGTGTTGTTCGGGAGGGCAACATCCTATTATCATATCTAGTGAATTATAATGGAGAATTATGGAAGTTAAAATTGGAATAGAAGAACTCCGAAAAAAGAAAATAATGGTATGCACTCCAATGTATGGTGGAATGTGTTCTGGATTGTATTCTAAAGCTTGTGCAGATCTGTCTACACTTGCAACAAAATATGAAATGGATGTAAAATATTTTTATCTGTTCAATGAATCATTGATTCCCCGAGCAAGAAATTATCTGGTTGATGAATTTATCAGAGATGAAAAATATACTCATTTGATGTTTATTGATGCAGATATCCATTTTGACCCAAACGATGTTTTAACTTTGGCTGCATTGGATAAGGACATTATCGGTGGCCCATATCCAAAAAAATGCATTGCATGGGAACAAGTACGAAATGCAGTTGATGCAGGATTTGCAGACAAAGATCCTAATGTTCTGGAAAATTATACAGGAGATTATGTATTCAATCCTGTAGAAAATACTCATAAAATTAAAGTAACAGAACCAGTAGATGTTCTTGAAATCGGAACTGGTTTTATGATGATTAAGAGACAAGTATTTACAGACTTTGCAGAAGCATATCCTCAATTCAAATATACACCAGATCACAATCGTTCAGAAAATTTTAAGGGTGATAGAGACATTCATGCGTTTTTTGATACTGTAATTGATTCAAAGGCTTATTTGGGTGATATTTCTGGTGAAAGTAATAGGTATCTTTCAGAAGATTATTTTTTCTGTCAGTTTGTTCGGAGAATCGGTTATCAGATTTTCCTATGCCCATGGATGAAAATCAGTCATATGGGTGCGTATAATTTTAGTGGATCAATGCAAACTCTGGCCAATCTAGATTTTGCTGGTCATGGCATAGACAATGAAACAAGGGTGAAAGACTTTGAAAAACGCAGACGAAAAATCAAACAAGCAAATAAGAAGAAACGTAAACAATAAGATTGATTACGTATTTGATGAAGACAAATATCTGACCGAAATTTGGGATGCGATAGATAAAACCTATTCTTCTCATTATGCTCAGAACAAAGTCCAATCAACAGAGTTTATTGCAGATGCAGGACATGGTGAAGGGTTCTGTATTGGTAATATTATTAAATACGCTCAAAGGTATGGTAAGAAGGGTGGATTTAATAGAAACGACTTGACAAAAGTCGCTCATTATGTTATTATTATGTTATGTCTACATGATAATTATTATAAACGTGAATCTCAAGGAGATCAATATGAAGTTAAGTGAAAACACAGTAGGATTTTTGAAAAACTATGCTACTATAAATCAAAGTTTGGAATTTCGTGAAGGAAACCTTCTTAGGACTGTTTCTCCACTAAACACTATTCTCGCCTCAGTAGAGATTAGTGAGGACTTTCCAAAGACATTTCCAATTTACGAATTGAATCGTTTTCTTGGAACTTTGTCTCTGTTTAATGATCCAGATTTGGATTTTGCAGAAGAAGGTGTAACTATTTCTGATACTTCTCATGAAGCACAATATCGATATTGTGGGAGTAGTTCAATGTTCCAAACTCCACCAGAGAAAGATATATCCTTTCCAGATCCAGATGTTGAATTCACTCTTGAAAAAGATGTATTCAAAAAGACCATTAACGCTGCAAACACTCTTGGACTTCCAGAAGTGGTTGTAGAAGGTAATGGAACTGAAACACGATTAGTTGTATCCGATACTGGAAACACAACTTCAGATCGTTTTTCAACTGGTGTCGGCCCTACCGATAAAACCTTCAGAATGATCTTCAAGACTGAAAACTTGAACAAGATTATGGAAGGTACTTACGAAGTGAAACTGTCATCCAAACGTATTTCTCATTTTAAGAGAACAACAGATTCGTTACAGTATTGGATTGCCCTTGAACAGAATTCTACTTTTGAGGGATAAGTTTAATTTCATTATGAAAGGTTTTTTGATATGGATAATTTCTTGTGGGTCGAAAAGTATCGGCCCAAGACCATCAATGATTGTATTTTATCTAATACAATTAAGGGAACACTTAACGATCTAGTTAAGGAAGAACGAGTTCCCAATCTCATGTTCACTGGCCCTGCTGGAGTTGGTAAGACAACTGTGGCCAGGGCAATCTGTGACATGACAAATTCTGATTATATTATCATCAATGGTTCTGATGAGGGTAGAATGATTGACACTCTCAGAACTAAAATGACACAATTTTGTTCTACTATTTCCTTACAGGGTGGTAGAAAAGTTGTGATTATTGATGAGGCAGACTATATGAATCCAGATTCGGTTCAACCAGCTATGAGAGGATTCATTGAAAAGTTTGCAGAGAATTGTTCTTTTATATTCACTTGTAATTACAAGAATCGTATAATTGAACCTATTCATTCTCGTTGTGCAGTTGTGGATTTTACTTCTCCAAAAAGTGAGAAACCAGAAATTGCATTTGAGTTTATGAATAGATGTGATCATATTCTGAATAGTGAAAATGTCAAATATGATAAAAGAGTTATTGTTGAACTGATCAATAAACATTTTCCAGATTTTCGGAGAGTGTTAAATGAGATGCAACGATATTCTACATCTGGCACTATCGATTCTGGAATCCTTGCAAATATGGGAGAATTGAATCTTAATGCATTGGTTACGGCCCTAAGAGAAAAGAACTTTCCTAATATGCGACAATGGGTCACATCAAATGTCGATAATGATCCTGCATCTGTGTATCGTAAGATCTATGACAAATTGTATGAAGTTGTCGATAAAGGTTCTATTCCTCAAGCAGTCTTAATTATTGCAGATTATCAGTATAAATCTGCATTTGTTGCAGACCAAGAGATTAACTTGGTTGCTTGCCTGATAGAGTTGATGGCAGAATGTGAGTTCTCATGAGCCCCTTTGAATTCATAAATCAAATCAATCATGGGAAGAAGAATCTCATAGATGAAACACCAGAGTTAGAGAAAGATTACAAACCTTTTATTGTAAATAGAGGGTTAAGTTTTAATCATGATACTGCATTGTATGCAAACGAAATGAATTTTCGTCATCATGCAGACTACAAACTTCAATTCGACTTTTTTCTAAATAGTATTAGACCTAAGAAAAGATATGGTAAATGGTTAAAGAGAAAAAAAGAAAATAATGAAACTCTTGATCTAATTAGGAGTTATTATAAGTGCAATTATGAAAAAGCGAGAGATTATGTTACCTTGCTTGATGATTCGCAACTGGACATTATTAAACAAAGAATTGATAAAGGTGGAGTGAAAGGAGCAACATGAACGATACACTCATCGAAGCGATGGTCGAAGTGAAGTTGAACGAGCCCGATGATTTTCTCAAAGTACGAGAAACCTTAACACGAATCGGAATCGCATCACGTAAAGAGAAGACTTTATTTCAATCATGTCACATCCTGCACAAGCAGGGAAAATACTACATAGTACATTTTAAAGAACTTTTTGCATTAGATGGTAAAACTACTAATTTTACTGAAAACGATACTGCTCGAAGAAACAGTATTGCAAATCTACTCTCAGAGTGGGAATTGATTAAATTAGTAAATCCAGATAAATCGGCAGAACCTACAGTTCCATTGAGCCAGTTAAAGATTCTATCATTCAAAGAAAAGGATGAATGGGATTTAACTCCAAAATATAATATTGGGAATAAGAGAGACGCTGATGAGAATGACGAATGACCTTCTATTTTATAAGTTAGATCCAGAGGTAAAAGAACCTTTCCGAGCCACAGAAGGTTCGGCTTGTTTTGATTTACATTCTTTTATGCCAGAGGATTCGTTAGTAAAAGTATTCATAAATCATCAAGACGAAGATATAGAGGTTAGAGAAAGAAGAGTAGTTAAAGGAAGAGCACAAGTCAATCCAACAGAACGAATGTTAGTTCCTACTGGATTGATATTTGATATTCCTAAATCACACTCACTTCGCTTATATCCAAGATCAAGTCTTGCATTAAAACAAGGATTGACTCTTGCAAACAATGTGGGAATTATTGATTCTGATTATGTGCAACCAGTTTACATGATGATATACAATATAAGTGGATATCAACAATTCGTAAAGGACGGAGAACGCATATGTCAGGCGGAGTTAGTTCTAGAACAACCATCTGTATTAATGGAAGTTCATGAGCAACCCGAAAGAAAAACTGATAGAGATGGAGGCTTCGGTTCAACAGGAAAAGGATAAATTTGGTTTATATTTTGGAGAAATGGACAGTTGCCTCCGTTCAAGTAGTATATTATATTCCAGATTATTTGAGTATAGTAAACGAATTTGTATGGCAGACAGAAGACCAAAGACCAAAATATCCAAGAATAAATGAATTTCTTGATTATTGGGATAAAAACATTGACGGCCCGATCAAAGAAGTTTTTATATATGATCATAATGAACATAATATAAGAAAAGTTGATAGAAGATTCAAAATGAATTAATATGAAACCTTTGATAATTGACAATTTTATTGACCAACAATCTTTCCAAAATTTGAAAAACATAATGCTTGGAGATAATTTCTGTTGGAATTATAATCAAGCAATAGATTATGCAGACGATAAAGACAAATTTCAGTTTACTCATAGTTTTTATAAAGATTCAGGCCCAAGTTCTTTCTTTTACGATACAATTACTCCTGTTTTACGAAGAATAAAATATAAAGAATTATTTCGGATAAAAGCAAATTTACTTACAAGAACATCGAAAATAGAACCAAACACATTTCATACAGATATACAAGGAAATTGGGGTGTGATACCTTACATCACTTCAATTTTTTATTTAAATACAAATGATGGATATACGGAATTTGAAGATGGAACAAAAATTGAAAGTATTGAAAATAGATGGGTTTCATTTCCAGAAGATACAAAACATCGTGGCACTTCTTGTACGAATGAAAGAGTTAGAGTAGTAATTAATTTCAATTATTTAACTTGACATTTCTGTTAAAAATTAGTATAATGGTATAAAATGGAGTATAAATAGTGATGGAAACAAAATATAAATTATTAGTGAAAGAAGGTAGTTATGCTGAAAATTCACTAATAAAATTGATTTGGATTGTTTTAAAACATCGAGCCACACATTTCCTCAAAGGAGAAGGTTGGCACGATTGAGGTTGTCCATAGTGGAAACCTTAAACTTACCTATCGCCCGTGCTAGGGGGTGGGGATTATTTTATAACCTTGCTTTATATAAGGAGGCAATATGGTACAATTAGCACATCACACACATTTCACCGCAGGCGACTTGGAACGTTTTATGGGTCTTTCCGTAGGATTCGATTCCATGTTTAATCGTCTGATGCATTTCCCTTCAGAACAAAATACTGGATATCCACCTTACAACATTCGTAAGGTAGATGAGTATAATTATGTCATTGAGATAGCCCTTGCTGGTTTCTCAGAAAATGATATTGAAGTGGAAGTTGCAGAAGGTACTCTCACAGTTCGTTCAAAAGATTCTAAAGATACTACTGAACAGCAGTATGTCCATAGGGGAATTGCCAGAAGGTCATTCTCTAAAGCATGGACTCTTTCTGATGACATGGTTGTCAAAAGTGCAGAGTTCACTAATGGTCTTTTGAACATTAGTTTGGAGAAAGTGGTGCCAGAGGAAAAGAAACCTCGCATCATTCCTATTTCATCACCTTCTGTGATTGAACATAAGAAGAAGTAATTTCTCCAAGCCCCTTCAAAGAAATATATACTTTGAGGGGGTTTTTGTTTTTTTTAATTTAATGAGGAGAATAATATGTTACCACTTGCAGGAATGCTATTCAATGTAGTTGCTGGATTAGTAGTTGATAAAGCTCAAGATCTGGCAGAAGAACACGTTGAAAAGATGATAGATGATATACTTCCAGACAACGCAAAAAAAGAATTAGATAAAATTATAAAGAGTGACAAATCTCATGCATTTGAGAATGCAAAAGATGCTCTTAAAGGTGCAGTAGAAGGTAAACTTCCTGTACAGATGAAAGATGGCAAGTTTATGCCAATAGAAATGAAAGTTGTTTTAAAATTTGATCCGTCTACAGGATCATTTGATATTAGAAAAGAATAAAGGAATGTTATGGCAGAAACATATAACGGATATCTGACAAAGAACTTTTCATATCCAGAAATGATAAAAAGTTCCACAGCAGATAGACTTGGAATTTCAAATGATGCTACTAGAGAACACGTTATCAATCTGGTAAATCTTTGTAATTTTATTTTACAACCAATACGAAATGAGTTCGGGCCCATTCGTGTCAATAGTGGATATCGTTCTCCTGCACTTAATTCAAAAGTAGGCGGGTCAAGTAAGAGTCAACATTGTAACGGAGAAGCAGCCGATTTTGAATCCACACGAATATCGAATCCAGATCTCGCAGCATGGATTGCAAAACATTTGGAATTTGATCAGCTCATTCTAGAATTCTACGATGGTGTAGATCCTAATAGTGGATGGATACATTGTTCTTATAAAAAGGACGGATCAAATCGTGGAACGACTTTAACAGCTCTTAGAGTTAGGGGAAAGACACAATATAAAAAGGGTCTTCTCAAGTAAAGGGGGAGAATATGAAGTATATTTGGCTTGTTTACCTACAAATTTTATTTGTTATAGGTCAGTTCAATGGAAAAAAGAATTGGATTGACAAACACATCTTAATATGTTATAATAAGTTAGATAAGTTAGAAGTGAACTATATTAAATACCACAATTTTGACAAAGAATAGTTAATGAGTTTTTATACTAATGTAGCTGCACTAGGAAACAGTATACTATTCAGAGGTATCTCTAATGATGGAAAAAGATTTAAAGAACGTATAGAGTATCATCCTACTCTTTACATTCCTACCAAAGAAGAAACCAAGTTTCGCACTCTGGAAGGTAAACCAGTTGGAGAGATTCAGCCAGGAACTATGAAGGAGTGCAAAGACTTTATCTCTAAGTACAACGAGATAGACAATTTCGATATCTACGGCAATGATAAGTTTGAGTTTTCATTTATTGCAGAACACTTTCCAGAAGAACATATTGATTACGATTTTTCTCAGATTCGTATTGCTTATCTTGATATTGAAACAGGATCAGAACATGGATTTCCAGACATAGAAAATGCAAACGAAGAAGTAACGGCTATTACTCTCAAGATAGATGGAAAGAATTACGTTTTCGGTAGAGGTGAGTTTGTTCATGATAGAGAAGATGTTTTCTATTTTCGATTTGATTCTGAAAGGGCCCTTCTCCAAAAGTTTTTTGAAATGTGGGATCGTGAATCTCCTGACATTATTACAGGATGGAACATCGAAACATTTGATATTCCGTATCTTGTGAATCGTGCAAGGAGATTGTTTGATGAAAAGAAGAATCCTTATCGATTACTTTCGCCATGGAGAAAAGTTAGAGAATACACAATGTTTGGTATGGGTGGAAAAGAACTACAGGCCTATTCTATTATGGGTGTGGAAACTCTTGACTATCTTTCTACATATCGAAAATTCACATACATCAACCAAGAGTCATATCGTCTAGATCATATCGCCCATGTAGAATTGGGAGAGAGTAAGTTGGACTATTCAGAACAGGGCTCTCTTCATTTACTTTACAAAAACGATTACCAAAAGTTTATCGAATACAACATCAAGGATGTGGAGTTGGTAGAACAACTTGAGGGTAAGATGAAATTACTTGAGATGGTTGTGTCACTTGCATATCTCAGTAAGGTAAATTATCAGAATACATTTGGTCAAGTACGAATGTGGGATACTTTGATTTACAATAATCTTCTCAGGAAAAACATTGTCATTCCGCCCAAGAGACATTCTAGTAAATCTTCTCAGTTTGAGGGTGCATATGTGAAAGATCCTATTCTTGGTTCTCATAATTGGGTTGTGAACTTTGATTTGAATTCTCTGTATCCTCATCTGATTATGCAATACAATCTTTCACCAGAGACATTGATTACGGATGAACTTCCAAGTGAGTTGCAGGAAATCAAAGATGCACGGCCGGGTGTGGATGGATTGATAGATCAAAATGTTTCTCTTGAACATTTAAAGAAGTACAATCTTACATACACTCCAAACAATGAATTCTATCAGATTGGAAAACAAGGTTTTCTTCCAGAGATGATGCAACAAATCTACAATGATAGAGTGAGATTCAAGGAAATGATGATTGATGCAAAGAAGAAGTTGCAGAAAGAAAAAGACTTCAATGAAAGAAATGAATTGCAGAAATTGATTTCCAAGTATCACAATATGCAACTCAATCTCAAGATTACTCTTAACTCTGCATTTGGTGCGATGGGTAATCAGCACTTTCGTTTCTTTGATCAACGTATTGCAGAGGCCATCACTACTTCTGGACAATTATCTATCAAGTGGATTGAGAAAGAAATCAATCGGTATTTGAATGATCTTCTCAAGACTGATGATGATTATGTTGTGGCCGTGGATACAGATTCAGTTTACATCACTATGGATAAACTGGTTCAATCTGTGTATGGTGATAAAGATGTAGATAAGACAAAGGTAATTGATTTTCTTGATAAGGTTTGTTCTGAACAAATGGAAAAGATCATAGACAAATCCTATGAAAAACTAAAAGATTACATGAATGCATTTGACCAGAAGATGGTCATGAAACGTGAGAATCTTGCAGACAAGGCACTATGGACTTCTAAGAAACGATACATCATGAATGTGTATGATTCAGAAGGTGTTCGATATGAAGAACCACAACTCAAGATTATGGGTATTGAGGCCATTCGTTCTTCAACTCCTGCTGCTTGCAAACAGAAGATGAAGGACATTTTCAAGATCATCATGAATGGAACAGAAGATGATGCAATCAATTACATTGATGATTTTCGTCAAGAGTTTAAGACATTGAGTGCAGAAGATATATTCTTTCCTCGAGCAGTTAGAGGTATTGAGAAGTATCATGATGCAGCCCATCTTTACAAGAAGGGAACACCTATTCATGTAAAAGGTGCATTACTTTACAACAAACTTCTGAAGGATAATAAATTATTAGGTAGTTATCCTAAGATACAGGATGGAGAAAAGATTAAGTTTGCATATCTCAAGAAACAGAATACAGTTGGTGGTGAAGTGATTGCAATCTTGAATCAACTTCCGCCTGAGTTAGAATTGCAAGAGTACATTGATTATGATAAACAATTTGAGAAATCGTTTATTGAACCTATGAGTTCAGTTATGAATGCAGTTGGTTGGAAGACTGAACACGTATCTTCATTGGAGGATTTTTTTGTCTAGAAACGCATGGTCAAAAGTTATGCAGAATGTAAAATTATCTGCAAAGAATGGTGCAGCTGGTGGGAGAACTGTTACCTTATTAAAAAATGTAGGATATACAACAGAAGAAATATATTCTAAATTAGGAAATGGTTCTGAAAAAGATGTAAAGATTGATGAAAATTATTTAATGAAATTGTTCAATGAACAATTAGAAAGATGTTATTGGTTAGGAACAAAAATTAATGCATCTGATGTTTTTATTGCACATCATCCATTGGCTCCATCAGTAGACAGATTGAATAATGATGCAGGATATGTGCCAGGAAATGTAGTTATAACTACTCGTTTTGCAAATCGTGGAAGATGTAATGTAGAAGATACATTTTTTCTGGATATGTGTTTACCTAGAATTAAAGATGATATAGAATTTGCTAGAACAGAAATGAATCATTATAATATAGAAAATACACGAACAACATTGGAAAACTTTTTTGGATAATGCTTAATGTTATTCGGATTACTTACTTTACTGGTTGCACTTGCAATATCAGCAGTTGCAGCATATTATTCAATCGTAGGATTGATGGCCATATTTGCGGGAGCAACAACTGCAATTGCAATAATGGGAATCGTCCTTGAAATAGGAAAATTAATATGTGCAAGTTGGACATTTCAAAATTGGAAAACAAGCCCTTTATCACTAAGAACTTACTTTATATCAGCAATTGTTGTATTGATGCTGATAACTTCTCTAGGTATATTTGGGTTTTTGTCACGAGCCCATATTACTCAATCTAGTCCTACTGCATTAATTTCAGAAAGGATAGAGAGAATTGATCTCAAGGTAGATCAACGAAAAACTCAAATAAATCGGTATCAAGGGAGATTGGATACTCTTGATCAGGCACTTCAGAGATATATTGAACTTGGTGCAATCTCAAAAGGATTATCTAAGATTGGTGCAATGGATAACGAAACCAATCTTTTAAAAACTAAAATAGAAGGATTAGAAAATGAGATAGATGATTTGTCGGATGAGAAGTATGGATTGAAAACTGAACTGAATCTTGCAGAAGTGGAGGTTGGCCCTATTCGTTATGTAGCGAGTATGTTATATGATGATGTGAGTGAGTCGCAACTTGAAGAGGCCGTCCGTTGGATAATCATACTTCTCATCTTTGTATTTGATCCACTTGCAGTTGTCCTTGTGATTGCTGCAAATATTTCTTTGAGAGATTACAGGAGAGAAAGGAAAATGTCAACAAAGACAGTAACAGTTATGCCAGATTTGTCTGACAAGACAATAATTGATTCGGATAATGTTGAAGAGTATTCGGATGATGAGGGAAACGATTTTAAAATTCTTACATGGGATATGTTTAAACGATTGAAAGGAAACAAATAATATGGGTTATATGAGTGATCTTGCCAAAGCATCGGGCAATGAATATGGTAGTTTAGTTGATAATGGAATTTTTGGTGGTGATGTATCACAATATATTGATACTGGATCTTATGTGTTCAATGCACTTTTATCTGGCTCAATCTATGGTGGACTTCCTGCAAATAAAATAACTGCAATTGCAGGGGAATCTGCAACTGGTAAAACATTTTTCACTTTAGGATTGATCAAACATTTTCTTGATATGAATCCTACTGGTGGATGTATTTTCTTTGAATCGGAATCTGCATTGACAAGTGAAATGTTGAAAGAACGTGGAATTGATACAACAAGAGTATATCATATGCCAGTTGCAACAGTTGAGGAATTTCGTCATCAAGCAGTTAAGATTCTTGAAAAACATGGTGAAGTTGATGAGTCAGAAAGACCGCCATTGATGATGTGTCTAGACTCTTTGGGTATGTTGTCTACAGTCAAAGAAATGACTGATATGTCAGAAGACAATCTAAAAAGAGATATGACTAAGGCACAAGTACTCAAAGGTGCATTTCGTGTTTTAACTTTGATGCTTGCAAAAGTAAATGTTCCATTTATTGTAACCAATCATGTATATGATCAGATTGGAACAATGTATCCAACTAAAGTTATGGGTGGTGGTTCTGCAATGCAATATGCAGCCTCTTCTATCGTATTTTTGTCTAAAAGAAAAGAGAAAGAAGGAACAGAGGTAATTGGAAACATCATTCATTGTAATATGAAAAAGTCACGTTTGACAAAAGAGAACAAAATGGTCGATGTTCTTTTGACATATAGTGATGGTTTGAGTAAGTACTATGGACTTCTGGAAATGGCAGAAGCTGCAGGATTATTCAAAAAAGTATCTACACGATACGAACTTCCAGATGGTTCAAAACTATTTGGAAAACAAATTCTAAAAGATCCAGAAAAACATTTTACGGAAGACATTCTGAATCAACTTGACAATTATGCAAAAATAGAGTATACTTATGGGAGAACAGATGGAGATAACGCAGGAGATGAGTCCAGCGACTCTGAAGAAGTATCATAGTGTATTTCCAGATCCAGATGAAAAGGATCGATTGTGCATTAGAATTGAACATGGGCCATTTGCAGGATTAGGTATTGCATTTGGTGGTGTTCAATTGGCAGATGAGGAAAATCCAGATGGTACAACAAGAGTGAAATTTGAATATGATATGGTGGATATTCCACCAGATTTGAGGGATAAAGATTTTACTGACGAAGAAGGTGGTAAATTAGAAATGCTCCTCGGCCAGATCTATTTGAATATTCTCAACGAAGAATTAGAACATCAAAAAATAGAAAGTGAAGATGGAACGAATAGAAGATACGATTTTACGAAACCTATTATATAATGAAGAATATGCGAGAAAAACATTACCATTTCTAAAGGATGAATATTTTTCTCAATTCACAGATAAGGCAATCTTTCAAGAGTTGAAAGAATACTTTCAGAAGTATTCTAATCCACCAAGTAAAGAAGCTCTTATCATAGAACTAAACGATAGAAATGATCTAACAGAAGAACATTTCTCATCTGCAACGGAGTTATTGAACGATGTTGAAAAAACAAAAGAGAACGGAAAAACAACCGAAGATTTTTCATGGTTGGTGGAAAGATCAGAAAAGTTCTGCCAAGACAAAGCACTATACAATGCAATTACAGAGTCAATCGGAATTTTCGATGAATCCACTAAGTCTGACATTTCTAAAGATGCAATCCCTACTATTCTTAGCGATGCTTTATCTGTTAGTTTTGATACTCACATCGGTCATGACTATATTGACAATGCCGAAGAACGTTTTGAATTCTATCGGAAAAAAGAAGAGAAGATTCCTTTCGATTTAGAATATTTTAATAAAATTACGGCCGGTGGATTACCTAGAA
>VTLG01008363.1_pt1 | contig 12847 bp, 5 predicted proteins | sample 4694571 | NCBI WGS metagenome assembly VTLG01 (sample SAMN12604809, study PRJNA352737) | marine metagenome | biome: ENVO:00000447; feature: ENVO:00000209|ENVO:00000569|ENVO:01000036; material: ENVO:00002151; isolation source: viral sequences binned using virsorter ... | reverse complement strand
TGATCGGAAACGTAACTATTACTACCATCGTGATAAATCTGTAAATCAGAACCAGCACCAAACAGAAGTTTGTCACTATCGTCAAAACGTATTCCAGAATCATGAACATGTGTTAAGACAATTTCTTTATCTGCACCGAAAGTTAGTACAGCACCATCACTAATTAATCCTAGATCATCACCAACATAAAGGTCAGCAGCAATACCAGCACCACCACCGACAATAAACGCACCAGTTGTTTGACTTGTGGATGCTGTAGTTGAACTTACATGAAATTGTCCGGCGTCTTCAATTCTAGCAACCTCTGTACCATCTCTCTGTTGAAAGATAATATCTTTGGCGTCAACCACTGGTTTAATTACGACATCACTTGAACTGTTTGTAATTCTTAATATCTCAGTACCACCATCTTGAAACTTAAAGTCACCACCGTCAGCATCTAGTATGATGTCACCTGCAACATCAACTGTAAGATCACCAGAACTTAAATCAATTTCTGTTCCATCAATAGTGATGTTGTCAATCGTTACTCCACCATCTACATCAAGAACACCGCCAGATGAACCTGTATGAAACTCTAATCTCGTTGCATTGCTGGAAGAACTGAAGTCACCTTCGGAAACTGCTTGAATAGCAGCAGCAACCAGAATGGCGTCTGTACCCGTACCTTCATCGGGTGCTTGAAACCGAATGGCACCCATGACATCATTTGCTGCCATATCAGTCTCACCAGTTTGCAGAGTGAGGATTATGGGTTTATCATCAGCAGTTGCTGTATGTTTAAGATTTAATCCAACATCAGCAACATGTGTAAGGGTAATTTCATTATCATCACCAAAACTAACTACTGCGCCATCTGCGAGGAATAAATCTGAAAACTGTAATGAACTTGTACCCAATGCAGCACCGTCTTGTGCGTCTGGAACAAATGATGTTTCAGCAGTAAACGTATTTGTTCGTATTCCTGATGTTCCGTTATCAATCGCACCAAATCCAGACGTAATGGAACCACTATCTAAAGCACCAGTTGTAACAATATTACCACCACCAACACTATGACTTGCAAAATATGTAGAAACAGTGTCAACATTAGTCATACGCATTGTGCCAGCATCGTTGATTAAAATACCATCTCCACTTGCAACAGCAGTAGTACCTCTTGAAGTACCACCATCAATCAAATTGATTTCTGCTGGTGTAGCAGAAATTGCGGTTGTTGTAACGGCTGCCAGAACTGGTATGTAACCACCTTGATTGATTAAATATTGTGTATGATCACCAGTTGGGTCAACAATAGATAAAGTTGTTTCGTGTGCATCTGCTGTTGCACCTTCAAATACAATCGCATTTGCTGCGTTCATTGTAACTGTATCAACAACAGTTTGTGTGCCACTTACTGTCAAGTTTCCTGTTACTGTTAAATTATCTGCAACCGTTACCTCTGAAGTTGAATGTCCAATAGTGACAGCAATACCAGAAGTTTCTGTTGCAATCTTTAATGCACCAGTACCATTAGCAATATAGGAATTTGATCCATCATGCCAAAGTCCCATGTCAGAGCCAGCACCAAATAACATTTTGTCATTGTCATCAAGTCGCACTCCAGTATTATGAACATGAGTTAATGGTATTTCGCCATCAGCACCAAAAGATAATACAGCACCATCTGATGCTAATGTCAAATCATCACCTACACTCACATCACCAGAAACTGTTAAATTACCAGCAGAACTCAAAGACATTTTTTCTGAAGCAAGTTCAGAAGCAGCAGTTAGAAATGAAAGTTTGGTTGCATTATTTGATGAACTAAAATCGCCCTCTGATACTGCTTCAATGCCAGCTGCAATTAGGATAGCATCTGTTCCAGAACCTTCATCTGGTGCTTGGAAAAATATAGAACCTAAAACATCATTGATTGCAATATCAGTATCACCAGCTTGAAATGTTAATGATGGTTCTATACCATCACTAGTTCCAACGTGCTTGAGTATAAGTCCATTATCAGCATTATGAGAAAGAGTAATTTCTTGGTCGTCACCAAATAAAATTTGACCACCATCAGCAAGAAATAAGTCTGACCACTCTAATGACGCAGAACCAAGGGCAGCACCATCAGAAGAAGCAGGATTAGCAGCAGTGGTAAGCAACACCGTTCCAGTTGTGTTTGGTAACGTAATAACACGATCAGCAGTAGGATCAGTTATTGTTAGAGTTGTTTCATGTGCATCAGCAGTTGCACCTTCAAAAATAATTGCGTTTGCTGCGTTCATTGTAACAGTATCTACAATAGTATTCGTACCATTTACTGTTAAGTTTCCTGTAACCGTGAGGTTATCGGCAACCGTTACTTCAGAAGTAGTATGCCCAATAGTGACAGCAATACCAGAAGTTTCTGTTGCAATCTTTAATGCACCAGTAGAGTTTTCAATAAAAGAGTTTGTACCATCATGATACAATGCCATGTCATTACCAGCACCAAGTATCATTTTACGGCTATCTTCCAAACGAAGTCCTGTGTTATGCACATGTGTTAATATTGTATCTTGATCGGCACCAAAGTAAATTACACTCGCATCAGCAAGATATAAATCAGACCATTCTAATGACGCAGAACCTATAGCAGCACCATCAGCAGAGGCAGGAGTAATTGCACCACTGAAATTTGTTGTACCATTAACATCAATTGTTGTTGCATTAATTTCAATTTCTGTATCTGAAACTAAGTCTAGAACACCATCTGCACTTTGATGAATATATGTTCCAGTATCACCAAACATAAGTTTGTTTGTTGAATTAAGTGTTAGACCACTTCCATCTGTATGTGTTAATGTTGTGTCTGAATCTGCACCAAAACTAAGAACTGCCGAATCTGAGATAAGTCTAAGGTCATCACCAACAGAAAGATCAGCAGCAACACCAGCACCACCGGCTACAGTTAATGCTCCATCAGAAGCACTTGTGTTTGCGGTTGTTGCTGTTATTGAGACAACACCACCAGAAGAAATACCAATAGCATTTGTATCAGAAGAACTACCAATAGTTCCAGCATCTGCAATTACTATATTACTACCAGAAGTAATAAGTCCTGTAGTAGTAAGAGTAGCAGTAGTTATTAATCCAGTTGAAGGATTATATGTTAATCCAGTATCTGTTTCTAAACCTTGACTACCAGTAGCACCATCTGCAAAAGTAAGATAAACTGTTTCATTTGTAGAGTTATTCCCAGAAATAGAAATCATCTCTACTGCGGCTCCATCTAGATTTCCTAGATCAACTACAGCATTATTGAATTCCTGTCTAAATGTTTCTAGGGTGTCACCTGTCCCTACTGAACTTGCTGTTATTGCCATTATTCTTTTCCTATCAACTCTTTTAGAAGATTTTTAATTTCATGCATTTCACATTTTATATTATTTATCTCCCGTGTAGTGTTTCTTATTTCATCTCTTTGTCTTTGTGCAGAAATTGCTCTTTTTTTTGCTTGTTCATATGCACTGACATTTTTATTAATAATTGCTCCATTATCTGTATCTCTTACTAAATCGGGATAATCTTCAACTTGAACATAGTTTTTATCCATGTTAATTCACCATTGCCAATGCTCTAAATTCTTTTAATTTAGGAACATTCGCAGAATTTGTACACTGTAAAACAATTTTAACTGAGAAACCAATAAATTCATCAAGTGGTACTCCTATTCCTTCATCTGTCACACCAGCAGTATATACATATTCTCTATAGTTATCTTTGGTAAGAGAGGGTCCAACAGTTTGATCTGGTACACCCGTACTATTAAAGAAGTTATAACCCAAATCATCAAAGTCTGTAGAATCATTTGTTTTCAAAATTTTGAAAAGGACTTTTATATCAGCAGTTGGTGGTCTATATGCAGTAAATAAAACCTTTAAAGCAGAAGCAGGATTTTCAAGGTTAATTTGTTTTGTTATATAAATTGCTGCGTTTCCATCCCCCTCTGGTTCTGTTGAGTCTTTATATAAAGAAGTTGGATAAACATCTGAAGAACTATCCACATTATTAATTCTATTACCTATAGTTATCAGAGATGATCTTTTTAAATCAATAACAGGACTTACAGTTGAAGATTTTGTAAACATTTTCATTGACATCTGAAAAGATTTAACACCACTCATTTCATTTGTTTCATTAATACCAGAAGCAACCATATATGGATCATCAAAAATGTATGAGTCATTAATACGAAATGGCAGTGCAGAAGCAGCTGCTGTTTTAGAAAATGATGACTGTGATCCTGCAACACTTGTTGCAGTTGTTGGTCTAACTTCACCAGTAATACTTGTAGCAGGAAGTTCTAACGTAGATACAATAGTACTCATTTGATCCATCATCGCATTTTCTGTCGCAGTTGCAACTACTCCACCAACCTCAGAACTATCTCCCGAAGAACCAACAACAGGAGAAGTTGAAATTGATATAGTATAATGATCAATACCAATATTTGCAATAGATGTATGAGTTTTATTAATTTCTTGTAATGGTACTTTATGTATATTATATAACTCTACAGTTGCACCACCAGTATGTGAAGTTGCGGTAGTGCTATTTACACCCCGTGTAACACCAGAAACAGCAGTATCACTAATAGTAGTATAACTTAAAATCTCATCTCCAATTTTTATGTAATAAAGTCCATTAGCACATACTGAATATTTACCACTTGTATCATCAAAATTACCACCACTTGCCAAAGTAAGAGTTGTATCTGCGGCGCCGATAGAAGCACTTAATGTCGTTGATGCTCCAGATTTTACCTTATCAATAGTTACATTATTAACAACATTATACATACCATGATCAGAATGTTTGACTTTTACAACAGTACTTCCATGTTCAATAATACATGGATTTGGTTTTAAAAGTGCTGCTGGTAAGGCTTCATTTACAAGTTCAACACCCCCCGCTCCACTTGTATCAAATTTTGCAACATTAATTTTAAACTTCAAATCTTCCATAGGAGACATTGCCCATGCTCTATTATTATGAGATTTAAAAAGAACACCAATATGTGCTTGCGTTGAAACAGTTCTTGCTCCACCAATATCTTTTTCACCCATACGAGCAATCCATGCTTTATAGGTAGGAACCTTTGTAATAACGGCAATAGTATATTCCACTCCATTTTTAACATATACGGGTGATGGAAAAGTAAACCTTGTAGCAGTTGCAGCAGTTGCAGATAGATTAATTTCTGAAGGTTCTAAAGTAACACTCCCGAAGGGTAGAATTTTTGCGCCAGGATATCCGTTAACAACATTTCTAAGTTCTACTGTGACAGGAAAACTATCGTCTTTTTCAAAGAAATATAAATCAACAGATGTTACAAATCTTCCAGTAGAATCTGTATCATCGTCTAATGCTTCAACAATAAAGGTTTGTGCTAGTGGGTCAAACACCTCCCAACCACCAACTTCTTCCGTTGTTCTTGCTTCTGTTTGTGACATTTGTGTTCTAACAACTGTAGCATTTCGGGTTGCAATAATTGTTTCTTGTTCTGTTTCTAAAATACCTTTAGAAGTAAAAATTGCCTCACCCATAGTAAATACATTATCTGCTAAAGTGTTGGTTGAACCATCCCAATCTGTTGAATTACTTGAACTAGAACTAAGTCGGAATAATGCTTCACCAGTTTCAAATTTTGGATTACCCGAAACCTTTGGATCGGGTATAGTAAAGGTTCCCTCAACTTTACCTATACCATTTGATATTAGAGAATCACCCATTGTTGGTGATGCTATATTTGGAGCATAATCGGAACTTTTGGGAGTTATAAAAGCATTTACATTAGTTTTATCAAAGAAAGCATGAAGCCTACATTTAGGTCTAAAGTTAAAACCAGTAAATTCAATTGCTCTTGAACGCATGAAAGGAATAAGTGCTCTGTTAATAACTCTAAATCCTTGCGACTCTCTATCTGTCTGAACTAAAACCTGAGTGTTAACACCTGTTCTAGTAGCAGTTCCTTCTATAGTTCTGCGTTGTCTCCTAAAACGATCTCCATCTTCCCTATTACCCGCAGCCCATGCATCACCCATTTCCCATCTAGTATTTACAACGCCTGTCCATTGTGTTTCCCAAGCGTTCCAGACAGTTCCAATTTGATTACCTAACCTATTTACTGTAGCATCAAAGTTTCCTTCAACATTGACAATTAATTGAGGAGCAATTTCCGTTTCAAACCACTCATCAGAATTTGGATTTATTGATAAAGAACCAACCCAAGAAGAAACCAAAAATGGAGTAACACGTTCTACTCTTGTTGCATATGGTTGTTCTGTAAAGACTTCCTCTGTGTATGGCAATGTTATAAGATCACCTGTTTTCTTATATCCAGCTGATGCTCTCGCATTATCAGTTGAAACATTTTCTGCCAAATAAATTCCTCTAGATTTATACATTGGACGGGCTTCATTATTTTCCATATCCATTGAAATATTATAATCTTTATTAACGGTATCACCTACACGATGACCACTAAAGTTATCTACAACAAATCCAGATTTAAATCTATTAAGTCCATTAGCATCCGTAACCTCAAAAGATTCTGCTGATCTTTCTAAAAGATTCAATGAAGTAAAGTATTCAATAGTATCAATTCGTTTTTCCAAAGCACCAATATCTTTCATTGTAAATCTTTGGTTCTTTGTTCTTTTTGTACTAACATGTTCGGGTCTAAATGTAAATGGTGGAATGTCTAAAACACACAACTGCATAGCATTTTCTGGCGGCACTGGTTGTTCTGGTCTTTCAGCAGGAATTCCTTCTGTAACAATGATTTGACCATTCATTCCCATTGCAATATTAACTTTTTTTCCTAAGTAAAATTCAAAATCTGCTTGTACAGATGAGCCAGGTTTAGGAAAATCTACAAGTGAGGCACCACTACCATCAAATTGCCTATGAAAGAAATCAAAAGAATTACCAGTTATTTCATCTACAGTTGCTAAAGTGGTAGAAGCACCAGTGATGTCTTCAACTCTTGGTCTAAAATCCAAAGTATCAGTTAACGGAAATTCACTTTGGGGTGCTGGATCATCGGGATCAATTTTTGTCGCAGAATATGTTGGAATGTCGGCATAAGTCATTTGACTAGCAATGTCTGAATAAGAATCAACAGTTAACAAATCACCAGCACCATGTTCAAAATAATCATGAACAATAAGAAGTCTTCCCGTTGGCGAAGTTGCAATCGGTTTTCTTACAATTCTTGCAATATCATAATAATTATCTCTTTGACCAGTATCCAAAGCATAACTACCTGTTATAACTTTATCTCCCTCAGTTTGGGAAGAAATAACAGCAGTTGCACCAGAACTTTCTCCTGTTATTGTTTCAGTATCTATAAAAGTTCCACTACCTGTTAAAACATATTGAAATGGACTTGAAGTAGTAATAAGTCTGCCCGTTGCTCCACTTGAAGCACCTGTTATTTTTTCACCCCGTGTAAATGTGGCAGTAGTTGCACCTGTTGTTAATGTTGGAGCAACAGCATCTGTGGTAGTAGATTCTGAATCAAATACACCAACAAGTCTAAATGAATCTGCTCTACCTAAAGAAATAGTTGCATCAGTTGGTCTGGTTCCGTAAGCATCAGAAGTACCAGATGTTACTTTAACCTGTTTCATCAATTGGGTGGTTTTAATTTTATGATTAACACTTGTTTTTAATATAGTTGCCAATACTTTTACCTTTGCGGCATTACCAAGTAAAGTACTATCTGTAATTGTCAGAGTAGTAGTACCACCACCAGACATGGTTGATGCAATACTTATCAAGTCACCAGCAACTGATGATCCTCCACCAGCGGTAAGAACTGAAACAGTATAATCTTTCTCTGCATGAGAAACGAAAGTTTCATTTGCTCCAGCATTAAAAGAAACAACACCAGCAGAGTTTGTGGTTCCTACAAATTGCCTTCTAATCGTATATTGTGTATCAGTCAATCCATTATTAGTTGTGGTTAATAATGTTTTAACTGCTCTTCTTGAAAGTTTTTCTAAGGAACTATTTTTCTCAGCATCTTGAAGTTTAGGTTGTTTTGTAGCAAGACCACTTTCTAATTCTATTTCTCCAAATTCGTCAACATTAGCATCGGTTCCATTCATGGTAATAGAACCAGCAAGTCCAGCAGCCTGTGTGGCAACTACATCAGCAGTAAAGTCTTGCCCCGTATCTGGATCACTCATATATACAGAAGCAACATCTCTAAACGCATAATTGATAACATTTGTGATAGTAACCCCAAGATTTCCACTTCTGTCCGAAACGGTCAGATTACTTCCCGCCGAAAACGACCCCGTTACATTTGTAAGTAAACAAGTGTTACCACTCGTACCAGAAGCATAAACAAAACCCGTTGCGCCAGAGGTTGCATCAGTTACTTGCACACCACCATTAGAGTGATTTGCTGTAAGAGATATAGAAGGTCTTTCACTTAATTCTAATCTTGTTATTGGTTTCAAATCAAAAAGATATAGTTTATATTGTGAGTCATTATTACTAGAACTTGCACCAGCAGTTCCAGAATAATATTCTATAGAACGTGCTCTTGCAATAGCAACCAAACTCCCAGCAGCAGACCCCCGTGTAGCAATCGGCGAATCATATAGTTCTATAAGTTTAAAAGGAGTTGTTTCTCCTGACACTGAAGTAATATCAGGTGTGTTATAAACATTTTCAATAAAAACATAATTTCCCATTTCAAATGTTGATACACCAGCATTTAATGTACTAAAAGTTCTTGCCTTAGTGATATCCTTATAAGTCGGTCCTACCTTTTCTATTTCATAACCACCAACATATGCCTTACCTGGCGATACTTTAACAGCAAGAAGATCAGTGGTTGCGGTTGCTCCATCGTCTGTAGTTGCATTTTTTGTATAAATTCCTGTGTCTAAATTTGTCGTTACACTTTCTAGAACTTGAAATTGAAATGGACGAACTGTGTAATCACCAGATTCATCATAAGTTCTACGAGCAAGAGTCTGTCCCAATACAGAATATTCTGTTGAACGAACCTGAGACATAATAGTTCCAACATGTGTATCCAACAATTCTACAAAACTATCGTCAGTAGTTGCATCTCTCGCAATCTTCGCAAGTGTTAAGGTAAATTTAAGTCTGTGTGCTCCTGATGCAGCAAAGTTACTAGAACCAGTGGCATTATCCAAAAGAGTTGAATCATCATCTGATGTTAAAAGACCTTCTGTTATTGATAATCCAACACGATAAGAGGGGTTATTTCCATACTTATCAAGAACAAGAGTTTGTTCCGTACACGTTACAAAAAATCCCCGAATAAAAAATACCCCTGCTTGAATATTCACTGCTGATCCAGTTCTTGCAGCAGGACCAGTTGAACTTTCTAATGAAGCAGTAGTTGCTGTCTCTGGATTAAATTCTGAAGTATAGGTAGTTGCAGAAACAACATCAGCAGAATATGAAGATGTGTGTGTAACCGAAATATCTGCTGAAATATTTTCACCATCTGCAAATATAGAAGTTACATTATCTGTACCTGTATTTGTATATCTCATATAAAGTGTAGGTTGATCTGTCGTAGTCGCAGCATCAAAACCAACAATTTGAGCAGTCACACCAGTTGTTGCACCTGTAATTGTTACAGGTGTTGTTTCATTATAATATTGCGATATATCAATTGTTTCTGTGCCAAATGTGGACTCAAGTTTAAGTGAATGATAATCTAAAAGTAGGCTTGTTTGGCCGGGAATGACCATCGCACCTTCTTTAAAAACATGAGAACCAAATTTTTCTACCTGATTTTGCAATACACTTTGTAATTGTGTAAGTTCTCTTGCTTGAACGGCAAAGCCTGGACGAAAAAGTGTTCTTACATAATTATCCGTTTCGGTAAAATCGTCATAATAAGGTGCTACATTTAAATCCGTTTTTTGTGCCATATTAGAATTCCACTATTATTCTGATATCTTCAGTCTGATCAGTTGCCCTTGAAATTGGTTTTCTGTTTTCAGTATAAATTATATCACCACTATCTGGTTGCAGTTCTGGATTTGCATAACCATTCGTAAAAGTAATCGTATTATTTCCAGCAAGTGTTACTGCACTATCGGCATCAGCATCAGGTGTTCCAGCAGCACTTGAAGATGCACCAGTTACCGCATTTGCGCCAGAGAAAGCAACATAAGCACCTGTTGTACTATTTGTTCCGTAATCCGCATGTCTCTCTTGATGGTAGTAAAGTATTGAAAGAGTGCTATCCCATTCAACAACCTTACCAATTGCTGCTGTAGATGCTTGAGTTATTTTTTCATCTGCTGTAAATGTGCCAGAAACACTAGTTAATTTAAGTGCATAAGTTTGACGATATGTAGACGCAGACGCAACTGTTGAAGTTCCATAAGTAGTAGGATCAACAACAATCGCAATATTTCTGAAATCATTTCCTGTTAATACATCATCATTTTCTGCCCCTGTTAAAGTTGCTCTACATGTAACATAGTGTCCACCAAGTTCTTCCACCGCATTTGCACCATGACCCCCTTTTGGAGAAATAACGATTTTTACTGCTCCACCTGTTCCACTTCCCATTGAAGAAGAAGTAGTAAGAGCAGCATCAGAAAATGTGTAACTTGATCCAAGATTAACTGTCCCATATGTGTACCCTGCCCCACCAGCATATACTGTTGTGTCTGTTCCAGAAGTTAATCCATATGAGGTAATAGTTCCACCACTACCAACAACGATACTAATAATTGCTCCAGAAGATGTGCCAGCACTTGTTCCATCCCCATATACTGCTGCATAATATGTTCCAGCAGTATAACCTGATCCAGCAGTAACTATAAGAGATTCAATTTTTCCATCAGTCGCAGCAGCACTCACAGTACTATCTGTAGAAACTGGCATAAAGTCTGTTGTTAAAAATTTAGTTTGTTCAGAAGAAGTTATGGTATACATATATTTTAAAACGTATCCACCAATAGCAAAAGGTGAAGTTGATTCGGATGTTGGTTCTGCCCCAGAATAAGCAGTGCCAGCATTATTATCAAGCACCATATATACTCTGTTACTAGAAGTTCTAAAGAAAAAAGTAGAATCGTAAAGATTTGTTGCCCCAGAAGTTGTAGTATTAGAAGAACTTATATCTGCCTCATACATATCGTATGTTGTACCATTTGCCCAATTACGGCGAGGTAAAGTATATGTTATATCTGTACTTGATATATTTTTTAAAGCAACACACTGATCCCACTCATAAAAATTACTACTGACATCATCAGCAGGAGTGGGTGGAGTTTCATCAGTTCCACCAGAAGTTGTAGATGTAAATGGTGTTGATTTGCCTATCATGAGATAATAAGCATTTTTTGCTGCCTCACTAAAGGACTCAAAAAATTGAGTTGCATTGTGAAGTCTAAATTTTTCTGTAATAATTGCTGCCATTTCTTTATCCTATATCTGACAATGTTAACTATATTTATAGAGTTACTTTGTTTCCAATAACCCCTTATTAACTTTTTTTGTCTCTAATAACATTCCTTCTTCTTTTTCTGAGAAAAGACCTTGCAATATTGCATTATCTTTTACCATCTCATTTCTAAAACTCTCCACTGCTGCGCCGGTTTGCCCAGACTGACGAGCATTTTCAATCAACAACATGGGTAGATATGCAACTGCACAACCCCAATCTTCTATATCTTTACCCGTTTGTGGGTCTTTTCCTCTTACCTGTATATACCAAGCACAATCCCATTGTTTACATTTTTCAAAATTATTTAAAGGACAATTATCCTTTACTTCAAGTTTCGCCATTTTTTACCTTTCATAATGTAGTAGTCGTATCATCAAAACTTAGTTCTTTTTCATTTCTTTTTCTTTGTATCTGTAGCATTTTTAAAAGTATTTCATCATAATAACGTCTAGAACTTTTAACATCTGATAAATTATCCGTTATTACTCCCAAGTATTCTTCAACATTCTCATCAAATATTTTTTCCGTTTCTTCAACACTCATACCAGATTCGTGAACTTGTCTTGTTAAGCACCTTGTACAATGTCCACACCAATTTTCACCATCCCTTTCAGTATCATCACACTGATTCATAACATTTTTAAGCCCATCAGGTATTGCATCATATATCGCAACTCTTCCCATTTTTTCGTCTGCAAGAGGATACGACAATCGCACATTCGTCATATCTTTCCAAAAAGATGCACCGACTTTATTCAATCCATAATAAACTTGAATACGATCATTACCAGTTTGTACATAATCAATTTTATTTCTTGAATGTTTATTAATCTCATTCATCCAATAATAGTGTCCATAAAATCTTTCTAATATCCAAACTACTGCTTTATCTCCCATCATTTCCATATCATCACTTGCATTATGTAATTCATCATTCCAATACTTTTCCAAGATTTCTTTTGTAACTACATCATATATTCGGTGTTCTGGTGGCAGAAAAAATGACCAAGTTGGTGAGGGAGCTCTTTCTACACGAAACTGAAAATCCCTAACATTTGTTCTTAACCAATCAACAATATTATAAACGTATTTCTGACAAAAATCTAAATGGTTCTTGGAAAAAAAGTGAGTATATCTCCAATAACCTGCCACAACTTCATGATCAGTATTCTTCAATAAATTATATAATGACAATGTGGAATCTTGTCCACTTGACATACAATGTAAAACTTTCATAATATCCTTTTAAGAATCGTTAAGTTGTTCTAACGCCTCTAATCTCCTTACTATTACATGATTTGGTAATTGTCTTTCTTCTGGTTCATCATCCTTATTTTGTTCTTCTTTCCATTTCATCAA
>VTLG01002019.1_pt1 | contig 12848 bp, 11 predicted proteins | sample 4694571 | NCBI WGS metagenome assembly VTLG01 (sample SAMN12604809, study PRJNA352737) | marine metagenome | biome: ENVO:00000447; feature: ENVO:00000209|ENVO:00000569|ENVO:01000036; material: ENVO:00002151; isolation source: viral sequences binned using virsorter ... | reverse complement strand
CACTACTTTAGAAGTTTCAGGTACAGATAATATAAACTTTACACTTGATATTGTGCCAAATGATAATTCTATTAATTATACGATAGATGCTTTCTTAGATGGAGAGAAAGAATATACAAAATCTGGAACAGGACAACAACAACTTGAAATGATTGGTACTTTTGTACCAAGCGTTGTAGGACCAGGTGACTATACCTTTTTTATAAGCACTACCTCTTCAACGCAGTTGGTTGTCACAGGAACTATTACAATGACTGTTATAGGTAAGGGTGGATCTCAATTGCCAGAAGCATCGTATACTCTTACTTTTAGTAGCTTGACAGTAGCTCAATCACAATCATTTAATATCTCTGAAGAGATGCCTAAAATTAAATGTATAGACTTTTTATCGGGTATTTTTAAAATGTTTAACCTTACTGCTTTTGTAGAAGATGATGGCACTATAAAAATACAAACACTTGACTCTTTTTATAATGCAGGCGTTACAAGAAATATAACAGACTTTGTAGATATAACAGAATCTAAAATTGACACAGCTCTACCTTTTAAAGAAATAGATTTCAGGTTTCAAGGTAGGCAATCTTTTTTAGCAGATACACACGAAAAGATATTTAATTTAGAATGGGGCACAGAAACATTTAACAGGTCAGGTGTTACAAAAGATGGGACTGTATATAAAATAGAACTACCATTTGAACACTTTAAATTTCAAAGACTGTTAGATTTGAACGATCAGACTGGAGCTACGATTAGTAGTGTGCAATTTGGCTGGTCTGTCAATTTAGACCAAAGTCCGTTTGTAGGAAAACCATTATTGTTTTATCCAATAAGAATATCTGGTGGCTCAGAGATACAACTTAAAGATTTTAACGGTGTTGCAGCAGGTACAACCACTAATTATATAATACCATCAAATGTAACTACATTATTGTCCTCTGGTCAATCCATACATTTTGGAACTGAAAATCACGAGTATATTATTCCTAACGAAGAAACTGTAACTAAAAATTTATTTAGTGAATATTATAGAAATTATATAAGTGATGTGTTTGACTCGAAGAACAGACTCAGTAGGTTTACCGCATATCTTCCTGCTAAGATATTGCTTAATTTATCTCTAGCCGATAGGCTCGAGATAAATCAGAAGAGTTATAAAATAAACTCAATAAGTACCGATATGGAAAACGGTAAAAGTGATTTAGAATTAATAAATAATTTCAATGCTTAAAAATATATTAGACTTGTTAAAATTAGATGATTATTACGGTGTATCACCTTTAATTGATATTGCAAAGGGTAAATATGAAGCACCCAGAACTTTAAAAGAAGCAAAAAATAAAATAAAACGATTTAGAAATGAATGAAGAATTTATACTAAAAATAGTTGTAGATGATGGTGAATTTATTGTAAAGTTACCAGACACAGAAAAAAGGGTCAAAAGTTTAGGTCAAGCGTTTGATGTAGCAAAAGAAAAAACTAAAGCTTACTCAAAAGAAACTGAGATAGCAGCTAAAAAAAATATTGATCTAACTTCAAATGCAGGTTTAGCTGGTGCAACTTTAACAGAGCTTGGTAGAACAATATCAGATTTGCCTTTTGGTATTCGAGGTGTAGCTAACAACCTTTCACAATTATCTACTTTATTCATCACACTTGTTGCTAAATCTTCAGATGGCGGTAAAAGTTTGAAGGGTGTAGGAGAAGCATTTAAACTACTTAAAAATCAGTTACTAGGTCCACTTGGTATAATTTTAGTATTTCAATCAGTTATTGCACTGCTAGATTTCTTTTCACAAAAAAGTAAAAAAGCCGCAAGCGCAGCAGATTTATTTACAGATGCTGCTGACAGACAAGCAAAAACACTAAGCGTTTTAGAATCTCAACTTAAAGACACTAATTTGTCACTTGAAAACAGACAAGCTTTACTTGAAGCCGCCACTGTTGCTTCTAGCAGGTTGTCTAAAATATTAGATGATGAAACCCTATCTATTGAAGAAAGAAATAAAAAAGCAGAAAGATTTTTAGAGTTAGAAATAGAAAGACTTAAAAGACAGTCTTTGATTGAAAAGGCAGAAGAAGATTTAGCTGCTGCTCGTGAAGCAAGTACAAAAGCTATTGAAAATGAAAATAAAGGTTTAGAAGATTTTGTACAAAATACATTTAAAGGTATTACACCTCTACAAATTCAAGCTCAACAAACAGCTTTTCTTAACAAGAAAAAAAGAGAGTCTAAAGACGCTACTGATGCAGTTGCAGTAGCAGAAACAGCCTTAACTACGCTTTTAATAGGTAATGCAAAAATCATAAAAGAACAAAGTGATTTATTAGAAACTAATACTGAGAATAAAAAAGATAACAAAAAAGTTACAGGTGAGTTAAATGCTCTTGAACTTGAAGGTCTAAATTTCTTTACAGTGAAAGCAGAAGCAGAGCAACAGTTGATGGAAATACAAAAAGATAGGCGTAAGATAGAATTTCAAGACATTAGGACTAATTTATCAGAAGACATAGCAGCTTTAAAATTAAGAACAAAGTCAAGAGAAGAGTTTGAAAGAAAGAAAATAGATTTAATTTTAGATGCTATGCGTGCAGAAATTAAATCTATACAAATGTCTCTTGATACAGATAGACTTACAGTAGAAGAAAGATTAAAGCTTAGAGAAAGACTAGCTATTTTAACAACTCAAGTTGCCGAAACTGAAGACGAGAAATTAAGAGTTACACTTGCTAAAATTAAGGAATTTGTAGGAACTATGACATCTTTAATATCTGACTTTAACGATGCTGAATTATCTGCTGCAGAAAGAAATACTGTATTATTAAATAATCAGCTCAAAGATAGATTAAAAAACGAAAGATTGTCTGCAAAAGAAAGAGAAAACATAAATGCTCAAATTGCGCTAAATGAAGAAAAACTACAAAAGAAAAGAGATGAAATAGCTTTAAGAAATTTTAGATTACAAAAAGCCTTTGCAATTTCTACAGCTCTTATTAATACGTTTTTAGCTGTTTCAGAAGCTTTACCTAATATACCAAAAGCTATAGCTGTTGGTGTTTTGGGTGCTGCACAAGTTGCAGCTATACTATCAACTAAATTTGTTCCTTCTGCAAACTCTGTTCCTTCAGGAAGTGCAGGTGTAGGTTTAGGTAGAGGTACTGCTGAAGCACAAGACCCTGCATTCAACATAGTAGGTACAGGTCAGCAGTTTCAGTTAGCACAAGTTATTGCACAGAGGACAGGTGAACCTATAAGAGCTTTTGTTGTAAGTGGCGATGTAAGAACAGGGCTAGCTTTAGATAGAAATATTATAAATAGTTCTAAAATTAATTAAAACAAATACATATAAAAAAGATTTACTTATTATGAAAGATTTTAAAGTTATAGAGCTTGTTTTAGATGAAGAGAATGAAATCTCTGGAATACAAGCAATATCAATAGTAGATGATCCTGCAATAGAAGAAGAGTTTATTGCTCTTGCATCACAAGACGTAAAATTAGCACAAGTAGATGAAGAAAAGAAAATATTAATGGGTCCAGCCTTAATACCAAACAAAAAAATATATAGAAAGTTTGAAGAGCAAGAATATTTTATATACTTCAGCGAAAATACTGTCAAAAAAGCAGCAGAGCTTTTTTTGACAAAAGGTAAACAAAACAATAGCACTTTAGAACATAAAATAAACTTAAATGGTTTGTCCGTTGTAGAATCTTGGATTATAGAAGACCCTAAAATGGATAAATCAAAAAAATACGGTTTTAATTTACCAAAAGGTACTTGGATGGTTACTATGAAAGTAAATAATGATGAAATTTGGGATACTTATGTCAAAACAGGTAAAGTAAAAGGTTTTTCTATTGAAGGACACTTTGTAGATGCCCTAAAATATGACGAAGAAGAAGAATTAGAAGAAAGCGAGATTGCAGCACTGTCTTTAATAGAAGAATTGACTGAAGAATTAGATGTAGAGTTAGAAACTTACTCAGATTACCCTGCTGGAGTTAGAAATAATGCAAAAAGAGTATTAGAATATGTAGAAAAGAATGGTTGGGGTAGTTGCGGAACACCTGTAGGCAAACGAAGAGCTGCACAAATTGCTAAAGGTGCTAATTTAAGTGTAAGCACGATAAAAAGAATGAGAAGTTTCTTACTTAGACACGCAAAAGATTTAGAAGTATCTAAATCTTATGGTGATGGTTGTGGTAAACTTATGTATGATGCTTGGGGTGGTAAAGCTGGTTTGAGATGGGCAGAATCTAAACTAAAAGAATTAGGAGAAATAGAATTGACATCAAAATCTGTAGATGAAGACTACGCTATCATAGATGACAGACTAGCTTACTCATCAAAAGAAAAAGCAGAAGAGATGGCTATAAACATAGGATGTGAAGGTATACACGAACACGAGTTTGAAGGTAAGACTTGGTATATGCCTTGTAAATATCATAATAAAGAAGACTTAAAATATCATTGTCCTGACGGTTATAAAAGAAAAGACGGTAAATGTGTTAAGATGGCAGAGGTTGGACCTAGAGGTGGTATTAGAAAGAGTCCGAAAGCTCCAGGATCTAAAACACCAAATCCAAGACCAAAAGGAAAGGGTAGTGCAAAAGGAACTGCAAAAGGTAAAAGAGGAGCAAAAGTATCTGCCAAAGATCGTGCAGCTTTACAAAAAAAAGCTGACGATTTTAACAAAAGATATAAGCAAAAATTAGGATATGGTATCACAGTAGGTATGTTAGCTTCTGTGTTTCAAAGAGGTTTAGGTGCATTTAACACAAGTCATTCACCTAGAGTAAAATCACCCTCACAATGGGCACACGCTAGGGTCAATGCGTTTATGTACTTGGTTAGAAACGGAAGGCCGCAAAACCCAAAATATACAACTGACTATGATTTATTACCATCTAAACATCCTAAAAGTAAATAATGAAAAAACCATTTAAGACTCCAAGTAGAACAAGTCCAAAGTCAGGCAAAAGAGCCTGCCTTTGTGATGATGGTAGAACATATTCAAGAAAGTGTTGTAAGGGTTATTTAATAAATCAAGGTATAGGTAAAGTATAAAAATACAACACACAAAATAAATAATGATTAACCTAATATATATATAGTTATGAAAGCAAGTGAAATAGTAGACAAATTCAAAAATGTCCTTCTAAATACAGAAATTGAAAATGATGACAAAATCACTGAAGTTTCTGATGTAGAAGTAAATGAAGAAATTGCTCTTAATGAGCAAAACGAAAACTCTGAAGTTCAGAAAAATGTTGAACTTAACGAGGAAGTAGAAGCTGGTTATCACGACAAAGACAAGAAAAAAATGGGAGAGCACGAAGACAAAGAGATGGAGGAACACGAAGATAAGATGTCTAAGTACGCAACCAAAGAAGATTTAGCTAGAGCAATCGCTGAAGTTAAAGGTATGATACAAAAAATGTCTAGTGATGATGAAAAAGATGTGCCAGAAGAATTAAATTCTGAAGAGAAGCAAGAACTTTCTGCACAAGAGCCAGTGGTTGAGCCAATAGCTCACGATCCACAAGCAGATGTAAATAGTAAAAGAAAAATATTATTTGCACAAAATAGAAGAAAATCTACTCTTGACAGAGTAATGGAAACAATAATAAATAAAAATAAATAATTATGGCAGTTTTAACACACGTTAATAATGACGTTGTAAGAATTAAAAATGATGTTGATGCAGTATCAGCAGCAGTTACTCTTACATCAGCAGACAGTGGTAAATGGTATGAGCTTGCTGCATCAGCAGGGGTAACAGTAACATTACCAGCAGTAGAGTCTGGACTACATTTTAGATTTGTTGTAGCAAACGCATTTGATACTTCAAATTATATAATTGATAGTGCAGAAGGAGATAATATAGATGGAATTTTAGTAGTAAATGGTGCATCTGTAGCAGCTTCTGGAGAAGACCAAATTAACTTTGTTGCGTCAGCAGAATCAGTTGGAGACTTTATCGACATCTGGTCAGACGGTAGCAAATGGTATGTTTGGGGAATCGGAAACTCAGCAGGTTCAATTACAGCTACTGATCCAAGTTAATAATTAAATAAATAAATAAAAAGATATGGCGACTACAACAAGTATAACTACAAGCTACGCAGGTGAATTTGCTGGTGAATATATTGCAGCAGCTTTACTTAGTGGCGTAACGTTATCTCAAGGTGGGGTTTCAATAAAACCCAATATTAAATTTAAAGAAGTTATCAAAAAACTTTCACTAGATAGTATTTTAAAAGATGCTTCTTGTGATTTTGACCCAACTTCAAATATAACACTGTCAGAAAGAATTTTACAACCAGAAGAGTTTCAAGTAAACTTACAGTTATGTAAAAAAGATTTCAGACAAGACTGGGAAGCAAACAGTATGGGCTTTAGCCAATACGATAATTTACCAAGAAACTTTTCTGATTTCTTAATCGGACAAGTATCAGCAAAAGTTGCTGAGAAAGTAGAACAAAACATTTGGCAAGGTGCTACTGCTAATAATGGTGAGTTTGATGGATTTCAAGCTTTATTAGCTGCAGATAGCGATGTTGTTGATGTTACAGGTACTACTTTATCAGCAGCAAACATTATTGCAGAGTTAGGTAAAGTTGTTGATGCAATTCCAGGATCAGTATATGGCAAAGAAGATGTAAAAATTTATATTCCAACAAGTGCAGCTAAATTTTATATTCAAGCACAAGCAGCTTTAGGTTATAGAGATTTATATAATGTAGGTAAAACAGAAATGAACTTTCAAGGCATTCAATTATTTACAGCTCCTGGTTTAGGAAATGATAAAATGGTTGCTGCTGAATCATCAAACTTATTCTTCGGTACAGGTTTATTAAATGACTGGCAAGAAGTAAAATTGATTGATATGGCAGACATTGACGGAAGTCAAAATGTAAGAGTAGTTCTTAGAGGAAGTGCAGGAGTACAGCACGGTATCGGATCTGATATTGTTTTATACTCTTAATGTTTAATCAAGGGGGCGTTCAGCCCCCTTATAAAAATAATAAATATGAGTTGTGATTTAACAAAAGGAAGACAAAGACCTTGTAAAGATTCGGTAGGTGGATTAAAAGCGGTATACTTTATTGATTACGGTTTAGGTGATGTAGTTATGAATACTACTTCAGGAACTGAAGATAATATTGCTTCTATTGCTGCTAGTGCCGCTTATAGATACGATCTTAAAGGCAACTCCAATTTAGAGCAAACTATCACCTCTTCTACAGATACAGGTGGTACGTTCTTCGAGCAAGTTCTAACTTTGGTTTTACCAAAACTGACAGCTAAAGATCATAAAGAACTAAAATTAATCTCATTCGCTAGACCACACATCATTATAAAAGATAACAATGATAATTATTTTATGGCTGGACTAGAGCACGGAATGGATGTTACTGGAGGAACAATTTCTTCAGGTTCAGGTATGGGAGACTTAAGTGGGTATAGCTTGACTTTTACAGGTCAAGAAAGAGCACCCGCAAATTTCTGTGATATTTCAGTTGAAACAGACACACAATTAACATTTGCTGGTAATGGTTCTGGCGTAAACGTAACTGTTGTACCAGGAGTTGTTGCAGATGTAGATGTAGATGATAACCAATCTGGTATACCAGGTGGAGGTAATTAGTGATTTTTCATAAGTTTTGTAAGAAAGCCCTGCAAGTCAGGGCTTTTTTTATGAACAAACTTAATACATTTTGATTATCTTATTATGATACTATTACAACCTGTAACAAGTTCGCAAACAATTAAAATTGTACCTAGATCTTATAAAGCTGACAGTAACGTACAAGTTGTCATTACAGAAGATGGCACAAGAAAAACACAAACTCTAACAAGTTTAACATCATCTTATGTAGGTAACTTTATACAAATACCTTGTAGTTTTAATATACTATCAGAAGGTAAAATGTATTTACTTGAATTTACAAGGTCAGGCAATTTATTATTTAGATCAAAAGCATATTGCACTGCACAAACTAACAGAACAATACCACATACTTTAAATACAAGTGAGTATACAGAACATAGTGCTGATGCTGCAGGTCAAAAATATATAACAATATAATATGGCAAAAGATAAAAAAACATATAACAATAACATCAGAGTTGTAAATCTTCAAGGCTACACAATACCAGAAGTAAAAGAAGATTATAAGAACGATTGGGTTAGTTATGGAGAAAACAATGATTACTTTGACAACCTAATACAGTTGTATCTAAGTAGTCCAACAAACTCTTGTTGTGTTAATGGTATAGTAGATATGATTTACGGTAAAGGTATAGATGCTACAGACAGTGATGACAAACCTGAAATGTATGCACAAATGAAATCTTTACTAAAATCTGACCAAGTAAAAAAGATAGTCAATGATTATAAATTACTTGGACAAGCTGCAATACAAGTAATTTACAACAGATCAAAAACTAGAATTATGAACCTAGTACATTTCCCTATGGAAACTTTGAGAGCAGAGAAAACTAGAGAAGGGAAAATACAAGCATACTACTATCATCCTAAATGGTCAGAAATAAAACCAGCAGATATACCAAAAAGAATACCTGCTTATGGTTTTGGTAGCAAAATAGATTTAAGGGAAATCTATGTTGTTAGACCATACAGGCCAGGATTTTATTATTATGCTCCAGTTGATTATCACGGATGTTTACAGTATTGTTCACTGGAAGAAGAGGTTTCAAACTACCACATAAACAACATAAAGAATGGCTTACAGCCATCTTTACTAATTAATTTTAATAATGGTGTTCCTGATGAAGAAGCACAACAATTAATAGAAAGAAAAATCCAAGATAAATTTGGAGGAACATCTAATTCTGGTAAGTTTATTCTAGCATTTAACGATGACCCTGATCGTAAAGCAGACATTGAACCTATACATTTACCTGATGCACACGCACAGTATCAGTTTTTAGCAGATGAAGCAAGGGAAAAAATAATGTTAGGTCACAGAATTGTTTCTCCAATATTACTTGGGATAAAAGATAATACAGGCTTTGGTAATAACGCAGAGGAGCTTAGAACAGCTTCAATCCTTATGGATAACATAGTTATCCGACCATTTCAACAAACGCTCTTAGAAGCGTTTAAAAGCATCTTAGAATTTAATAATATCGAACTCAATTTGTACTTTGTTACTTTACAACCAATAGAGTTTACAGAATTAGATAATATTCAGACTAAGATCAAAAGAGAAGAAGAGACTGGTGAGAAATTATCAGCTATAGATAGAATTAAGAACTTATTTAAAACAAAAGAAGATGAAGGCACTGTTCATAACAACGAATGATTTAAGACGTAAATCAATTATCGGTGGAGCAGTAGATGCCGATAAGTTTATACAATTTGTAGAGGTTGCTCAAGATATACATATACAAAATTATCTTGGCACAAAACTATATGAGAAAATAGAGACTTTAATTACAAATGGTCAGATAACTCAAAATGCAAACTCTAATTATAAAAATTTACTAGATAAATATATTACACCTATGCTAATATGGTTTGCTCAAAGTGATTATTATATGTTTGCATCATATCAAGTCTCTAACGGTGGTGTATTTAGACATCGAAGCGAGTCTTCAGAGACTCCTTCGATGCAAGAGATTAAATCACTTGTAGATAGCTCAAGAGATAAAGCTGAATTTTATACAAGAAGATTCTTAGATTTTATAAATCAAAATAGTAATTTGTTTCCTGAGTATACTGCGGCTAATGATGATGGTATGTATCCTGATAAAAATGAGAACTTTAATAGTTGGGTCTTGTGAAAAAATTAACATATAAGCCTAAAGAAAAAAATATCATTAAACTTAAAACGTTTATAGAAAAGGTTTTACCAAAACAAAACGTAAATAAAAAAATATAAATATGGGTACTACTTTAACGGGAACTTTTATTAGCCAAACTTATGACTCCTTAATAAAGGTAACAGACAACGATAACTTAACATCTACAGCAAAAAGACTTACTGATGGTTTAGGTAACGACTCGCCTTTATTTTTATCTACAACAAAATTAGGAGTTGGCGTTACACCTACGACTACATTCCAAGTAGCAGGTAATTCACAATTAGGCGGTAACTTAACTGTAACAGGTAACCTAATTGTACAGGGTACAACTACAACTGTTGATACAGATACTTTATCAGTCAAAGATCCTTTAATTATTGTAGGATCTGATAACACTTCTAGTGACGCAGTAGATTTAGGTTTTTATGGCGTGTATGATACATCAGGATCATTAGACCTTTATGCAGGATTATTTAGAGATGCAAGTGATGCAAAGTTTCATTTATTTAAAGATCTACAAACAGAACCTACAACCACTGTAAACAAAAGCGGAACAGGGTATACAAAAGCAGGTTTAGTTGTTGGTCCTTTAGAAGCAACAACAGGGAGTTTTACAGGCAATATAGAAGCGACTTCCTTCATACAATCTAATAACAATTTTCTTACAAAAGGAACATTAAAGTTTAGCAATAATGCAGATAGCAGTTTTATAAATGGCTTTAGGAGAGTCTCGGGTGCTGATACTTTAGAATTATTAAATATTTCAAATATAAATACTAGTGAGGGTAGTGGTGTAACTTTTGGAGGTACCATTACAGTAAGTGGCGGAGATATTACCTTAGGCGGTACAGGAAGAATACAAGGTATAGACACTGTCTCAGCAAGTACAGATGCAGCTAATAAAGCTTATGTAGATTCACAAATAGCTGCTAACAACGAATTGTCAGAAGTACTGACAAACGGCAATACTACAGGCGGTAACAATATTGTCTTTGGAGATAGTGCAACAATAGGCACAGATGACACATTGATTTTTGGTGCTGGTAACGATTTAAGAATTGCACATAATGGAACAGATTCAGTTATAAGAAACTTCACAGGCGGATTATATATTGACCAAGAAGTAGATGACGGAGATATTATATTTAGGTCTGACAATGGTAGCGGAGGTAAGACTGAATATTTTAAACTTGATGGTAGTTTAGTAAATGGTACTACAACTTTAGGTGCAACTAGCTTTCCTGATAAATCAAAAATATTTATGGGTGCTGGAAGTGATTTACAAATTTATCACGATGGTAGTAATAGTTATATAGATGATGCTGGCACAGGAGACCTTTACATAAGAGCAAATAATTTAAGACTTGCAAACGCAGATGGCTCAGAAGCAACAATAAACGCGAACAATGGTGGTGCAGTAGAAATACACCACGCAGGTTCTAAAAAGTTCGAAACTACAAGTGCAGGTGCAACAATTACAGGTAATTTACAGATAACAGGTTCTAGTGGGGATACACTTACCTTAACAAAAGGCTCAACAGAGCCATCTTTAAGAATAGAGGGAGATACAGACAAAGATTTTGTTATGACAGTAAGTGGGGAACTTTTGACATTTACTCAAAATGATGGTTCAACAGATATTTTAACATTAGACCACGATACAAAAAACGCAACTTTTGGTGGAACAATTTCATCAGGTGCTATAACATCAAGTGCAAGTATAACAGCAAGTGGTAATTCAAATAATTTTGGTAATACTACAATAGCAGCATTGTCAGCCACATCAGGTACTTTTTCTGCAAGTGTTACAGCAGCAGGCAATTCTAATAGTTTTGGAACAACAACTTTTGCAGGTAATGTTATTTTAGGCGATACACCTCAAATACAATTAGGAACAGGTAATGATGCACAAATTGACCATACTGGCTCTCATTTATTTATTGATAATAGTGTTGGTAATTCATATTTAAGAAATACATCAACTGGAAGTATTATAATAAGAAATAGTACAGGTGGAGATATACAGTTTGATAATGAGTTTGCTGGTAATATATTATTTAATACAAGTAATATAACAAGATTAACGATAAATAGTTCTGGTAACGCAACTTTTGCAGGCAGTATAATAGGCACATCAGCACAATTTATAGACACAAGTAATCCTGATGGAGGTAGTGGCACAGGAGAGGGTGGCTCTGTAATTATTGAAGGCAGGAGAGATGGAACAGCTAATTTGTTATCGTTAAGGTCAAGAGATGCCTCAGCACCAACAGTCGCTTTGCCAAATGGTCAAGGTGGTATCTTAAGATTTCAGGGATTTGATGGAACTGATTTTGCACAAATGGGAGGTATACAAGTTGTTGCAGATGGGCAAGCAGTTGCTAACGGAGACGCACCAAGTAAAATGAATTTCTATACGGTGCCTGATGGGTCAGAAACATTAACTGTTGCCCTTGCACTTGACAAATCCCAAAACGCAATTTTTGCTGGTAATATAACTATTGCAGGAAGTCACTCAATACGAAATGATTCTAATGGTCATTTAGATATAAGAACTAATACATCAGGTAAACAAATTTTTATAAAAGCAAATGGTCAATTAAGATTAGATAGTGGTGGTGCTGAAGCTCTTGCATTAGACAGCTCACAAAACGCAACTTTTGCAGGGGATGTAACGGCTGGTGGTAAATTAGAAGTTACACACGATACAAATTTTGTTGGTAAATTTACAAATACTGCAACTTCAATGAGTAATAATAATTATACATTGATGGTTGATAGTTCTTCTCATACTTCAAATATGAGTGCTGCTGGAGCGTTTAACGTTGCTGTAAATTCTGGAAATGCTTTTACAATAGCTGGTAATGGAAATTCAACTTTTGGAGGTAATGTGCAGGTTGGTACTTCAAATGCAAATTTTCAAGCTGGTTTTGGTGTTGCAATCGCAGATAAAGTTTTTAGTTATGGAGCAGAATTTCAAGCTACAAATGCTGATATACAAATAGTTTTAGGAA
>VTLG01008362.1_pt1 | contig 12852 bp, 14 predicted proteins | sample 4694571 | NCBI WGS metagenome assembly VTLG01 (sample SAMN12604809, study PRJNA352737) | marine metagenome | biome: ENVO:00000447; feature: ENVO:00000209|ENVO:00000569|ENVO:01000036; material: ENVO:00002151; isolation source: viral sequences binned using virsorter ... | reverse complement strand
TCTAAAGCGAGGATGTGGGCGCACTTATGTTCATGCGGTATTTCAGAATGATCTGTGTCTACTATATTACTCTCTGGGTGTGCCCAGTCAACAGTAAAGAGATAAGCACCTGGATGAGTTTTCTTATCTTTTCCGAAGTATTTTCCGTGTTGTCCGTCTAGGATATCAAAAGAAGTAATGCTAGGATAGTAACTAAAGCAATTCCACAGCTCCAGCTCATCAAGTCTATATCTAGGAACTTCTTTTGCGTCATACCCTCTTTGAATGAACGCAGAGATTGGCAGACGGTAGAATACAGCACCGTTTTCCATAATTGCATGAAAGAGTATAGGGCGCCCCGTAATCGATGCCAGGCCAAATATAATACAGTCTTCCACTTCTCCATGGTGATCTTTGAGATCATAGAGATATTCTCTCCTGATCTGTGCATAAGTCACAGGAATGTTTGCATTTAAATAGGCCATGCATAAATTAGCTTAGTAAAAAAATTATTGCAATAACGGCTACAACTATAATAACAGATTTCTGTTTATTAGCTTTAGCCCATGTCACTACTTTGTTTATATGGTCCATAGTTTCTCCTTGGTTATTTTATTGTACCCCAATTTAGCCCACATTCATAGTCTACTTTATTAGGAATTTCAAGAGAAACGGCCTGTTCCATCATCTCTTTTATTTCTTCTGCATGTGCAGGAGTAGCGACAGATATATCTAGTTCATCGTGTACTTGTATATGGGGTATTACTCCTAAATTGGAATGTAATTCTATCATTGCTTTTTTTGTCATGTCAGCAGCTGATCCTTGAATTAATTTATTTAATGCTTTGTAAGTATAAGCACGTTTAATCCCTGGTCCGTGTTCCGCGAGCGCTTGTTCGTGAGGTAATGCTTTATGTATCCCGAACTGATTAGGCTCCCATAATGGGAATCTACATAATCTTCCCAGTAGAGTTCTAATTTTTCCAGAACTTTGAGCACGTTGCATCACTGCATTCATAAGTTGTCTAACAAAAGGGACTTGGTTATGATATTTTTTAAACAAGTCTTCCGCCGATTCTTTATTAATTCCTAATTCAGCTTGTAATTTATTTTTACCCATGCCATAGAACAGACCAAGGTTTATAGTCTTGGCCTGTGTTCTAGGTATATCTGCCATCTCGGATACAATGCTGTGAAAATCTGCTTCTCCTTTTTTATAAGAGTTTAATACTTCATCAATTCCCATTAAATTTTGTAGAGTTGCATAATGCACTACAAGTCTTGGCTCTTGTTGATTATAGTCAAAACAACCCCATGTATGCCTCTCCTCGGGTAAGAATAATGATCTAATAGCTGGTCCGAGCTCCTTGTTCCGTGCTGGTATCTGCTGTAAATTTGGATTACTGTAAGAAAATCTTCCAGTTACTGTGCCCCCGTTATCTCCTCTTAATTGATTTATTTCTGCATGAATACGACCCTTGTAAGAATGTTTGAGTATGGTATCAATGAAAGTGGTATGGGCTTTGTTTATTTCACGAGCCCGGGTTATTAATTTCACCAGTGGGTGGGGGTGATTTTGAAGAAAATTTTTTGTAAATGAAGGAGAGCCAGTCTTTTCAGTACGGTCATAAGGTAGGTGAAGTTTGTCAAAAACTTTGGCAATACTTCTTGCTGCCCATATTTGGGTATCTATTCCTGTTTCTTTTTTTACTTGGTGTAATGCTTGCTCTTCTTTTCCAACTAATTTGGTTTTTAATTTATGAGCGTTTTCACTATCTACTCGGACACCTAAAAAACGCATGTCGACAAGACAGGGGAAAAGATCAGTTTCCATTTTAAAAATGGCTTCTAAATCTTGGTGAAGTATTTCTTTTTTTAATTCTTGCCATAGGTCTAATGTTATTTGTGCGTCTTTTTCCGCGTAGGCTCCTACATATATAGCTGGTAATTTATACATTTCAGCTTTTGCATCTACTCCCCAGCTTTTCGCAGCGTCATATAAAGCTGCTTCATCTTTTCCTTGACCTGTATATCGTTTGGAACAATTATTTAAATCATATCTTATTTGATTCTCATCTACTAAAGCGGATGCAATCATCGTATCTATAATTTTTCCTGTTATTTTTAATCCTAAAGATTTAATCCAACACACATCATACATTGCATTATGAAATATTTTATCTGAATCAGTATTTAAAACATCTTGAAACCATTTTAAAACTAATCTTCGATCCATATTTCCCCCACCTTCATGAGCAATAGGATAATAACCACACCAGTTTTTTACAGCAACAGCTATTCCTGTAACATCTCCTCGTTTAGTAATAGAACCTGACCCCATTTTAATTAGATCAGGATCTTTGGTTTCTAAATCGATTGCAATTTCGTCATGTTTTGATAAATCAGGAAATTCTGTAGGTGGTGTCCATTCTGTCTGTGGTTTAAAAAGTGGTATTTGCATCATTTATTTTTCTTCCATTTGTTATAGCCTTTAATCCATTCGTTGGATGTCCGTTCTTCTGTTTGTCTTCTTGATTCTTTATAAGATTCTTCTAATTCTTTTTTTTCTTTCTCAGCTTCTTCTAAGAAATCTTTTTTATCTGGATAGTCTCTATCGATTGCCATTTGACAGTAATGAATTGCTTTTTCTAAATCTTTCTTTTGTCCTTTCTGCTTGTGTCTGCACAAATATTTTATAGCATTTCCTTCTGCGAAAGGCAAATTATTTTTATTTATAAACTCTGATGGCTGAATCGTCATCGATTGATAATGATCTCCACCTATTTGTTTTTTATATACATCATTCATATTCTAAATGCCTTATAAATATCTTGGGGTTCTACTATATGTAAATGTTCTTTAGTTCTTGTTGCTCCTACATAAAATAAACGATTAACATCATCAGGAACTCTTTCATATTCTCTTAAAGTTTGCCTGCTTAAATCAGTTAATAAAACTACGTTATCTGCTTCTCCTCCTTTTACTCCGTGAATTGTAGATAATAATATTCTAGGTTTTTTATTAAGTTGCTCTCCATTTTGTCTCATTTTTCTAATATAATTTACCTTTTTAGAAGGCGCATTATTAAATGCGTCGTACCATACACAATTTATTTTAAGTCCATATTTATTTTTACATTCTTCTAGAGAATAAAAACTTTCTTTATTTAAAAGTAATAAAGATTTTTTATCTACATGGTCTTCATTCATATAACTGTAGATTCTTTTTATGCGAGGATGATCTAAAGTTTCACCTTTCCTCCAGGATTCCCAATCAGTAATAGCTTCATATAAATCTTGTTCATATGATTTTTTAAATTTATTTTTATAATATAATCCATTTTGATAAATAGTATTTTCTAGATCATTCAGCATAGAACGAGTTCTAGCAAGTACCAACCAATCTCCTTTAGCCATATCAATGTGACTAAAATCAGAATAATTAGATAGTTTTCCTTCAACCATTCTAGGGCGCCAATCTTTTGGAATTCTATTACCCACTTTATTTATAATTTTCATTGCAAATTCATGAACTTTAGATGGAATTCTATAGGATTGAGTTAATTTAATAAATTCTCCACCCAATGTTATAAAACTATTAACATCTGCACCGGCCCATTTAAAAATAGCTTGATCATCATCTCCTGCGATATAATTATCTGTTGATTTATTCCACAGGGTTTTAGCCATGTCCCATTGCATTAGGGATAAATCTTGTGCTTCATCAATAAATACTACATCAAATTTAGGACAAGTATCGGATTTAGTAAAATCAATAATCATATCATTGAAATCTATTAAGTTATATTCTTTTTTGTATCTCTCTAATTCATTTGAGATGATCATTAGTTTATCGAATTCTACATCCTGGGTATGCTCTTTAAGATCATATTGTCTTTCTAAAGAAATATTTCTTAATTTTGATAATTGAATAATTCTTAAGTAATCACTTTTAGTAGAAAAAATTCCATTCATATCACTTTCATTATCTTCATAATCGACAGGGAATGCCAATTTTTTTCCTAGATCTTCATAGTGTCTTCTTTGCATTACATTATCTTTTTGTATTCCTAATCTTCTAAAAGCTAGTGAATGAAGTGTTCTGAAATAAGGAAGATCATCTTCGGTTAAATTAAATTTTTCCATTGCTCTATCTCTTGCCTCATACGCAGCTTTTTGAGTGAAAGCAAAGTATCCAATTTTATTTGGATCAGTTTTTTTTAAATATTTATCAACTAAATTTAAAAGAGTTGTTGTTTTGCCTGTACCTGGGGGTCCAATTACAATTGTTTTCATTTTACTTTCCTAAAAAAATTTCTCCAAAATGCAGAACGAATAATAGATACAAATGTAAAAATTAATGCAATTCCTATACTATCTAAAATTGTAGGATGTAAACCAAAAAATGGAAAAATATACAATTGAATTAGAATAGCTAGTATTAAACCGGATCCCACATCAATAAAACTTTCAATAAAGCAACGTTTAAGCATTAAAAATTATCTTTCGGTTTAAGTTGTTTTGGTTTATACTCTTCTACTTTTTTTTCAAAAGAATCTACAATAGTTACTGTGGGTCTACTTTTTCCTAATATAATTCTGTCGGTTGTACAACCACAATGTTCTTTTAACATTTGACTGGTTTCTTGAAACTTAACATCCCATCTTCTTCTTTGAAGAAATCCATAAAAGAAAGAATCGAAAAGAAAAAAATGTTTTCCATTTTCTGTAAATACACTTCCTTTTTTAATATCTTCTTTTTCAACACTGGTAGAAGTTCTATTAGTACAAAATTCTTCCAAATGGTTTTGTAATTGATCTTTTTTAGATGTTCCTTTAGGAGGAGAAATAATCTCACGCATGCTAAGTAATTGATTTACAAGGATTTTCCAATCTTTCAATTTCATACTAGGGGGATATATTCCTATCCCTGCAATACAAGCTTCTTCAAATAAAGGCTGCTGTCTTAAATATTTAGCACTTGGAATCTTTAATCTTTTTCCATCAACATTTAAATAATAATAAGGTTCTTCTAATTGAATTTCTTGAAGATCACTTAGTTCAGGAAACATCCCTTGAGAACCGATTCCAAATTGTCGGGTCTTACATAATTGTTTATCACAATGATTACACATAGGAACATCAGTACATTTCCACCCCCAATCTTTTTTCTCATGCTGATTTTTAATTATATCAATTTCTCTTTGTTCTAAATCACCAATAATATAATTTTCATGAAACCATGAAATTTTTTCTTTCCAATTATTTGGCCATTTTTTTTTAGCGTAAACTCCAAAATGAAAGAGAGTTGCATTCCTTCCACCTTCCCCTATTTTTTCTGCAGCCAAAGTTTCAATACATGGAGGCCCATCAGAGAATTCTGATTTAGGCCTCTCAAGTTTTATGAGATCCACATGTAGTTGTTTTTTATTATTAAATATCTCATAAAATTCTTCTAAATTTGCTGCTGTTCCATCTTCTTTAAAAGCATATCTAGTTGTATCATCACCATTGAAGTAAGGAAGATTTAGAAAGTTTCCTGTATCTTCTTCTGATTTTAATTCTATTTGTTTTGGAAATACTTCTGCATTTCCAAAGCCTAATATTGCTCTAATTTGGTTTAGTTTATCTCTCATTATTTTAGCTTCTATATTATTCTCTGAAAATAAAAAGATGTGAGCCCCTCCAGATTTAGATCGACATACTACTAGAGGTAATTTTAATAATTTAATTTTGTTTAATAATTTTTGATGATCAAATCCAGCATAACTGTCCACATCTATACATCCCCATTTACATGTGTCTTCTTCATTAATGGGTATTATTCCTAGACTCGGTTCAGTACCTTGTAAGTGCTTACGCCAAAGATCATCAGTAACTTTTTCTCTTTTGACAAAAGATTTAGTTTTTAATTTAACCCCGTTTTTAGGAACGGTGTTTATGTAGGTACATCCATGGGCCCTATTAAGTCCTCTAAATATTTCTATAAATTTTTCCATATTATCATTCAGTTAAAAGGCGGATCCACTCTCGCTTTTCCGCCTTTCGTTGCAACCATTCTCTCTTCGAGAATTAGGTTAATATGGAACGTCCGTTTTAGGTTCTTCAGTACCGTGTTTAGCTTTAATTTCGCCTTTTGATACTCTTTCAGCGAAATTTTTTGCTATTCCATATACTGATTTATCTTCAATAGGACCAACTTTAGATACATCCCAACCAAACCATGTTCCTTTGTCATTAGACATTTGAACAGTTTTTAGTTTATAAATGTGGCTATATGTAGGCGGAGTGAACAAACCGTTCTTGCCTTGCATTTTGATACCCATCATTATTGAGTTCCATTTTCTACTAACTTTAAGTTGAGTAGCCTTCATAGAAATCAAAGCGGTTGTAGGAGTCTTCCCTAACAATACTACAAAATGACTAGCTGTATTTTCAAGATAGTTACCATTTGGCAATCTATCCTTATTAGATTTGTCTCTAGTAACTTTACTTAACAAATCACTATTCACTTCATGGATTGCTACAGGAGCACCCATACTTTCTCCTCTGTCTTGCCATTCGATATATTGTCTTTTATAAAAAACAGGCAAAACTTGTATTCCCTTCTCACCGTCATAATACTCACCTGTGACAGTGTTCAAAATCATTCCAGGTTGAGTACCTTTTATGTATTTTGAATCTCGAGTATTAATTTCAGGAGAAAGTTGTCCTAAAACCTTCAGAAAAGGTAGCGCAAGATCTTCTTGCGATATATTCTGAGAGCCAGCATTTGCATCATCTTCGAATAGAGTCGTAGTCAGTGCACCTGCATTTTCGCGTTTCGCGATATTTGCTTCTTGGTTCATTGTTATTGTTTCCTTTTTATTGTTGTTTTATTTCCAACAAATATGTTGAAAATTTCCGTTGGCATTTCTTTACCTGCCTCAATACGTTCACGGACTAACGCTTTCAGAGTCATGGGTTCAACCTTCAACTTTTGTGTTGGCTGAAACCCATTACTCTTCGCAAGATCAGCATATTTTGCTGCCTTGTCATCTTCGTTGCGACCAAAGGAGACAGATATATCATTCTTGATAATATCTCCAAGGCCATTTGTACGAAGCCAGCTATAGGCTTTATCTTTGTTTTGAGCAGAGATAGTAGCACTATAAAACGGTTTGACATCCACAGAAGATCCATCTGCTAACTTTAATTGAGATAAACCCATTTCAGATAACATTGTTGGAATTACTTCTCCAGATACTCTGTCAATTTCTTTTTTCTTTGTTTTAAGAGCATCTTCCATGATCTTTAATTGATCCTCCATTGCTCTTAATTTTAGAACTTGATCAGATAAAGTTTTAATATTAGTAGTACTTTTTATAACTTCCGTTTGATCTTGTTCCATTTGTTCAGTAAGATTATTCATATTTTTCTAACTCCTTTCTAAGTAGTTGTATTTCTTTCTTACATTTTTTAAATGATCGCCACACTAAAATTTTTTTTAAATAAGATAAACAAAGCGTAGGTAGCATCACCAATTGAGCCACCTTAAAAACAAGAGGTGCTTCAGAAGCTAGTTCATGTGTTATCCTCTCACTTATGGCAATTTGTTTTTCTGTTTCTAAAAAACCATCAATCCACTCTTGTGCGTGATCTAAACGTTTTTTAGTTTTATAATAATGTCGATCTTTAAATTTATACATTTCTGATAATATTATATCAAAACATTGTGGCAATATTATGGCACATCTTTTTGATAGAGGTCTATTTCAATAGAATAATATTTTCTTTCTTGTTTATCCCATTTTAAAAGGTTAAATTTGCCGTTGGTTATATCAGAAACTAAAGAACAGGCTACTCCAATAATAGCTGGATCTCCCGTCAATAAGAGATAGTCTTTAGTTCTATATTTTTCTAATTCTTTTCTTAATTTAAAAATAAGCGGACCTGGTGAAAATATTATTTGAGATAATTCAGGTAATAGAAATTTAAATTTTCCATAGTCGGCTGCACCCATAATATTTATTTTAGGTCTACCCTCTTTGGTTCCCGGTATTTCTTGAATAACATAAACTATAGGAGGCTCACTCTTTTTATTAATATCTTCATATTTAATAGTTTTTTCTTCTTTCATTGACAACTATTATAACATGTGATATAATGCGTGTCAAGAAAGAAGAATAAAAATTATGAAGTATAAATTTAAAACGAAACCATATAAGCATCAATTAGATGCTCTGGAGAAATCTTGGAATAAGGAGACCTTTGCATATTTTATGGAAATGGGAACTGGTAAAACCAAGGTTCTTATCGATAATGCTGCCATGCTTTATGACAAGGGTAAAGTTAATGGTATATTAATTGTAGCTCCTAAAGGGGTTGTAGGTACTTGGTATAAGCAAGAATTACCTACTCATTTACCTTCTCATATTTCCCCTAAAACTGTATTATGGCAGGCTACTATTAATCAAAAACAACAAGATAAATTAGATACTTTATTTGAATCTGGACACGATCTTCACATTTTAATTATGAATGTAGAGGCCTTCAGTAGTGAAAAAGGGGCTCTTTTCGCTGCTAAATTTTTAAATTGTCATAAGACACTAATGGCTATTGATGAAAGTACTACTATTAAAAATCCTAAAGCTAAAAGAACAAAAAATATTATTAGATTAGCTAAATTAGCTAAATACAGAAGAATAATGACCGGGTCTCCTGTAACTAAAAATCCTTTAGACTTATATAGTCAATGTGAGTTTTTAGATCCTTTTCTTTTAAATTTTGCTTCATATTATTCTTTTAGAAATAGATATGCAGAAATGAAACAAGTTAATGTAGCAGGAAGAACTATTCAATTGGTTGCGGGGTTTAAAAATTTAGGTGAATTATCTGATAGTGTTAAAAATTTTTCTTATAGAGTTTTAAAAGAAGATTGTTTAGATTTACCTCCAAAAATATTTATGAAAAGAACTATTTCTTTAACTAAAGAACAAGAAAAAATATATAATCAAATGAAAAAAGAAGCATTAGCTTATTTGAATGGTAAAGTAGTGTCAACGGTAAATGTTTTAACTCAACTAATGAGACTACAACAAATTACATGTGGACATTTTGCCGCAGATGATGGCTCTATTCAAAAAATAAAAAATAACCGAATTACTGAATTAATGGATACTCTAGAAGAAATAGAAGGAAAAGCTATTATATGGGCTCACTATCAATATGATGTTAAATGTATTATTGAAGAAATTAAAAAGGTCCATGGTCCGAGATCCGTGGTCGATTATTATGGGTTAACCCCTCAAGATCAAAGACAGAAGAATCGGGACGCTTTTCAGAATGATCCTGAAGTAAGATTTTTTATAGGGACCCCTGCTACCGGTGGATATGGAATAACCTTGACTCAAGCGCATACGGTTATTTATTATTCTAACGGTTATGATTTAGAAAAAAGAATTCAATCAGAAGATAGAGCCCATAGAATTGGGCAAACTAAACCTGTCACTTACGTCGATATTATTGCGGAGGAAACTGTTGATAATAAAATCGTCAAGTCCCTCCGCAAAAAAGTTAATATTGCTTCCGAAGTAATGGGCGAAGAATTAAAAGCTTGGATTTAATCCCATAAAAAATAGGATATACGCGCGTGGCGCGGTAAAATTTACAAATCCTTATTTAACTTCGATTTTTCTTGGCTTTTTGCCTTCTGGAAGAATCTTATTTAGAGATACTTTCAGTAATCCGTCTTTTAACTCAGCACCTTTGATTTCTACATCATCAGCGATGGTAAACACCTTAGAGAAATATCTTTTAGCAATTCCTTTATGGATTACTCCAGAGGATGTTTCTTTAGATATATCCTTTGCGTCTTTGATAGATTTAATAGTTAATAAGTTATCTGCATAATCAACTTTGACATCCTTCTTAGTGTATCCTGCCAGTGCAACTTCAATGTTGTAAGTTGTGTCTCCAGTTTTTACAATGTTGTAAAAAGGAAACGCAGCTGTAGGTGTACGAAAGAATTCGTTGCTATCGTCAAACATTCTTTCAAAATGATCAAAGATATTATCGAAGCCTATCGAGACAGGTCTTAATTGATTAAAGATTGATGGTAATTTATTGAGTGTCATTTAACCTCCTTGTTTAGACAGTTAATAAAATAGGCCCGTAATGGCACCTATAAGCCCTATATAACAGCTTTTATACGAAAGTCAACCAATTATGCTATGACTTTTCCACCTTCCCATTTCATGTCTGGAAGGCCATTTTCATAGCTTTTACCGTCGTAGGTAAGGACTTGTTTTCTGTTGGCACCTTTTTCGTTGTAACTCACATGGACCCAACCACCTGCTGGATCATCTTTTTTGTAGAACTCGAGGATCAATTGATCGAAGTCACAATTATTTTGAATCCAATATGCTGTTTGAATATTAGGAACACCTGCTATTTCAAAGTCAACCGCCTGGCCCTTAGCATGTTGCGACGTTTTTTTGCTGCCGATCGCTTCACACAGCGCCTCGGAGCGGTATCCAGAGGTAATAGTAATAGGTTTATCAAACTTCGCACGAACCGGTTCCAATATTTCATAGCATACGTTCTCCAAGTTTTTAATGTCGCCAGCTCCTGGACTATTGTCTATTCCTTTTCTAGTTGCAGTCATAGACTTAGTCATCTCTTCAAGTTTAAAATGTTTTGATAATTGCATTAATCTCCTGGGTTAATATTATATAGCAAGGTGCTGAAGTAAGGCATAGATAAGATATGCCATGCTAGCAATCAAAGCTCCCGTGCATGTAAGTAATATTTTCTCAAGTCTTTTTACTCGTTCTTCTATTGAATGAATTTTTTTATGTGTTAATTTCTGCATAATTCTACACAGTTTTTCATGTGATTCAATCTTTTGGAGAGCGTTTAGTTTAGCCATTATCCTACCCCTCTTTGTTCTCTATAATATTGTTGTTCGTCTGGAGATAGTAAAGCTCTTTCATTTCTTGTCAACCCATCTGCTCCTACTTGACCTGGTAGGGAAGCTAAATTAGTATTACCTTGTGCGCTTCCTGGAGGAGGCATTACATTAGATTGAAGATTCGTGGTCACATCTCCTTGAACATTGCTTATTTTTTCAATGGTTTCTTGTTCCTGCATTTTTTTAACGCTGAATGGATTAATAAATTGAGGAAATGTATTTCCTTTTTTAATTCTTAATCCATAAAGTTTACGTAGTATATTATTAATAGCAAAAGCTATTCTATTATATGGATTAGGGAGTCCCATTTTTTTAGCATTTCTATGCATTCCTAGCACAACATCCCTTGATGGTGTGTAAGGTTGGAAGATTCCTGCTTGTAAATTTCCTAAATCTTTTCTAGATAGTCTGGCTAATGATTCATACATCTCCACAGGTCTTATTTTTAATGTTTTTGCTGCGCTGATATCTGCTCCCATCGTTTGTTGGACATCAAACAAAGCTCGGTTAGCATTGATATATGCCTCTACTAATTCTTCTGGATCTCTGGGCCCTGCTTTCAAAGCTATTTTTGTAAATAACCCTCTCGATTTTCTAGTATTATGAGAATAAGATGCTTGTTTAAATTTTAAACCACGTGCAACATTGACATCGATGGCTCTCATTCCTAAGATTCCTAGACCTTCATCTAATAATTCATAACTTTGACCATTCTCGTCATACTTTCCTATCATACCCCACTTAAATGGACCACCCAAATCTCCACTTTGAAACGCAGTATCTATTGGAGTAACTGCATAATCTATTCTACCTAATTGTTTTAAACTTCCAGGCATTTGAGATTTTAACATATGCATCATAACTTTATTTGTTATATTTCCCCAGCTATCATTAGGATCGTATATGTCGTAGCCTTCAGCTGTTTTACCCCCTCTACCCATAATAGGAGTTAAATCAATGATAGCTTCTGTCCAAATTGATTCTGATATAAATGGTTGCATGATTTCACCAAAACCTTTTAAGGATCCTATAAGAAAATTAGTCATGATTTCTTTATCATCTACAGCACCCGTAGCTACTTGGTTCATAGCTGCTTGCCAAGGTCTAGTTAAAGTGTCGTAAGCATTTGCGTGACTGAAATCTATATATTTAAAATCACTTCCTTGTTTTTCTAAATCAGTAATATCTTTTCCTCTTAAAGGAATGATGGTAGAATTTTTAGACCAGTCTGCTACATATCTTTTAATAGCTTGTAGTTCATCATCACTAATATCATATAGCCATTGACCCATGGACACTGCACCGGCAGGAACTGCCGCTGTGGTAAAAGTCATACCCGCTAAACGTTGCCATCCAATTCTTCTTAAAGCAGGCGTTTTAATTTCATGCAAAGCTCTTTGTAATATATTAGAACTGGTTCTTAAAATTTCTGCTGGAAAAGCTACAAAGTTTCCTAAAGGAAACTTACGAAGATCTTTTACAAACTGAGAAACATAATCATAGTTGGGTACATTGTTTCTTACAATGTCTGCTGCCTCTTCATCCAAAGCTTTGGATACTTCATCAGCATTTTTACCCAATTTTACACCCGCTCTTTCGTATGCTTTAGCTAATCGTGCACGTTCAGCTAGAAAAGTATTAATTTTCCAGAAGTCATCTTCAGCGGTATACATATCCTGAGTCCATTGTTTAATTTTAGAAAGAGGTTTAAACATTCCTCGTAAAGCTCTGTCCGCTGCAATCGTCGTTCCAAAATCTACATCTTCTAGCATGGCAGCTACATCTCTTGCTCTAACATTAGTGTTAACCACACCAAGCCTAGTTAATTTTCTATATAATTCTTGGTAGTTGACGTCCCGTGTTCCAAGGCCCGTGCTCACTTGTAAACTTCTCCACGCTTGATTGACTGTGGTTGGAGTAATAT
>VTLG01006571.1_pt1 | contig 12852 bp, 21 predicted proteins | sample 4694571 | NCBI WGS metagenome assembly VTLG01 (sample SAMN12604809, study PRJNA352737) | marine metagenome | biome: ENVO:00000447; feature: ENVO:00000209|ENVO:00000569|ENVO:01000036; material: ENVO:00002151; isolation source: viral sequences binned using virsorter ... | reverse complement strand
GTAGAAAACAATTTTTTATCTAAGTCGTTGATTCCACACGATTATTTTTTTAACAGACCCAGCGCCTTGTCGATGATAAGTCTGAGTAGAACAAACGGGGAACACAACAGGCACCCCCGTGTGGGCCGGTACCCCCCGTACGTTATTGTATTACATAGCCCACAACAGATCAGGTAAATTGGCTGTTAACCACATTGTTACCTGACAAATATGCCGGTACTCAGCCTGTGTTAAAAAAGTTCTGGTAATGGAATGATATAAGGCCATAATATAGGTTAATGTTATTTATTTTACTATATATTACATTTTTTACTTGACAAGGGTAACCATCATGAGTATAATGTGTATAACGTATAGCACATAGGCATATGTTAACATTTACTATATAAAAGAACATATAATATATAGAACATAAGCATATGTAGGAAAGGATAAATATTTATGAAGGGAATGTCTGTAGGAGAAAGTTTGTACGTATTTCATCAAGCATTTAAATGCCCACGTAAAAAGGACTATAAAAATCCTACGGTAGAGGACGCAGAATTGCTTGTACTCCGTAAAAACCTTATTCGTGAGGAGGTCAATGAGCTAATGGAAGCCATAAATAATGAACCTGCAGAGAATGTATTAAAGGAGCTTGTAGATGTCGTGGTTGTATGTGCTGGTATGGCTGATACTTATGGTTGGGATTTTGATACCGCTTTTTCTAGGGTCCATGACTCTAATATGTCTAAGCTGGGCAATGATGGTAGCCCAGTATATAGGGCGGATGGCAAAGTCCTTAAATCTGAAAACTATACGCCTCCTAAATTAAATGACTTAATCTGAATTTTTTACTTGACAATGAAGAAAAAAACGTTAAAATGGTATAATGATTTAACTTTGGAAAAGTTTTACCATAGTATTGCGAATTATAAAGAGCGTGTTCGCCTACCCCACCATGATGTAGTCTATGTTCGTGCAGCCATACGTGCTGCTACAGACAAGATTTTTACTTATGAACAAGTTTACAATGCCATGAAGGCAGAAGGCTGGAACAAGGACTAGGTATGGTCGGAATATTGTATGTCAGGCTTCTTGACTACCAAAATAATTTATATGGAGAACAAAATATGACTAATTCCAATGATCGTCCATTTCTGGTTATGCCAATAAAGAAAATCGTAAAGTGGTCTATGCTCGTACCTGTAAAGATAGTTGAATGGATTATATGGCCCGTAGCTAAGGTACATGCATGGCTTTGTAAGTTTGCCGACTGGCTAACCATGAAGATGTAAAATGCCAGACGTAGTTCAGCTAACCCCTAAAGCTAAAGATCATTTGATAGATATTTGTACCAATGAAGACCAAAGCTATATACACCTATCGGTGGCTGGCGGTGGCTGTGCAGGATTTTCCTACAAGTGGGGTTTTGCTACTACTCTAGAAGACAGCGATGAAGTCATAGAAATAGCGGACAATAAGAAACTTGTAATAGATGGCCTTTCGCTTATGCATTTGATAGGAATGCAAATAGACTACAAAAAAGATATTTTTGGCTCTATTTTACATATAGACAACCCGAATGTAACGTCTAGTTGTGGGTGCGGCGAGTCATTTAATGTACTTTAAAATAAAGAGTTGATCATGAATGAGAGAAATAGTTTTAGCCCTTTTACTATGGTTAGGAAATAACACAGATATTGTTATAGATAATACTTATATTCCTGAAATTATTTTTATATCTCCAACAGAAATATGTAAATTTATACAAGAAAAAGAAAATTGTTCTACAGTAGCTTTTTATTACCTTAAAGACCGGTCTATTTATCTTCCTGATCATTGGTCAAAAGATAATGTCGTGCATAAAAGTATTTTATTACATGAATTAGTACATCATTTTCAACATATAAATAATATTAATTTTCAATGCCCACGGCACCAAGAAAAACAAGCATATGAAATACAGTTTGCTTTTTTAGAAGAAAATGGCATAGATGATCCAAAGAAAGCAATATCTTTAGGGGACTTAATGCATTTAATATTGACTAATTGTTCTATGACGCAATTTTAAAAGGGGGACACGACTAATGGAAGCTCTCATAATGGCGGTGGGTGCTAAGACATGTTGTATAATTGCTAGTGGTTGTGGTGGTTTAACAAATTGGGCGGTAAAGAAGAAAATTTCATGGAGGGATTTGGCACTGGCCTGTCTCGTAGGCTGGATAGCTGCAGAGTTCTTTATTCCTCCTGTAATGAAGCATTTTATGTTGGACATGGTTTGGGGTCCAGCAATTGCGTTTGTAATAGGATATTGTGGTATTAGGCTTCTACCACTCATAGAAGACAAATTGGGTAGCTTTATTAAGAAGAGTTAGATTTGTTATGGTGAACTATATATTGGACTCATATTTTCTGTATTTTTTTGACGCAATAAATTATGGTACATTGTGTATATAGAGTAATACATGAAGAATGGAAATGGCAAGTCCACTATAATTGTATTAGCGGACATTCTAGAGCAAAAGCTTCGTAAGGAACATGAACTTACATATTATGAAGGACAACTTGCACAGCTTTTGCTTAGAATGGACTTTATAAGAAAAGAAATAGAAATAACCAATATGATCATCGATCTTGTATCAGACGAGAAAATCGTAAGTATGCAAGACTACTTAGATAATAAGGAAAAATAAGGATGGCTTGTTATTGCAAAAACTGTTCCTGCCCGGATACTTGTACTTGTATTGGAAATGACTGCAAGGATACTGGCTGTTTTTGTCATTGTCATAGTGCAAGAGAACAGAAAAGACACATGCTATGGGGGCATGTAGATACTGACACATATTCGGACATGTAAACAGGAGAACTAGATTATGCCAGTAACTAAACAAGGTAAAGTGGAATACACAGATCAAGAAAGAGAATATCGTGACTATATGAAGGGTATTAAAGCGCCCTCTAGACATACTCGTGAACAACCTATGAATCGAGAACAAGCACTAGAATATCTAAGGAAAGTGGATGATGCACGTAGAAATTTAACTACTAAGGAAGTTGAATCTTTAGGCTATGCTCCGGGGGGTGCAAAAGAAAGACAAGCATTACAGGTTATTCGTGATAGTAAGAAAAATGAGAAACGTAAAGGTGGTCCCATACACAAGAAGGCTGAGATGATGGGTGGCGGCATGTATAAAAGCAAGAAGCATTCTTACGCTACAGGCGGTATGGTTAAGGACATGAATATCATGAGGACTAAATAAGATGGAAAGAAAAATATATAAGATTCCTGAATTATCAGCTAGTGATAAAAGAAAACTAGAAATAAGAAAGCTTTATAATACCATTGATACTTTAAAAAGGAATGAGCTACCTTCTGAAGAAAGCCCAAAAATGGTGCGACAACTTTCTGATCCAGTGTGGATGAAAGAAATGAAGGGTGCTGTTCAAGAATTAGATAGAAAACTTAAAGCGGATGGTGCAAAGCAACAACTGTCTCCTTCCGGGCAAGAAGCTGTCACGTATGGTGCTCCTCTTAGAGATGCGGCTAGAAAGCTCTATACTAAGAATAAAAATAAAAAGCGTAAAGGCGGTCCTGTCCACAAAAACAAAAAGCCCCAGATGAAGCATGGTGGCATGTATAAAAAGAAGCCACATTCCTATGCTGCAGGTGGCTCTGTAAATAATCTGAATATGGGAAGGAAGAAATAATATGCCTGTTAAAAAGAAAAGAACGGGGCACACAGACTATCGCACAGGCGGTATGTTTTACTCTAAATTCAATAAGGGAGGTATATTAGAAAACTTTTTTCTATCACCACAAGCCGGTGGTCCAACAGACGAAGAAGTAGGGAACTTTAGAAAGTCTCTTATAAAAGACGGAAAGCTGCCCGAAGATGCTACTTTATCTAATTTAGTACAGTATGTAAGAGAGCAAAATAAACAAAAAAGTTGGTCAGAGAAAGTAAGTAGAGGACAAGTTCCAAGAACAGAAAAAGAAGATACGGAAGCGAATTTGCGCCAATATGGACAGCCACGTAGGAAAGCACATGGCGGCTACGTTAAAAAAGACATGAAGATCATGAGGAGTAAATGATATGCCACAAAAGAAATCAAGCAAAAAAAAGTATAAATCTGGAGGTTTTAATTTAGGAAAATTCTTTAGCGGTAAAGACCCGCAACAGCTTCCAGCATACAAAGCTGCTGCTGCAAAATTCAAGGCTAAGAAAGCTGCAACGAAAACTGTAGCTAAGAAAGTTGTAGCTAAAAATGGCAAAAAAATGACAAAACCTACCCCAATGACAAAAACTGAAGTAGAGAAAGCATTTCCATCAGAATGGTGGGAAGCACAAAAACGATTTAGACAGCCCAGTGACCCGGCAGATAAAGGTCCAAAACACATGCAAAGAATAGTTAATATAGCTGTAAAAGATAGAACACATAGTTTATCTGATGCTCGTAAAGCAGGACATCTGTATTATTGGAAAGATGGCAAGAAGATGGCGGCAGTAACAGGAGGGGATTTAAAAAAAGCTGGGTATACACGGTTGCGAGATTACATGAATAGGCAATTAAAGAAAAAACGCCGCGTAGCACCAAAACATACAAAAGAAGAACACGAGAAGAAGAAGGGAGGATGGCAGTAATGCCGAAAGTAATATTTCCATATACAAAAGAAGGCGAAAAGAATGCCAAAGCCGCTGCTAAAATGCACGGTGGCAAATACATGTCTGGCAAGAAAGATAAAGGAAAGGGCATAGGCGTAATGATTGCTGTAGGTCCAGTAAAGAAAGCTAAGAAGAAAGCCCCCGCTAGGAGAACCAAAAAGAAGGCGTAGTCCTTATGAATAGAAAGCAACGTAGAGCTAAAGAAAAAACAAAGAAAGAGTATAATCCGCTAGAAAATTCTAATGACCAGCCTTTTAAGGATCATATGCTTCATATGAAGGAAGCACATGATATCGGGCATCTTCTATGGCTACTTAACTCAGGTCGCCTTATACTTCCACATCACAGTCATCATGAAGGAGCACTGAATCTAAAACTTCCTTTTGATGTCATCTCAGAAAACTATCATACTACAAATCCTAGCATTGTAGTTATTGATGACTTTATGAATCTGGAAGCATTGCAAAAACTAAAGAACTACTGTCTTGAGTTTCCTTTTTGGAATACAATATATGGCAGAGGATACTTAGGAGCATTCAGACAGAACGGGTTTAGTCCACAAGCCTTAGAAACACTGTCCCTAGAGATGGTACAAAATCTACCGGAGATATTTAATACTACCAATAAACGTAACCTGTCTCAAATGTGGGCATTTAAATATGAGTCCAAATGTCCCGGCATTGACATACATGCAGACTTTGCAGCTATCAATGTAAATTTCTGGATTACTCCTACAGAAGCAAATAGAGACTATGACAAAGAAAAGGGTATAGGTAAAACAGGAGGCATGTGGATTTGGGACAAGGGTGCTCCTCCTGATTGGGACTTTAGTCGGTATAATGGTGACGATAAAAATGAAGTCATGGAATATCTAGAGAAGCAGCAGTCTAAGGCTGTATATATTCCTTATAAGTATAACAGGTGTGTTATGTTTGATTCTAATCTGTTTCATAAAACAGCGGACGTAAACTTTATGCCGGGGTTTGATAACAAAAGAATAAATGTAACTATGCTATTTGGTACACGAGAGAACACAGGAGTGGAACCTAAAGATATGTTAGAAGCTGCTGCATTAAGAAAATTAACTTCTATGCCTGTATTAGAAAACCTTGATTTGGAAACAGGCAAAATCAAGTCTGTCATGGAAGAAGCGGTGTAATGTCTGCTGCTTCAACATTGGAAGTTCATACCGAACTAAAAGCACATGAAAGAGAATGCGCAGTGAGAGCAGAGTCTACACAACGGCAACTTGATTCCTTGACCAGTAGAATACGACGACTTGAAGCAATTATTATGGGGTCTACAGTTACAGTTATACTTGGTATTCTTACGCTTATGTGGAAGGTATTACAATTACCAGTATAAAATACCATGCTAGTACATCATTTATGTGGTCAGAACTAGCATGTAAATGTGGTTGTGGCAATATATTTATACAAGATGCCGCTATAGATAAATTACAAAAGACAAGAGACATTATTCAAATTCCGTTAATTATAAACAGCGCAGCAAGATGTCCTATACATAATGCAAAAGTAGGTGGTGCCCCAAAAAGTCAACACAGGGCTACTAAGTCCAGACCTTCTACCGCTTTTGATATTTCCTTGCACGGAATAGATAAAGAAAAACTAATAGAAGCAGCAAAGTTTGCAGGGTTTAGAGGGTTTGGTATAAACTATAATACCTTTTTACATGTAGACAATAGAAAGTTTTCAGCGGTCTGGTAGAAGGAGACATATATGTTTGAAATTATTGCTTCAGTGTTGTCCGGTGGTGCTACAGGAATTATAGGCAGTGCTATTGGTACAGTCGGCAGGTTTCTTGAAAAGAAGCAAGAGCTAAAACAGATGAAGCTGGAATTTGATCAAGAGCTACAGCTTCAGGAACTACAAATTACAGCCCGTAAAGATGAACTGGAAAGTGAACAGGCCATAGTTCAGACACAGGCAGACTCAGACATTAAGACTGCTTCATATGCTCATGATGCTTCATATGGCCCTGCTATGCCAATAATTGCATCTATTCTAAGATTTGTACGTCCTGTACTTACTTTTGGTCTATTAGGATTTTCTGGTTACATCTTTCTTAGTGTACAAGAAGACCCAACAATTGTACGTGAATTATCAAATCAGATTATGTTCTTGACCACTACGGCAGTAGCATGGTGGTTTGGAGATAGGAGCTTACGCAAGTGAGAGAACTTACAACTAAACAACAGACATTTCTGACAGTGCTCTTTGATGAAGCTGAAGGAGACTATACTAGAGCAAAGCAAATTGCTGGCTATAGTGAAGGCACGAGTCCTTCAGAGGTTCTTCGTTCTTTGAAGGATGAAGTGCTTGAACTTACAAAAGAATATCTTGCAATGAATGCTCCACGGGCAGCTAGAGCCATGATCAGTGTTCTTGATCGTCCTTCTGAATTAGGAAATCAGCATAAACTTAGTGCAGCAAAGGAACTGTTGGATCGTATTGGTATTCATAAAACAGATAAAGTTGAGTTGACTGCTCCTAGTGGCATTATGTTATTGCCGCCGAAGGACACGGCGCATGGCGTATAAAAAAGGAGACTATGCTAAATATCATAACAGCAAGCGCATGAAAGAAGAACGTGCAGCTAGAAATACAAATAGAAAAAAAGCAGAAAAACAAGGAAAAGTAAGAAAAGGTGATGGGAAGCATATAGATCATAAGGATGGTAACCCAAGAAATAATGGTCGTAAAAATTTAAGAGTTGTATCGGCTCGTAGAAACAGAAAAAAACAATAATGCACAATGTAGGCTATTTTAAAATGCCCGATCCCGTAGGGCTAAAGGACGACAATGAATGGTTGATGATTCCTAAAATCAGTAGGACCATTCCTTTTGGGTATAAGGCGCATGAACAGGATGAAGATATTCTTGTACCTATTATTGAAGAATTAGAAGCTTTAGAATTAGCTAAAGAATATTTAAGGGAATATTCATATAGAGAAGTAGCGGGGTGGCTTAGTGACAGAACAGGACGAGAAATTTCCCACATTGGTCTTAGAAAGCGAATCCAAAAAGAAAAGCAACGGAAGAGTAAGGCAGCAACATATAAAATATGGCTTAAAAACTATAAAAAAGCCCTCGAAAAACTTGAAGAAATTGAGAGCAAATATATCGGAGCGAAAAAAGAAACAGAAAGTGGAGAAGCCCCCAAAGCCTGAAGTTGTTATACGTGAAACTCAAGAGCTTGCATTTGAAGAACAACATAATATTTTATTTAAGCCAAACATAGGGCCGCAAACAGATTTTCTAGCGGCTTCAGAAAGAGAAGTATTATACGGTGGTGCAGCAGGAGGAGGAAAGAGTTACGCTATGTTAGCTGACCCGCTGCGCTATTTAAGTCATCCACAATTTTCAGGACTACTATTACGTAGGACCACAGAAGAATTAAGGGAGTTAGTTTGGAAATCACAAGAATTATATCCCAAGGTTATTCCCGGCATAAAATGGTCGGAACGAAAGATGCAGTGGACCTCCCCTGCAGGTGGAAGATTGTGGCTGTCATATCTGGATAGAGATGATGATGTACTCCGCTATCAAGGGTTGTCCTTTTGTTGGATAGGCTTTGACGAACTCACGCAATGGCCCACAGGATTTGCGTGGAATTACCTTCGTTCTCGTCTGAGGTCTACTGCATCTGATTTACCTGTATATATGAGGGCTACTACAAATCCCGGTGGTGCAGGACATGTTTGGGTAAAGAAGTACTTTGTTGATCCCTCTCCTGCTGGAAAAGACTTTTGGGCTACAGATGAAAATGGAAACCCTTTAATTTATCCTTCAGGACATACTAAAGAAGGACAGCCACTTTTTAAAAGGAAATTTATTCCTGCAAAGCTATTTGATAATCCTTATCTTGCTGAAAGTGGTGACTATGAGACAATGCTTTTGTCGTTGCCAGAAAACCAGCGCAAAAGACTTTTAGAAGGTAATTGGGACGTAGCAGAAGGTGCAGCATTTCCAGAATTTGATAGAACAATTCATGTCGTTGAGCCATTTTCTATTCCACAGAATTGGCCCAAGTTTCGAGCTTGTGATTATGGGTATGGTTCTTATAGTGCTGTACTTTGGTTTACCGTTGCACCTGACGGGCAATTAATTATTTACAGAGAACTTTATGTAACTAAAATGTTAGCTAAAGATTTAGCAAATAAAGTTTTATATTTAGAAGAAGAAGATGGTACAATTCTTTATGGGGTTCTAGATAGTTCTTGTTGGCACAAAAGAGGTGATACAGGCCCAAGTCTTGCAGAACAAATGGTTATGGAAGGTTGCCGCTGGCGACCTAGTGATAGAAGTGCAGGAAGTAGGATTTCAGGTAAAAATGAAATACATAGAAGGCTTCAAATTCAAAAAGATGTGGACGAAGATAATAGTCCCGGAATGGTTGTTTTTCACAATTGTATTAATCTTGTCTCACAACTACCTTCTATTCCTCTTGATCCTAAAAATCCCGAAGATGTAAATACTAGATCAGAGGACCATTTATATGATGCGTTACGTTACGGAGTAATGAGTAGGCCACGGCGAGGTATATTCGATTTTACAATTGAGAACATGTCAGATAGATATCTTCCATCTGACGCAACTTTTGGGTATTAAAATATGTCAGATCAAAATTTTGAAGAAACAGACTCCTTAGTTTTAGATGAAAAAACGGATGATCTTGAACTTTCGCAGTTAATTGCATTTATTGAAGAAAGGTTTAAAAGATCAAAAGATTGGCGGCGATTTGACGAAGAAAGATGGTTACAGTCTTATAGAAATTACAGAGGATTGTATGGGCCTGATGTACAGTTTACAGAAGCAGAACGCTCTCGTGTATTTATTAAGGTAACTAAAACAAAAGTTCTTGCTGCTTATGGGCAAATTACAGATGTTCTTTTTGCTAGACAAAAGTTTCCTCTAAGTATTGACCCTACTATACTACCGGAAGGCGTAACTGAAGCAGTTCATTTTGATCCCAAAACTCCTCCTCAACAGGCAGAAGAACAAGAAGAACAAGAAGAACCCAGTCCTTACGGATTTCCCGGAGATGGACAAGACTTTGAAGCAGGAGATACATTAGTCGCTTTACAAGAAAAGAAACTTAATCTTGGTCCTTTAGAAGAAAAGCTTTCAGACATTGAAGGGCTAGTTGAAGGAGAAGGACTTACTCCATCTGCTGTAACTTTCCATCCAGCTATGGTAGCGGCAAAGAAGATGGAAAAGCAAATCATGGATCAGCTAGAAGAGTCAGGTGCCAGTAAGCATCTTCGTTCTTCTACCTTTGAATGTGCTCTCTTTGGCACAGGAATTATTAAAGGCCCATTTGCTGTAGATAAGGAATACGCAAATTGGGATGAGAATGGAGAGTATTCTCCTACCATTAAAACTGTACCACAAGTAAAACATGTATCTTGTTGGGACTTATATCCTGATCCAGATGCAAGTAATATGGACGATGCTAGTTATATTGTTGAAAGGCATAAGCTATCCCGTTCTAAACTACGAGAACTAAAAGATCGTCCTCATTTTCGTAAGGAAGCAATTGATCGTTGCATTGAAATGGGGGAAATCTATTCAAGCCAATACTGGGAAGATGATTTAAAGGACTACTATTTAAATGACCATCCAGAACGGTATGAAGTTCTTGAATATTGGGGTTTGCTGGAAACAGACATTGCTAAAGAATACGGGATTGACCTTCCAAAAGAATTTAAAAACATAGATCAGATACAGGTAAATTGTTGGGTATGTAATAACTTTGTTCTTCGTCTTGTAATTAATCCATTTAAACCTGCTCGTATTCCTTACTATGCTGTACCGTATGAATTAAATCCTTATAGCTTTTTTGGTATTGGTCTTGCAGAAAACATGGACGACACACAGACATTGATGAATGGTTTTATGAGAATGGCGGTAGACAATGCCGTTCTTAGTGGTAATCTGCTCATTGAAGTAGATGAAACAAATCTGGTTCCGGGCCAAGACTTGCAAGTGTATCCGGGCAAGGTCTTTAGGCGTCAAGGTGGCGCACCGGGACAAGCTATTTTTGGAACTAAGTTTCCAAATGTAAGTAATGAGAACATGCAACTGTTTGACAAGGCCCGTCAGCTTTCCGATGAAGCTACGGGTCTTCCTAGTTTTGCACATGGACAAACTGGTGTAACAGGTACAGGACGAACTGCAGCAGGTATTTCAATGCTTATGGGTGCGGCTGCTGGTAGCATTAAAACTGTAGTTAAGAACTTTGATGACTATCTGTTGCGCCCATTGGGAGAAGCTTTCTTTAGCTTTAATATGCAATTTAATTTTGATTCCAGTATTAAAGGCGATCTTGAAATTAAAGCCAGAGGAACAGAAAGTCTTATGGCTAACGAAGTTCGTAGTCAACGCCTAATGCAGTTCTTGCAAGTAGTAGCTAATCCTGCTCTTGCTCCATTTGCCAAGTTTACTTCTATTATTCGTGAGATTGCAAATTCAATGGGACTTGATCCTGATAAAGTTTGTAATACTCCAGAAGAAGCCATGCGTCAGGCTAAGATACTACAACAGCAGCAACCTGAACAACCTCCGCAAGCTCAACCTCCAAATGCTCAAGGGCTAAATCCAAATGATCAAACGGGTGGTGGTGGAGGAAATATTGGCGTAGGAGCAGCACCTGTACCTATGGAGGATCAATTTAGTGGAACACAACAGCAACCACAGCAACCTACTCAGCAAGCTCAAGCCGCTGGTCAACAGCAAGCGCCAGTGGGACGCCTTCAATAAATATGTTGATTGGGTCATTGTACAACAGCAAGCTAATCTAGAACAAAATATAGATATTGTAAATATACATAAAGCACAAGGTGCCATAGGTATTTTACGTAAACTAAAACAATTACGAGATGAGGTAAATTCAATTGGCTGATAATAATAAACGTAGCTATATAGAAGAAATTAGAGATGATCAAAAGTTACAAGGTCTTGTAGCGCAAGCTCTTGGTGTAAAAGATGAAAGTGATTTTGCAATTAAAGTTTCAGATGATTGGGCAAAAGAAAATAAATATGAAGATAATGCATCAGATACATTAAGACATATTATTTTAGGAGGACTAATGCAAAGCGTACCGGGAGAAGGTATAGGTCGCATTGGCAAAGGAATTGCAAGAAAATTTATAAATTATGGTCCTGTTGTTGGTGGACAGAATTTTGGACGAGAAGGAACAGATAAAGAAAGTCTTATTGATATAGCCAATAATGACTTTGGTAGGGTGTTAAGGCAACAGCTTGTAGATAAAGAGAATACAAGTGTTGAAAATTTTGTAGATGCAGCCAAAAATGTAGTAACAAATTTATTAAATAATAAAAGGATAGAAGTAGAAGGGTTATCTCCTGAATTAAGCACTGCTGGACAACGACCACGTTTAAATCCTCACATTGCTTTAGGTGGTAGGTTAGGACCACGTTTAAGTCCCGGTGCTTTAGGTGGAAAATCAACTAAATTTCAAAAAGGTGGAGCAAATATGGCTGAGACAGAAGAACTATACGATGATATGGGCGCACAAATGGAATTGGCTGGCCTTGTTTCGGAACCCACTGATAAAGACCCCGTAAGTGGAAATGATATACCTTTAGGCGCTACAGCAGAAGGTGTACGAGACGATCAGACTGCCGCTATTAGTCCCGGAGAATTTGTAATTCCTGATTATGCTGTGCGATTTCATGGTTTAGATTTTTATGTAGAGTCATTGCAGAAAGCACAACAGGGCCTACAACAGATGGAAGGCATGGGGCTTGTAGGCAACCCTGATGACCAAACAATACCTGATGAAGCTCCTTTGCCTGTTATGTCCGATGCTACGGGCAATGAAGAAATGGTAGATACTGAACAACCTGCAGAAAAAGAATTTCAAACTGGTGGTCTTACTACTACAGCATTACCACAAATTCCACAACAACAAGTTGCGCCTACAGCGCCATTGCCCCAAGCTCCAGTTGTTCAACCTCTTCGTCCTGTATCTACGCAACCTATTCCTACTCTTCAGCCTCCTGCGTCCGCTCCACAGGCACAGTATGGTGCTCCACAGTCACAGTATCTAGATTTACTGGGAGGTACTCCCGGAGGATATGATATTGAGCAATTTGTTAATGACTCTGGTAATATAATTCATCTTACAACTTATGGCGGTAAAGTGCAAGGTGGTGTTCCT
>VTLG01003089.1_pt1 | contig 12852 bp, 10 predicted proteins | sample 4694571 | NCBI WGS metagenome assembly VTLG01 (sample SAMN12604809, study PRJNA352737) | marine metagenome | biome: ENVO:00000447; feature: ENVO:00000209|ENVO:00000569|ENVO:01000036; material: ENVO:00002151; isolation source: viral sequences binned using virsorter ... | reverse complement strand
AGGAACTAAAATAGAAGAAATTACACAGAATGATACGATTACGACTACTAGCGTTATCACTTCTTTGTCTGTCTTTAGTCAGTAATAAAGCTAGAGCCGAAGGCGATACAAACGTACAGGCTCAACCAAATGCTGTTGGTAATTCAAGTATTATCAACCAGAATATGAATATCAATAATGGAATGACAGGCAAACAGCAGTTTGGAAACTTAGTTTGTAGTCAACCTACTATGGCTGTAACTCCTTTTTATACAGGGAATGATGCACAAGGAGAAGAGACATATAGCATCAATGAAGGTTGGGGAGTACAGATGAGTTTTATGATACCTCTGGGAGATAATAAAACTTGTAACGAATTAGCAAAAGTAAAGCTAGACCTAGCCATAGAAGAACTAGACAAGCAAGTGCATGATAAACAGTTAGTTCGTGTCTTGAAGTGTAGTCAGCTTCACGCATCAGGCTACATGATAAACCCTGCTTCTAAATACGCATACATCTGTAGTGATGTCATTAATATACGAAGTTATGTTAAAGCTAATCCAGAAAAATTTAAAGGCGAGTAACGCTCTGTAGAGGAGTTACGAATTAAACAAGTTCCCACTTGTGTTCGTTTCATAAATCCGTTGCTTTGCATTGACGGAATCTTGAGTTCATCTTACTCGGAAAGACATAAGAGAGATCAAGCAGGTACACTCGCCTAAATCTCAGTATATCTTATTTCTTTTTATCTGCAATCTCTTTCTTAAGTACCTTCTTAAATATCTTTGTCATTATTTTCTTTAGTTGATTAATAACGCTTTGCAAAACTATTGAACCTGTTACTGCTGCTGTGGCTGATACTCCACTAGCTATAACACTAGAAGCTATGACTTCAGGTGCAGGTATTGGGAACTCTCCAAATAGAGGTATATTAAATGTAGCTACAGTTTCTTCACTTGATAAAATTTCTTTGGTGTTTGGCAGGTTTGTCGGTATTGTCTCTGGTTTTAGTTCTAACCCTTCCTCCGTTGAAGATGCTTTTTCTTCTTCAGCAGAAGATTCCTGATCTGCCAAACCCGACTCTACCTGTTCCAGACTCGGAAGAAGTACAGGGTCTAGATATGGAATCTCTGCCACAGGTGGATAAAAAATTGTTTTAGGCGGTACGAGAATATAATCTGTATCTGGTAGATCAGGCAGATTTATTTCCATTCTTCTTCATTTTTTTCTTCCTAGCAGCAATAAGCAAGAAATCTTTTTTGGTGATTTTTTTATCACCATCAGCATCAATTTTTTTTTGATTTCCTTTAAGTGGCATCTGACTCAGGGGTAGTTCTATCTTTAATGATAGCTGTTAATTCAGTAAACCTTGTTTGACATTGCTTGACAACTTCCTGTGCTTGGTTGTGCCTGTTAACAACGTCTTGCAACTCCGCTTGGAGTTCTTCAAGAGTAGGTTTTGACATTAAGGTGTTGCAGATTTATCTGCTATTAGTTTAGCTTTCCAAGCAGCTTTTACATCATCAGTCCAAACTGCTGTGCATATTGAAGATACTTCTGCTGGTTCTGCTGATAAATCAGTATCAACTAAATTATCAGAAGCATCTAACGTACCAGCTTGCAATACATATCTTTCAAAAGACCTTGTAAGTTCAACACCATCTTTTTTGATGACAGTTGCTTTACGGACTTGTACCGCTTTGTATATTCCGACAACTTCTATCTTGTCGTATTCAATTGATTCGCTTAATGCCATTAGGATTAATCTCCGATTAAAACAGGTTTAGGCTTAGTTTATAGACTTAGCTTCGGTCTATGCTGCTCTATATGTTATGCTGACATACATTTCATCATTAGCATTTAAATCACTATTATTTAACGCTGCCCAACTACCATTTGTTGATAAATTATAAAATAGTACTGTACTACCACCATTACTTATAAATGGAACTACACCTGCACTTCCAGTATTTACTTTATTGTGCATAACACTCCCTACTGCATCACACCTTGATGAACCCGAACCACTCCTATTTTGAAAAGGCAAAGTAACTGAAACTGTATTATTACTACTTACTGCTGTAATAAAAAACAAAAAATTAAATGTAACCACATTTCCAACTTTGGTATATTCACCAACGTTGTAACTTGAGTGCAGAGTTATATTAGAGTTTGGAACTAAGGTGTGTGTACCTTCTTCATAGTCCGAAATTGCATTTGCTGCTGCGGTGTCTCCATTAAAGGTTATTCCTCCACCATTAAGAATACGTATTTTTTCTGAAGCTGGATTACCCATTCTAAATGATAAATCAGCACCAGACCCAGTACCCTCTTGGTTAATATATGCAGTTCCATTTCTATTCAAAGTAAGAGCATTACCACTTAGTCTTAGTTCATAACCATGTGTAGTTTTGTCTTTAATATGAAAGTTGGTAGTAGGATTAGTTTGTCCACCTATACCTATGTTTCCATTTGATTCTATTTCGATAATATTTGAAAAGGTCGATCCACCAGCAGCAGTAGAACACTGTAAACCTAAATTACCAGCAGCAACATTATTATTAAGAAATCTCCAGTTTCTTTCATTACCAGAACTATTAGGTTTTGATAGAACAAGTGTTCCATCATAAACGTCAAGACTTCCTATTGGTGATGTAGTGTTGATACCTACTTTTCCATCATGAAGTATAACTGTATTACTTGTTCCACTATAATTTGTAAAATGAGCATTTATATTACTTCCAGAGCCACCTCTATGAATAGATTTAAACGCAGGGTTATTGCCAGCATTTTGCTGATGAACTTGAAGTGTATCAGTACTGCTATCAAAGGTAAGAACTGACTCAGCTTCTAAAGTATTAGCAGTACCAGAACCAGTAATAATTCTGTTATCTGCGTTGTTGTTTATTGTTGTACCAGTAACAGTTTCAAATGTAGGGTCTGCTCCGTTGTTTGCTCGTAAAAATTTACCATCATTACTTGATGTGCCATGAGGTAGTTTAGATAAAGCTACTGCCTGATCTGCTATGGCATTAGTATCAACTGCGTTATCTGCCAGTTCACTAGCTTCTATCTGGTTTGCAGGGATTTTTGTTTTTGTTATGGCATCATCTTTGACACCATCTGTTGATACTTTTGTTAATGCCATAGTTAGCTAGTGTAAGGACTTGTACCTAATATACTTGTATTCCATTGTGCTTTCAAACCAGCTTCATCTGTAGCTGCATCTATAGCACTATCAGCAGGTGCGTCTCTTAATGCTTGTTTTTTGGCAATAATAGCACTTGTATCTGCTGAAGTTTCTAATGCTTTTTGAAATTCAACATCAAGCTCTGCAAGTTTTGGTGTTCTTGCTTCTCTTATTTTACTCCTGTGAATTTCTTTGGCTTTTGCCATGTTAATACCGAATCCCATAATTTACTCCGTATAAGTCCAAGCGTTTCTAAAACTCCTATCTGTAGGAATTGCAGATTTATCTACAGTATAAACTGGTCTATCACTTGGACAATCTTTAGCTTTGATTTCATCTAAAGTTAAATCTGTTTTATCACAAGGAGCAACAATGATAAGATTGCCATCATCATCTGTATAAATAAATCGTTTGTCTGAATTTGCCATTGTTTAATTATCTGTGATGACGCATAGATGAATTACGTCTGTATCTTGCATAATACTTAAATTACTCATAGCTGGTGTTTTAATTCTAACGTTACCAGTTCCAAGGCCATAAGTACCAAATGCAAAAGGAGTAGAATGATATTGATTTGTGCCACCAACATTGCCACCTAAAACGCAATAACTACTATTAGATGTTGCTGTAGAAAAGTTCAAAGTATAATCACCAGTACCATTGTCTGATATAGAACTTAACCCATAACTATCTCTTGCAGCAGGTGTACCAGTACCATCCATGTTCACCCACATATGAACTGTATTTTCACCAAAAAAAGCCATTATGATACCTCCGTTAAATTAAACTTATATTTTTTACCATTGCGTTTGTTAATCAAGAATAAATCATCAGCTCCTTCTTGTATAGTATAACTTCCCCAAGTTCCGTCAACATCATTAGATGAACCTTCGTTAGATAAATTAAGGTCATTGGTGTAGATGTTTCTTACTCTTTTAGATGTTGTACCTATATCATAACTATTGTTTACTTCTGGATAGAAAGTTCCACTTGTATTTATTACCCATCTAATACCATCTGCTGCTCCAAACATTAAAGATTGATGGTTATTATATAAGTATAAATCGCCACTATTTGTTGTTTTTCTTACGTAACTGTTTGAACCATCATGATAAATTCTTAAATCTTCGCCATTTCCAAATGTAGCATGAACATTATCGCTAAATGATAAACGATCTGCTGACTCATCCCAATATAAATCTTTTCCAGCATTTGTATGATTATCAAAATGAACATCACCACGAATCTCTGTGCCAGCAGATGTGGTTCTTAATTTTAAATTATTATTATGATATAGATATACACCATCATTAGGCAAACATTCAAGCATTTTTTCGCCATCATTTGTTCTTAGCGTAATAAATGGACTTGAAACAGTACCAGCAGTTATGTAAACACCTCTAGTTGCACCAGAAGCCTGTGCATCTATATGAAAATCTGTATCGTTATGATATATTGCAGCGTCATTTCCAGTACCGAATATAGCTTTGTCATTATTAGCAAATTTAATATCATTCCCATTACTTGCTAAGTCACCGCCTAGCTGTGGTGATGTGTCAGATACTAGGTCTGTGTTGATACCTGTAAGGTTTGCTCCGCTAACAGCAGGTAATGTTGCAGGGAATCTAGCGTCAGGTATAGTTCCAGATGTCAAATTAGATGCACTTAAAGCAGTTAGATCAACAGCTTCAAAACTCAAATTACCATTGCTATCTGTTTTTAAAAATGCACCATTAACAATAGCAGAAGGAAATGTAAGGGTATAACTTTGCCCTGCACTATGCGGTGGAGATTTTAGTTTTATACCATGACTATTTTGACTACAGTTAAGTTGTAAATATCCATCAGAAGAACCATCACCTTTTACAATAATACCAGCAGTAGATGATGTAGATACAAGGCTCAGTTTGCTACCTGCAATATCAGCAGAGTTTGATATATCTCCATTTACAATACTTCCATCAACGATCATTGCTGAAGTTACTGTGTTGTTGCTTGGTGTACCAATGTTTACAGTAGAACCAAGAACTATTGCAAAATAATCTGACCCACTAGCAGGTGCAGCAGCTAACTTAACTGTGCTGCCAGATAAAGCGAAACCCTCTGAAGGTGTAGATGTACCGCTATTAGGTTTCTGTATAACACCATTGATACTTAAAATTATCTGCTGTGCATTACTTGGTGCGTTTGTAATAGTAAAGTCCTGTACGCTTCCATTAAATGCAGGGCTAAGTGTAGATATAAAGAAGTTACCAACAGATTGTGCTTCTTCAAAAGCACCTGATGTTGAGTTATATACTAATAACTTTTGAGTAGATGTATTAAATATTAAATCCCCTGCATCATTATCACTTGTAGGGTTTGATGATACAACTCTATACCTAGATGCAAAGTCGTTTATATCATTACTAAGTTGCTCTACATCAGCTTCTTTTGCTAGTAGTTTATGGTAGTTGTATATCTGACTTGCACCTGTAGAACTAACAAGAAGTCCTAACTCAGCAGCCATAGTTTTACCTCTAAGGCTTGCAGGGAAGTTATTAATAGTTACGTTATCAGACCCACTACCTACTGTTCTTGCATTTGTAGCAACACCACCAGAACTAACGATAAGACCATCTATGTTTGCAATACTTATGACAACACCTGATACTGGCTGTGTTGCAGGGAAGCTATCTTCATCTGCTATAACTTCTAGTCCACCAACAGGTGCTATTTGATCTGCTACAAAATTTACAACAGCACCAGAAGTAGGAAAGTGACTATTACTATTGGTAATAGTAGTCTGTTTAGACATTCCTGATACTTGGTTTAAATCAGCAGTAGAGCCTGTAAAACCATCTAATTTATTTAATTCACCTGTATTTGCTGTAACACCATCAATAACTAATTTTTCTGCATCTGTAAGAGCATTTGTATTGCTGTTTGATTCGTATAAAGTCTTGATCTCATTTGCAGTTTGATCGGCTGTAGCACTAGCTTCAATAGCGTTAAGCTTGCTGTGGTCGGCATCTGTAAAGACGTTACTATCAGAAGCAGCTTCTACTGCTGCCCTTATCTCTGCATTGGTTTGATCTGCGGTAGCACCTGTCTCAATGCCATTTAGTTTTGTATGGTCTGCGTCTGTAAATACATTAGAATCTGAAGCTGACTCTACTAAGGTTCTTATTTCAGCAGCAGTTTGGTCAGCAGTTGCACTTGCTTCAATACCATTTAATTTAGTATGGTCAGCATCAGTAAACACGTTGCTATCACTAGCACTTTCAACAAGTGTTCTAATCTCTGCTGCGGTCTGGTCTGCTGTAGCTGAAGCTTCTATTGCATTTAACTTAGAATGATCTGCGTCAGTAAAGACATTACTATCACTTGCACTTTCTACTAATGTTCTAATCTCTGCTGCTGTTTGATCTCCTGTAGCATTTTCTTCAATACCGCCTAACTTAGTAATAATCTCTTGTTGAGCAAATAGTACTTGGTTTGTATTATTATCTAAATCTTGTTCAGTAAGTACACTACCATCTTGAAAGTCAACAGCTTTTGTACTAATAGATGTATCTCTCTGAAACTTAATAGCTGCACCATTAGCAGGTACGTTGCCACTTGTAAAAGTAACTGTAGAACCGCTTATCGTGTAGTGTGTGCCTAGTGTTTTTGTAACTCCTGCAACAGTAACATCTATATCTGAAGTAAGAATATAACTAAAACTAATTGAAAAATTTACTTCAGTTCCATCTCCTGTGTGGTTGGTAAACGTATTAGTGGTGTTGGTAGCCATTGTTAACTAATAAGAGACTTGGCAGCAAATTCTTCTAAAAGGCTATTTGTGCTTACTTCTACTATACCTCTATAAAGTTTTTTATTTCTATTTTCGTTATTATAAAATTTATCTCTTTTTTCTTGGTCTAACACTTTACTATTCTTTATCCACCATTTTTTAGCAGATTGTTTGTAATCATTATGTATTTCTTGTAAACCTTCTTTCAGTTGATCTCTAGCAGCATACATCATATTTACTCTGTCACTATTACTAAAATCATTATCTGTTAGTTCATTTATATCTTTTCCTGCAACATTTGCAATAACAGCTTTCATATTAATATCCATATCTGATAGCTCTATTTTTAATCCATTACCTCTCATAAGTTGTACCAGTATGTCGTTTTTCTGTATATATCTTTCCATCTTTTCGTACATTCTTAATTGCAATGTACCTTTTTTAAACCTTGCAGTTTCATAAATTAAGTCAGCAAGTTCTTCGTTATCCAATCTTAGCTGTTCTTTAAAATCATCATCACTTAATAATAAATCTGAGGGAGCATCAAACTCTCCCCCTGTTTCTTGCAGCACTGATAGAACAGGGTCATTGTTAGAAATGCCTGAATATGTCCAACCATCAAGCAATACATTCCATTCATCTTTACCAAACCCTATAGGTATCTCTACAAACTTACCTGTTATATGACTTTGTACTGGTCTTGCAAATCTATCTCCATGAGGAGTAAGACTTGCTATTTCATTAACAAGTCTAGTTACAAATATTAAAGGGTTGTAATCGCCTTCAAATTGTCCTTTAGGTACTTTTTTATCAATACGAATATTGCCATCTCGGTTTTGATTGAAAGCTCCTGAGTTAATAGCACCTTTTATAAACTTACCCCCACCACTAAAAGGTATAGCTATTTGAGCAATCCTTCTAGTAACAAATGCGTTCATACGAGAAGGGTCTTCAAACAAAGGTATAAGTTCTGCTATGCCAGAAATAAATGTTTTATCTATTAAATTGTCATACATAGCAGCTTGCATAACTTGATATATAGTTTCTTTTTCTAATTTTCTATCTTCTCCTAAGTATGGTGCTATTCTTGCAAAATCAGCAGACAAAGCTAGATAACTAGCCCAAGGTTCAAGTCTTTTGTAACTAACATACTTATATTTTATTTTTCCATCTGCTCCTCTTACATATTTAATTTCATCATTTTCGCCCCTAACTACTTTATTATTAGGGTCAACTTTTCCATATTTAGCTATATCTTCTTCAGTAGCAAGAAATCTAAATGCGTAAGGTATAAAACCAGTTGCAAGTAACATCTCTCTTTGTTCTTTGTTTTTAGGCAAACCTCCTGTAATTGCTACTCCTGCTTCAGGGTTGTTTATCTGAAAAGCAGCAGTTATACCACCTGCCCAAGCAGCCCCACCTAAACGTGTTCGACCCATAGCTATAGCTCTTACACTTTTATCTTTTGATGCTATTTCTGCTAGATGTTCTTTTACAAATCCTAACTCACTTATGCGTAGCTTTTTACCTAAGTCTGTTTGACCAAAAGCAGCAACAGGGCTTGCCTTACCAAACTGCTTCATAATATTAATAGGTGTTCTTATAAAAGGAACTATCTGCCTAGCTAACGGATATTCATTAACAACATTTTGAAAAGCTTTTAGGTAGTGACCATCTGCCAAATCTTCAGTAAATGTTGCTTCTGCTGCATATTGTTGTGCTTCTCTAAATAATTTTAAATTCTTTTGAGATAACTTTCCCTCCATTGATTCTCTGTTTATAACCTTAATAATTTTATTAAATTGGTTATTAACATATTTATTGTACTCTCCTCTATTAGCAAAATTCCTTATACCTCTTTCCATTTCTTTTTGTGTTCTCTCCCAAATGCTTGCTCTTAAATATGATCTAAAGTTCATCTGCTTAAAGAACTCATCTTCAGCCATAAGAAATCTACTAGGTAATCCGTATGTATCCATAACTGCTCTACCAAGTTGACCTTTAGTTCCTTCCCAAGATTCCATCATTATTCTTTCTCCTGACTTACTTTCAAGTATTGATTGACCTGCATCAACAATATTTCTATTAGCTCTAAAAGCAAAACCTGCCATTCTTAAAGACTCCATAGAAGTTGACATTAGATATTGCAAATCTTTCAAAGCTCTCATTCTAGTTGCATTATCTTCTGCACCTACTAATTTTGATATAGGCTTTCCAAATGTATTTATTCCTGTAGATATTAGGTTGACTTGATGAGTTACAGGGTTTGACAGTATTGAATTTATAAATAAATGATTAGTTATCTTCATTACATCTGAGCCTTTTTGATGTTTTAGTATTATCTTCAAAGCTTTAGGATTAGTTGCTGCTAAGTGTAATTTTCTTACCACTTGCTGTAAAGCTTTAGTATCTCCACCATCTGCTAATTTTAAAATTTGTTCTACATCAAACTCTCCCAAAAAGTCTTCTTCATCTACCATTTCTTTTGCAGCTTGCTTTCTTGCAAGTTCTACAGCTTCATCTTCACTTTTTAATTTTAATATAGTCTTTAAACCTTTTTGTGGGATTCTGTCAGAGGTTACATTTGATAGTGCAAGACTTCTTGATATTGGTGTAATAGCTCTTCGTTTAATATTTAAGACACTATCTAAAAATTTAAGGGTAAAAGCAAAGTCATTTTTCACAACATCATAGGCTTTGCTATCAAAACTGCCACCTTTTTTCATAGCAATCATGCTGTCCATCTTACTAGCTAGTTCTCTGACAACGATTGCACTTTCGTTGACAACATCATTCATAGCTATGATTGCTACTTCTAAATCAATCTCTCCTCCATCTCCATAAGTTTCTACAAAGTCTGATAAAGCATTGATAGTATCTAAAGGTAGTTGAGTCCTTGCTTTTGCTTTCATAGACTTCCATGTTCTACTCTTTGGATTTATGCTTTGTTTGATTGCATCTCCTCTAGCAACAATAAAATCTACGATTGCTTCTTTATCTCCAAAAGCTTTATCTTTTCCTTGAACAGTAGTTTTAAAATATCTGTTTAAATCTCTAGCATTAAAAGTTCTTGTTATTTTTGACCCCTTTAGCGGACTACCTTGCAATGTAGAACCATCTCCACCTAAATAATATTTTTGTAATTTTGGATTAGTTTTTAATTTTTCCATATATATATTTAAGTTTTCAATTAAATTATTATCTTGCATATCAAAGGCTGAATCGCCTATATCTCCTCCGTCTTTAGCAAGAATGTTTTTTAATCTTGCTACTGTTTTATTTCTTCCTTTTATAGTTCCTGCTCTCATCTCATACATCTTGTCCATAAAGAAATCGACCAGTTCGTTACCTTTTTTGCCTATGCTTTCTTTTGTATAGTCTGTAATACCAAAAATTACCTTACCAATCTCTTCTGTTCTTTTATCTAGACCTGAAGTTTTTATTGTTTCTTTTACAAATCTACCTACAGGTTCTTTTACCTTTCCTAATCCTGATACAGTACCACCAATCGCTAACTCTCCAACAATAAAATCATTTGCCATTGCTCTCATTCTGGCTGCCATACGTTCTTCAACTGGCTTTAAAGTTCCGTCTTCGTTATATTCTTTTGGTGCTTGCATAAAATCTACAATAGTCTTTGCAACATCTGACCTTTCTCCTATCCAATTAAAAAAGTTTTCTTCATAAGGGTCGTTTACTGCACTTACACCTGCTCCTGCCAATCCAAACTGTAACCTCTTTACACCAAGACTTTTTAAAAACCCTGCTGATTTATACATAGGTATAAGGTATTGGGTTATTGTTTTAGCTGTACCATAAGAAAGACTATTTCTATCGTCTTCAGTTTCAGTAAAACCTCCAACTAAATTACTTAAAGCACTTCTATCATTTAAATTACTTTTTAAAGGTATAAGTTCAAAGTCTTGTGTTCGATCACTGTCATATAAATCTCCAAGTATCAAATCAACTACATCATCTCCAAGCTCATAGATATTATTAACATTTTGTATAAGACCATTAACTAATCCTCGTTTAACTTTTGACGCAAAGTTATCTCTACTTTCATAAATCATTTTATTTATTTCACTGGTTTTCTTGCCACTTGCAAGGATAGCTTCTTGTTCTTCTTGAAACTGTTTCTGTACGCTTGCAATATAGGCATCATTATTTAACTTATCTTTTTTAAATCGACCTGTTTTTTCTGTTTCAGATTCATTAACTGGACTTACTTCTTTCTCTATTTGTATTTGATCTTTTATTTGATTATCTTGTATATTTTCATCTATTGATTCTGTAGGCAATGTAGGCTTTGGCTTAAGCTCTAGCTTTGGATTTGCTGCAACAAGCTCTTCTTTAACTGTTTCAACATCTTGTGTTGCTTGTTCTTGAGGATTTAGTTCTTGCATATTTAGTCAGTTCCCCTTAGTTTTGATATTACATCTGATATTATCTCCTGACTTTGTGCTATCTGCACATCATTAAGTGGTAGTTGTGATTTTCTTAAATCTTTAGGATTTACAATTTCATCTCTTTCGTTTGCTTTTTTAAATTCATCTTCATTACCAGTATCACTAGGTTTCTCATCTGTAGTCTCATCTGAAACACTTGAATTATCAACATTTTCAGTGGTCGTCATGGGTGTTTGTTCCTGTGTTTCTCCGACTACTTCTTCTGATACTTGTTCTTTTTTAGTTTTAGATTTAATAAATTTATCGTATTCAATCTGAACAGGCTCAACTACAAACTCACGCAAACCATAAGCTTCAATTTCTTCATTACTTAAGTCAACTCTTTTTAAAAACTCTTTTAAATCGTTTTGGTATAAGGGGTCATAGTTACCTGCTGCATCTTTATAAGTTTCAAATATTTCATCAATAGATATTTCTCCTGCATAGTCATACTGTTCTTCAACATCTGCAAGACTAGGTTTTATTTTTAAACCTTGGTCATCTATATCGGAGTTAGCATACAAACTTCCAACTGTAAGTCTTAATGTTCTAATTCTCTCTTTCTGTACTTTTGTGTTTATTTCTCTCTGTAGAGTTTCATTGTTAACTGCTTCTGGACTTGCAAAACTTTGCAGTGTTCTATTGCCTTGAATAATTCTTTTTGATTGGTCTTGTACTTTATCTCCAAAGTCTATGACTTCTGTATCTGTAGGGTATCTTGGTACATCTATTTCTACTCCTTCTTCATTTACCTGAAGATTATCTCCAAATAATCTTTTAGTTGTTTTGTAATCTCTAATTTTTTTTGGTATTGCAAAAAGTAAATCTTCAATTCTATCTAATTCATCAGAATCTAAATCTGTTCTTTTAGTATAAATCCTTTCTAAATTAGTAATAATCTTTGAAGATACACCATCAGCAAATCTTCTTTCTCCATCTAAACTTGTATCTAAATCTTTTATTGATTTTCTTTTCCATTCTAAATCAGCATTAGTTTTAAAACTTTGTTCATAAGCAAGATCAATATATGCCAAAGCTAGTTGTTTGTTGTTATATTCTCCATTATCAATTCTGTTAGTAATTAACTGCTGTTGCAATACACTATCTTTAGCAATAATTTCCTGATTGTTTTTTACAAAAGTTCTAGTTGCCTTGTCTTGAGATTGAAGAACTCTTAACTCTTCTTTGTCTTCATCTGTAGGATTTTCTTTGGTAAGTATTTCTCTAGCTCTATTTATATTTTCGCTTTCTTGTATTTTATCTTTGTAATCATAAAATCTATTTTCTGCTTTATCTATAGCACCTATAGCTGTATTTAATTTTTTTCTAAACTCTTTAGTATTAGTAATTGAGTTTCTAGTATTTTCTACTTTTACTAATTTAAAACCACCTTTACCATCAGGTACTTTTTTTGTGCCTAAAGAATATGTAGGAAATAAAGAAGTAAATTCTTCTAAAAA
>VTLG01000338.1_pt1 | contig 12852 bp, 11 predicted proteins | sample 4694571 | NCBI WGS metagenome assembly VTLG01 (sample SAMN12604809, study PRJNA352737) | marine metagenome | biome: ENVO:00000447; feature: ENVO:00000209|ENVO:00000569|ENVO:01000036; material: ENVO:00002151; isolation source: viral sequences binned using virsorter ... | reverse complement strand
CCCTTTCACCTTTTGGCCCTATTGGGCCCAACATTCCTATAAGTCCTTGATCTCCTTTATCTCCTTTATTACCCTGCAGACCCTGTTCTCCACGTGGGCCCTGTTCTCCTTGTACACCTCGTTTTCCTTGCACACCTCGGTTTCCTTGTTCTCCTTGTAAACCCTGTGGGCCAGTTATACCTTGTCTACCTTCTAGGCCTTGTTCACCCATCAAACCTTGAATTCCTTGTTCACCTTGAGGGCCTCCCGAAGGGCCTTGTATTCCCCTTTCACCTTTAGGCCCTACTGGGCCCTGACCACCAGTTGGCCCTAAAAATCCTCTTGGCCCAGATAAACCTTGGATTCCCTGTTCACCTATTGGGCCTATTTGACCCCTTGGCCCAGTAGGCCCAACATCTCCAGAGATTCCATTAATTTCTGTAAAAGAACCATGAAGTTCTTCCTTAAGCTTTTTAATTTCATTTTTAGTATATTTAAGACTCGTAGCAAGAACTTTTGCTGAATCTAAATGTACTGCTTCAAAATCAATTTGCTCTGGATTCATCAGAACCTTCCTCTAACACTGTTTTGAAAATATCATTAATATTCATTTTTAGTTCTTCTTCCTGTTCTTTATCAACAATTTTCTTTTCCACTACTTTATCAAGAGCTTCATGAAGATTTTCACCTTTTTTTGGTTTAAAGGATTGATAGTCATCTTCTGGTTCTGCTGGAGAAGTTGCTTTTTCAAGTTCTATTTGTTTATCTTCCTGTTCAATTTCCTCTTGAGTTTGTTTAAGAATTCTTCTTCTTACATAGTCCTTAGAAAAGAAATTACCGACAATCTCATCAGCAAAGTTCATACTCTGTAAAAGATTGAGTCTTTCCTGAATCATCTCAGCTTCTTTAAGTTCAGCAAATTGAGAATCAGATTGCCATTCATAGAATATTTTTTGTTCAACCATTCTCCAATCATTAAGAGTAAGAATACCTTTTAGAATAAGTTGTTTTTCCAAACAAGTATTAAAAAGATGTCCAAACCGATTTCTTAATCGTTCAATAAAACGAGTAAATTTAACCTCATCTCTAGAAATTTCTTGAGCCCGACCTAATTGAAATCCTGATTCTTGTTCAAGTCTTGAAGATGGAACATTTAAAGATTTATAGAGTTTCTTTTGGAAATATAAAACGTCATCTAATTCACCAAGATTTTCACCGCCTGGAAGTGTAGAAATTTCTGTTCCTCTTCCACCTTCTCTTCGTGGAAGCCAATAATCCTCCAACATACTCATGTGTTTTCTGTCATCTCTGAGTTCACCAGTACTTGCATCATAGACCATTTTATTTTTATATCTGGTCATAATATCACGAAGATACTGTTCTGCTTTAATTTTTGGGAGATTACCAACATCAATGTAGAAGATTCTCCGTTCTGGAGCTCTTGAAATACGATAGATGACAACCGCATCTTCTATCATTCTAAGTTGATTGAGAGGTTTGATTGCCTTATGAAGATAAGACAGTACCAATTTTCGGTCTTCACTAAGTAATCCTGAATGAGAATATGCTATAGAATCTGGTGAAATACGAACAACTTGCCCCATTTTTTGATTAGCCATACCTTCTTCATTAAAGGCATAATATTCATCAACAATAGGCATTGCTATAGTATTAGAAGGGTCTTTTGGTGGTTGGACTTGTCTAATCTTTTTTATTTTAAGAGAATCTATTGGTCTTAATTCAAGAATACCCCTTTTTGGATTATTTTGGTCTATAATAATATGATAATAGAGTCTACCATCAATATACCATTTTTTAAATGTATCATATCCTGTATCTCTAAACCGTAATAGTTTTAAGACTTCATGGAATTCTACAGCAATCTTTTCTTTGATATTTGGGGATATATTAATATTTTCAAGATTAATTGCAACAGGAGCTTCTTCTCTGTCTACCACTAATGCTTCATTAATTATATCATCTATGGCGAGTTCGCACTCTGGATAGAGTGCCATTTGACGGTATCTGGAAATTAAATCTGCTTCGTTTTTTGTAGCACCTTCCATGTCCAGATAGGTAGCATACGCACCACCTGGCATTCCTGCTACATCAATTGCACCATCATCACTTTGTGGAAGGGTAAAGGAAACTTTTTCTTGTTGTTCCTTTTGTTTCTGTGTTCTTCCAATCGTAAAACCAAATAATTCAATAGCCATTAATATACTCCTAGAGGTGAGGGGCTGAGAAGCCCCCATGCCCCTAGTTAATTGGAAAGGTTTCTACTATAATATATTTATAAAGTAAATTATTCGGCACCGCCGGGGTGTGTCCAATAATCATAAGCAAAATCAATTGTAAATTCTTCAGCAGTATCATTTGATCCCCAATCAAGACCAATTTCGCCCAAAGACACTGGAAAACAATTAACAAATCTCCATATACCAGTAGGAACCTTGTCTATTCCATAGTGTGTTATTTGAATATTACACGTTAATGTAGTTTCATCAGTAGTACTAGCTTCATTACTTTGATGACTATTAAATTTTGCCATCCACGCTTCAACAGGATTTCTAACTGAAAAATTTGTATCATTAATGACAGTAAGAGATAAATTATCAAAAGTTCTATTGCCTGGAACTTTAATCATTCTTCCAAAATAAGGAACTTCAATTACCCCCAATGTAGATGGTGGAATTGTTGCTATTTTAGCTTGAAACAAAAAATTAAGTGGGATATCAGTAGCTCCCCGGCCACTGATAATCACATCAAATAGATTAGGCCGGGATATTCCATTCTGTCGTCCAATAGATGATCTAAATGTATTAATTGTAAAAGACATTATTCTCCTTTATACCCTTTCGGGCCGATAGCTAAATTAAAAAGTAGGGTGGGGAAGTTTATTTTTATAAGTACACTCTTCAGCTACTATCGTCTTCCCCCACCTATATTGTATCATTACTATTTATGATATTATCCAATAATTTCAGAAAATTCAACTCCGCTTCTTACTGCTACAAAATTAAGTTGAATGTAATTGATTGCACGATTTGGTTTAACATAGATATCACCTACTAATTCGTTTCTATCAACAACATCTCCTGTATTATTAGAATCATCACACACTACACGGAAATCTGTAATACCATTTCGTCCTTGTACACTTCTCAAGAATGGTTCGACTGAACCTACAAATTGTGCTCTTGTAAATGCATCATTAAATTCAAACAGTTGAGCTCTTGCAAATCTCGAAACCGCTTTCTCCAAGATGATAAACAATCTTCTAATATTAATTCTATCAAAAGCACTTGGTTTTGCAAGTAATGTTTTATCTCCAAAGAGAACTGTACCTTCACCCATGAATGTGACAACTGGATTAATACCATTTTTGTAAAGGGTATCTCTTTCTGTCTGCCGTGGACTAAATGGAAGTTTTACAACATTTCGGACACCACCTCTGGTAAATCCAGCTGGAGAATACCAAGCATCTCTATTTGCTTCAGTAGATGCAGAAAGTCCAGCAATATCACCATTCAACGGAACATACCGATATACATCATTATATCTGTCATATTGATATTTCCATCCAGAATCAAGAAATGCATAAGAAGAAGTACCAAGGTCTGTTCTGTGAGATACAATATCATCAACTTCACTTCCTTCATTATTGACTACATGAGCCTGTAATGGAGAAACAAATGTTACACTATCTTTTCTAAGTTCTGAAATTGCAATAGCATCAATAGCAACCGTTGCTGATGCATCACCTGTAATGAGTAAACCAATATCGGTTTCTTCAGTATTCTTAAACTTTGCAAATCCTGTAATTTTATCTCCATCAGAAACATCAGTTCCATCGACTCCACCACCAAGACTTGAAGTTGAAATCATTGGGCCGGAAGAAGTGTGGGAATTAAATGTTACTGCACCTTGAGTTGTTCCCCAATCTACAGAATATACTACAGCGGGTGATCCACTTGAATAAGCATCTCCTATTGCATTATGGTCAGCCCACCAAACATACTTAGACCTACGATTAAGAGCATCTACATAATATGCTTTTGTTCCATCTTCATACTTAGCACCTTTTGCAACTGAAAGACCAGTATAAAGTTCAAGACCCTCATTGAGTGTTCCTGTCCATTCTCCATCTTCATCAACAACTGCAATATGCACCTCATCATATAATCCACCTTTATCAGCTGTTCCTTGAGTCGTTACTGGTTCTTTATCGAAAAGTCCAGCATATTCCCAAGTTCTGGAATGAGTTTGAGCTGTTGCAGTGTTAGTGAAACCAAGATTAACTGTCATAGATGAAGAACTCGTTACTTCTGTAATTTTTCGTTCTTCACCATTAATTTTGATAATATCACCTGCAATATATTGTTTGTCGAATGCAGCAGAACCTTGTTCTCCGTTAGACATTGTTGCTGTAACTGTTGCAACATTAGCAGTAACCGCTACGGTTCCTACCATATTTCTTGCAGGTTCTGCGTATGCTGACCTCTTCAAACGAACAGCTGTGGTTGCACTAATAGCACCTGTTGCTGGATTTGAGGTTACGGTTCCAGCAGTATTACTTGTTATTGTAGCAATAACAAAGGTATTACCAGAAAGTGTAATTACATCTCCAACTCTGAGCTCAGGCCCAAATAATGTACCTGTTCCTGTTATGGACTTATTTGATACATGAACGGCTACTGTTCCTGTCAGAGTAACGTCTGAGTTGGAAGCAACTACGGTATTTCCAGATGCAAGGTTGGCTCGTGTTGGGCCACAAATTGAAACTTTGAGACTGTTACCCAAAGAACCTGCATACTTGGCCATAACGTCACCTCTTGTATCTGCTACAGAAGCTTGGCCTTCATCATAAGAATTATAGAATACTGAACTATTTGCTACGAGAACTGCGCCACCACTTGTGGATGCAGCATTTTTAGCTCCAGTTGTATTTGCACAACGAACTAAATGGAGTCTATTAGAATAATTCAGAAAATTTGCTGCCGTGAAAAACGACAAATATGTGTTGGCGTCTGGTTTTTGAAATGTCTGTACCAGAAGATCTTCAGAGTCTATTAGGGTTACATCGTTGATTGGCCCCCATCTAAAGGCTCCTGAGAAACCAGCATCAACTGAAGAGACTCCAGGCACTACAGTTGTTAAATCAATCTCAGAAGTATTAACGCCAGGACTTACTTGAAATGCCATTTTCATCTCTCCTTAATAAGTGTTCTATGTAGAAAGTTACTATGATTATTTATAAAAAGAACTTACTTGAGATTATAAATAATTACTGAGATATAAATGTTTTAATGGAGTTGAACATGAAACCAATTGACCGTTTTTTACGCAAAATCGCAAAACAGAACTCAGAAAATAACTGCTGGCAATGGACAGCGTCGAGGACACAACAAGGTTATGGTATGTTTTCTTTTCAAGGAAAATCTATACCAGCACATAGGTTTGCCTACGAACATTACAATGGAGAAATACCAGATAAAAACATAGTACATCAAGTTTGTCAAAATAATTGTTGTGTTAATCCAAAGCATCTAATTATATGTACAAAAAGTGAATCTAGACTACAGTATAATTCTACGAGAGTACATCCAGATGCTAAAAAATTAATTCAAAATATTAGAGAACGCGGGCCTGGGGAAGATTTAGAGGATTTTGGATTTAGTAAAGAAGTCTAAAAATAACTTCTTTGATGTTCTTCATCAGCTACTTCCCAGAGTTGGCCACTATCATCAGTAAATGTAATGTCTTCAAATCCAGAGTCAATTATACCAAATGGTAACATATCTTGCTCAAGGGCTTCTATTTGGTCTTTGTACATCTGCTTTCTAATGTCTAGGTCTGTCATATCTTTGAAATATTGTTGTTGAACTAACCAACTAAAGATCACTAATGTCATAGCCAGATCGTCATGATGTCCTTCTTCAGCCTCAAAGGAATTGTGTTTAGATGAGAATGTAGTCAGTTCAGCTATTGTTTCAAAATCTGGAACAATAAGTTTATCTGTTTCTATCATCTCCTTTAATGCTGCACAACCAATTCTTTTAAGTTGTTTACTGGTTCGTATTCCAAGTTGGTTATTCTTACCAAAACCACCACCAACTTTTTGACCAGCTCTTCCATGCATTGAACACATCAGGATATTCTCATACTCCAATTCAAAATGTAAAGCTTCAGCTACTTGTTGACCTACATCATTAACTTCAATTAAAGTCCATGCAGTATTATATCTTATTCCAATATTATAAACTACATTAGGATATAACATTGGTGAAATCTTATTATCTCTGTATTTTGCAACTTGTCTATATGGAATTTCTGTAATATCAAAAACACTTAAAGCAGAATAATCCTGTGCTTTACCTTGAGCGGTATCAGCTACAATACAATATGTTCTATCTTTCTGTGGTTGCTCATATACATCCATACCCCCCTGAGTAGCGAGTGGAGATTGGAATGTCATCGTTCTGAGTTTAGATGGTGCTATTAGAGTTAAAGTTGAACCGATAAATTCACATTCAAATTCTTGTGTAAATTGTTGTTGACTTGTGTTCTTAATGGTTTCTGTCATCCACTTATCATCTCTGCCAGGAACCTCTCGCCAATCAACATCAATAGGAGTATAATTACTTCTACCCTCTTCTGCATCAATCCACATCTTATAAAACATATTCAGTCCAAGTGGAGTTGATACTATAAAAACTTTAGTAGTTTCCCCAGAGGAAATTGTAGGATAAACTGAAGTAAAAAATTGGTCTGCTATGGTATTTGGAACATGAGCAAATTCATCTAGAAAAATAATATTGAAAGAACTACCTCTAACAGCTGAAGAAGAAGTGGCTGCAGCAAGAATCTTGGAACCATTTTCTAATGCAATGTCTCCCTTATTCCAGACCACCACCCCCTGTTGCATCCATTTGGGGAGATTTTCATAAGCCAACCGAAGTCTACCAAGAAGTTCTCGTGCTGTAGATAATTTGTTAGCAAGAATTGCACAACTCACATCTTGATTGAATAAAATATAATGGAGTAAAAAACTAATGATGGTGGTACTCTTACCTGTCTGCCTAGGCATTTTGCATATCACAAAACGGTCATGCTGAAAAGTATGTATCATTTTTTTCTGATAAGGATACATTTCAAAATCAACCAAGCCTCTGTCCACATGCACTATCTTGACATAATTCTCTATAAAATATTCAGGATCTTTCCAACATTTTTGGTACTCCATAACAGATTCTTCAGTCCATTCCACATCCTGACCAACTGACTTTAATCTGGGATTACCAAGATAATTTTCTGCCATTATCTATTCTTTCTTCTCTTTCAACATTTTTTGGAGTTCAGCAGTTGACCCAACAAATAATGCATTGGTGACATTTGTTGGCCCTCGTTCCGCCTTAATATCTTTTTTGATTTTATGAAGATTGAGAAGTTCTTTGTTGGTTGTAGTCAATTGTCCAATGGTTTGTTGAACAACCTCAAATGCCCGTGGATGTTCTGATTGCTTAGCAATTTCTAGAAGTTCATCAAGTCCATCCTGACCTCTTTCTATAAGATTATAAAGATTTTCCCTAGCATACTGAAAATCTGTATCCTCATCATGTCCATTGACAACAGGAGTTACATGCTCTACTTTTGAGATTTCTTTCTTGGGGCTATCAATGATACCAAGAACCTCATCTAAATGTTGGTCTAAATTTTCCATAATTATACATCTGTTCCACTTGTAATATCGTAGTTTTTACCTTGTTCAAAATATTCAAAAGTTTCACTAAATCCATAATCCGTATCTGCAGTAGTACCGGCCGGTGATGGTGTAACTGTGTATCGTGATTTGACTGTAGATTCTGCTGCACCTTCACTACTAGACTCATTAGCAATTCTCTCATAATAACCTGTTTCAAGTAGTATATAGTTTGTAGTATCAAAATCAGAAGTTTCCAACAAAATATATTCAACCTCAAAATCTGTTTCATCAGCGCCAGGTATACGAAAATTAACTTCAATTTGTTTGATTACAGCAGAAGATTTAATATCTGGATAAACAAATCCCTTTAATAGAAAACTAAGAGTCCAAATAATAGTTCTTCTTGTTGCTAATTCTCCTTCATACTCATCGCTTTGACTTGCTGAATTTAGAACTATTGGTATATCAGCTTTGATTCCCATGTCTGGAATCGTATTGATTGTAACTGTAAATTCAGGAGTAAAGTATGGAAGAATTTGTTCAAGAATTTGGGTTCCATCTTCAGCATTATTAACTAAGACGAATAATTCAAAATCAAAATTATATGGTACTGGATTATATTGTGTTAATAGTGATGTAGTGGTAGATAGTGCTGTATTAGCAGCAACATTTCTACCTACTGTATTCAATTTTCTAGCCGAATCGTATGAAACTCCTGTAAGTGCAAACCCCATTCTTGGAGTCCGTGTTGCTATCACTTTTCTATCAGTTGAAGTTTCTTGAAGAGCTAGAATCCATTTCTGCTTAGGCCCATAAGCAAGAGGAACCTTAATTCTTTCCAAAACCGTACCGGCATTATTTTTTCTTTCAACATTAATATCATTAAAAAGAGTACCAAATGCTGCTACATATTTCCGTATTGTTTGATGATAAAAAGTAGATCCTAACATTAGTAATTAGTCCCTTCACTGAATGGATTTCCTTCAGAAAAATCTAATATAGAATCTGCATTACTCTCAATTTGTTTATTACTTGTAGCTGTATCAGTTGTGCCAGCCTCAATCTGTGCTAGAGTTTCAGCCGCCTCGTCTGTTGTTTGTTTGGTTTCGTAAGTACCAGTTGCTGTACTTGTACCACCAGTAAGGATTTCTCCAACTGTAAAGTTTCCTGTCATATTGATAATATAAAGATATCTTGTTGTCGCATCCCACTTAGCAACCTCTCCTGTAGTAGCAGAAGTTCCACCTGTAACAGTTTCTCCAACTTGAAAAGTACCAGGCGTGGGACTAGAAGCTAATTCAAAGGTACGAACAAAAGATTGTTGTCTTTCAATATCATCAATAGTTTCAACACCTGTATCAATTTTCTCATCAGAATAAGCGAAGAGTTCACATACTAAATCAAAAGTTTGAAGTGCACCTGTCTGATAAAATGTATTAGTATCTTGAACGTGCATAATTTGAAAGAGTCCATCAGTCAAAGGAAAATAAATTAAGTCACCAGCTTTTGGTTCTATGTCTCTGTCATTACCTTCAAAATTCAATTCTTTCCAGCGTCTTCTGGATACTGTAAGTGTAATTTGGTCACGAACCTCAAGACCGAAATTAGAAACAAAAGTCCCTTCACCTTCAAAACCATCTACATTCTTAATATACATTTCTATGATTCGGGCATCATTAAACTGCGAAACCCTATCTTCTCCAAAGATTGTATCCTCATTGACCATAGTTCTTGGCAGATAACTTACATCAATACCATAAACCTTGATTGACTCAATAATGATACTTTCAACTAAACGCTGATCTGGTGTATTCGTTCCGTAATTATTGAAATATTGATTAGTAGCCATTTTATCCTACAAAAAAATCATCTGGAAGGCTATATTTAAGTTGGACTTCTTCGTCTATTCTTTCTAATTCAGTAACAGCATCATCATAGAGTTGACGACCGTTTAATGTCACTCCGCCAGGAAGTTGCATTCCTTCAAATTTTATTAGATTCTGCCCCCACTGTTTTTTGAAAAGTGCTGTAACATATCTCTTGAGGAACATATCACCATACACATCAGAAAATGTAGTTGGGTCTGTCACGGTATATGCTTCAACTACAACCCACTTATCAATTGTTAAGTCTGTACCCCAATCAACATCAAGATAAAGGCGATCAGTATGACGATTAAATCTAAATCTTGGTGAGGTATGAAACAAATTACGAATCATAGCTAAATTTTGTTGAGTAAAAACATAATCTCTAAAAGTAGATGCTGCACCAATACTATAAAGATCATTTAATGCATACTGATAATTAATTGAAAACATATTTGTACTACCAGCTGTATCACTCCAAAAAGGCATAACTCCTTTGATTCCTATAATATTTTCTGCAACAGAAATATATTGATTATCAAAGTCTCCAAGAGTATTTGCGGAAGATGTTGCAGTTGTAGCTGATAATTCACTAGTCTCCCCAGTTACGGTTTCAGCATTTCCAAATGTAGTTGTAGTATTTGCATAATATGTGTTTCCATCACCACCAGATTTTACCATAGGGTCTTTATACCGTATAGTAGTATTTGCGCTATGATATTGATGAACAGTAGCTCTTACTCCACTAGTTCCACCAGTAATATATTCACCAGCAGTAAATGTAGTATTTGATTGAATTTTTAAAGTTGAACTTGTAATTTGATGTTTAAGAAAAGTTGGGTAAGTTGCATCAAAATGATATTCTTGAAAATACTCTAAGGCATCATCAATTCTGTCTTCCATCTGGTCATCATCAATATTGAGCTCCACCACAGGATGGCCTAGTTGTCTCTTAGCATAATCTTTAAGAGTTGCTCTAGTAGTTGGTTGTGTCATTTAGTCCTCAATAAGTTGCAGATGGTGAAACTGTTACTACACCCTCAGCAAGTCTTTCTACTATTGTTCCACCTGATTGCGTATACTCAACATCATACACATATTGACCAGGCGTAATTGTACCGCTCTGTGTCGCAGTCAATGAAATTGTGACATTAGACCCCGCGACAGCTGTGGTGAAAGCTAATACATTATTGGAAGTATAATGAGAAGGTCTGAGTTTTCCAGCTGTAGTTCCAGAAGAAATAGTGACATTACCTCCGGCAGTATTCTTGGCTGTTATAGTTTTTTCAAAGGTACACCCCTGATCTATAACCAGATTAACAGTTTGTTTGTTGAGAGTGAGTGCCATGAAATCTCCTTATAGTTATAACCTTTCCATATATTTAGTAATGGAAAGTACTGAAGGAGATTAGACTTCAGGTTCAGAAGGCCAACCAATTCCTAATTCTACGTTTTGGAGTTCTGCAAGAGTTGTTGTAGCTGCAATAGTTGTTTCAAAGTCTGTTGCTTTAGTCCTTACTCCATCCCTGTATGTTTGTACCGCAGAAGGAACCGCCGTACCTGCATCAGTCTTACGAATATAATACCAATCATAAGGTTCAAGTTTAGATTTTTGTAATCCTTTAACTTCTTGAGTTATATCCCATTGTTTGCCTCTGGAATGTAATGTCAAGTCACCTGAAATAGTAGTTGAAACCGCTGGAGAAAGAGCTGTACCACCAGAAGTAAATCCCTTAACAGTATTACCATTTCCCCAAGTTCCTTTAGTAACTTCTACATTCAAAATACCAGACCCTTTAGAAACAATTTTACCTGTTTTAGCAGAACCAGAAATAGATGAATTACTACCAATTTGGTCGCCATCAGAAAATCCATCAGCAGAAGCAACAGGGATTACATACACATCTTTAAGAGGTTTTGCCGTATTTGTATATGTTCCAGTTACACCTGTTACAGTATCACCATCTTTGGTGACCGTATAAGTAGGAGTAGATACATCATACCATGCTTGGTTTTCTGGAGAATTACTCATCGTAACAACCCAGATATTCAAAGCACTAAGTTCACCTCTAGACCATAGAGAGAAAATACTCGCTGGATACTGTACACCATCAAGTGTTATTCCAATCGGTCTTGTATATAACTGAGCGATTTCGTTATCGTTGTTGAGTCGTGCCCACATGGTAATCTTCCTTTAGTATTGTGAATTACTGTTATATTTATAAACTTTAATAATTATCTTCCAGTTGCATACTTGAATGGCATTTCAGCCCAGGCCATGTAGATATAAGTTTCTGCATTACCTTCATGGTCATGGACATTCCGAACCTTAAATCCATTTGAAAGAAAATCTAGATGATGATTGCCGCTACTGTCCTCAACTGTGGAAGCGTCTGCAAAATTAATAGGGCCATCTGTTCCATTGTATGGCATTATTTTATTACTATACATAGTCCACTGCCTTGCATCATTATCTCTTCCTTTTATAATAAGTAATGCAGGTTTGAATCCAAGATAAACAAATGCTCCATCTGTATCATTATTTCCATAATAAGAGCCGAACTTGGAGAAGCCTTCTATGCTTGTCCAAACATATACAATTTGATCTGTCGCTGCATGGTGTGGACTCCCACCAGTTGCTATGGTAGTGGCTGTAGGATTCCAATCAGTACTAGCAAGATTTTCAGAATCATCTGCAGAGTTTAATTTTAGTCTTTCTGCAGTATCTACTAAGTCCGTATGCCAAACATCCCAATTATAAGCTTGATTACGAGACTTATGTATGAAAAAATCAGGCCTCTTTCCAAGTCCATGTGCAATAGTCGTTCCAGTTGCAGTTGATCCTTGTGTATAACTAATAATAGAAAATCCGGCTTCTACATTAGTAGACCGTGTTACTGCTATATCACCAGAAGTATCCTCTACAGACCCATTTCCTGCTTTCCAACACCATGCGACATGATGTTTTGCATTATAGTTTACACCAGTATCAACACCCAAAGAGAACCCATCGGGATTAAATGATGTTAGAGCATTAGGATCTAATGCTTCTGCCGCAGAGGTGTTAGGACATATAAGTAGGTCATTCCCTCTGAGCGAATCAAAAATTACATGATTTTGAGCTTGATTTCTTGTTTTTATCCAAACAAGGTCAGGCTGAAAATTTAATCCACCAATCCTTTGAGGCCCACTTGAATGTGTACCTTCATACAACACCGTATCAAAATGCTGGTCTGAAGCACCTGCTGCACTATTTGGCCCTATTGGAGCATAATCTGCATCTTTCATATTTGCAGTACAAAG
>VTLG01010093.1_pt1 | contig 12856 bp, 17 predicted proteins | sample 4694571 | NCBI WGS metagenome assembly VTLG01 (sample SAMN12604809, study PRJNA352737) | marine metagenome | biome: ENVO:00000447; feature: ENVO:00000209|ENVO:00000569|ENVO:01000036; material: ENVO:00002151; isolation source: viral sequences binned using virsorter ... | reverse complement strand
GCTGTCGCAGTGGTCAGCGCTGGCGCAGATGTCGTGGTCGCCGTTGTGCGCGTGGGCAGCGTTCGCGCGGTCCACCTTGGCGAGGGTCTCCGCTCCCAAGAATGCGAGCAACTCCCGCGCGAACGCAGTGGCCAGAGCCTCAGGGGTCACATCAGCGCACGCGTGGTTATCGATGCGGATATCCTCGACCATCATGGCCACCTGCTCCCACGCCTCGTCGAGGGTCATCGGGCCCCAGCCTTCCGCCACCATGTCGCGGTCGGTCCAGCAGCCATTACGGTCCACAGTGCAGAGCCACGTAATGAGGGTCTCGCGAGTGGAGCCGGGTGTCAGGGTTGGGTAGGTGTCCCGGGCGCCGTTGACGGCCTCGTTGGCGTCGTCAGCGATGATCTGGCGTCGCCGGTACTCACGTTCAAAATTGGCGCGTTCCATGTCTTGGTTCGTCATGTCGGTTTTCCTTTGGTAGAGGTGACTGCATGTCACAGGTAGGAAGCTAGGGGATCTGGCTGGTGGGGTCAAGTCTTTGCGCGTATGTGTGCGAGAAAATCCCGGGGGCTTGTGACCGGCGGAGGTCGGGAGGCGGGAGGCGAGGGGGTCGGGTCAGGACCGACGGCCAGACCAGCCAGACCGGCCAGACCAGGAGAGGCATCGATGACGGACCAGTCAGGAAAAAAGTTGGCCAGCATCGGAGTTCACGCGCCGCCTGCTCTATGCGAAGCATGGTGCTATGCCCCGGTCGTGGCGCGAAGCGACCGACCTCGCGCTAGCGAGCGAGAACTGAAAAACCACTTGTGGTTTTGAAGCCTCGGCCCCCCTCTGTATTGAACTTTTTCCGCGCCAGGTTTTTTGAGAAAACCATTTCCCTGTTGACCGTCTGGCACGTCTTCTGTTAACACCCAGTCATCACCTGATACAGGAGGGTCCATGTCCAAGGATCATTTGCCTCAGTACTCGAAGACGTTGAAGCAGTTGCGTGAGCTGCGTGGTTTCTCTCAGTCTGAGTTGGCGAGGCGTGCGAGGTTGGATCGCAGTTTCATCTCGATGCTGGAGTCTGGAGCTCGGCGTGGTCTGTCAACCAGGACGCTGTTGTCTCTGGCAGCTGCGTTGGACGTGACTACCGATGAGCTCTTGGGTCGATAATCCGCTCCAGGATCTCCGGTGTTCTCTTGGTAGGCCCCCCTCCTCTCCCCCACCCCCCCTTAGGGGGGGGGAGGGGGGAGGGGGGCCCCCCAGATACCAGATACCTAGAACGCGCGCGAAGGAGTACTGATGTCAGTCTCGATGCCACACTCAGTTGAGGCTGAGCGGGAGATCTTGGGCACGTTGCTTGTGGAGCCTGAGACCGTGTCTCAGTTCATGGCTCACCAGATTACGTCTGAGAGCTTTTACAACTCGACTCACAGGGCTATCGCTGCGGCCATCACAGAGATGGCCAACAACGGGTCGCCTATTGATGAGGTGAGTCTTAAGATCACCATGGAGAAGGCGGGGACTTGGGGGCGGTTCACTTGGCCTATCGTGGGGGAGCTCTTTGACAAGGCCTCACTCGCCGCGTCGTTGCCGTATTACATGGGCGTGGTTCTTGAGTGCGAGACCAAGAGGAAGCTTGCTGATTACGGGATGAACATCTCGAGGGCAGCTCACAACGGGGAGACCTCGACAGACACGTTGATGAGCGCCAGGACGGGGCTCAGGGATATTGAGGCGGAGGCCGGTGGGCGCGATGGCCTGGTGATGCGCGAGGGGCTCAAGGAGGCTCTTTGTTACACAGCTGATGTCATGGAGGGGAGGGTCGAGAACGTCTTTGTTCCGACAGGTCTGGGTCCTCTCGATGGCTTTTTGGGCGGTGGTCTCAAGGCTGGTCACATGGTGGTGGTCAACACTGCTAGTGGTCATGGCAAGACGGCTTTCTCTGTGGGCAACTTGGCGTTGTCTGCAGCGAAGGCGGGTGTACGCACCGTGGTGTTCAGTCTTGAGATGACCCCACGGCGTGTGTTTCACAGGATGATCGCCGCTGACTCTGGTGTTCCTGTGATGGCCCAGACCAGGGAGGGCTTGGACCCTCACGATTACTCCAAGATGACGTACACGTCTGACAGGCTATGCACGTTGCCGCTTGAGGTTTACGGGACGAAGTACAACTCAGCGGCTGCGATACGGGGTATCTGCGAGCAGCTTCATGACCGTTATGGCTCTTTGGGCTTGGTGGTGGTGGATTACCTGCAGCTCCTCAGGAGCCCCAACCCTGAGTTGGGCTCCAGTGACCACGGGGCCATCAGCGAGAACATGACTTCGTTCAGAGAGCTGTCGAACGAGTTGGAGTGCGTGTGTGCTTTGTTGAGCCAGCCCACCGTCAGCCAGCGGCGCTCTGCTAGCCCGCCGACTGACGCGGACACCAAGGGGGGTGGTTCGATCAGCGAGGCTGCTGACCTGATTCTCACACCCTGGATGCCGACGAAGGTGGACGAGGCGTTGCGGGAGTCGGTGGGTGCAGGGGAGATGTTGCCTGCTGAGATGTACATACGGAAAAACCGTGACGGCCAGACCGGGTCGATAGGTAGCGAGAAGATTGGTTTTGACCGAGCGCGCATGATCTTCAGGGAGGTGTAGATGTGGCTTTACGTACCCTCAGTCTCTGTAGTGGATACGGAGGACTTGAACTCGGGCTCGAGCTCGCAGGAGTGCCCACCTCTGCCGCCTGTTACGTGGAGAGGGAAGCTTATGCAGCAGCGAACCTGGTCTCGCTTATGGAAAAAGGCTTCATGGGCGAGGCTCCTGTCTGGAGTGACCTTACGACCTTTGACGCGAATCCGTGGCGTGGAGCGGTGGATCTCGTCACTGCTGGATTCCCCTGCCAGCCGTTTTCTGCAGCTGGGAAAAGAAAGCACACAGAAGACGAGCGATGGCTCTGGGGCGACATTGACCGGATTCTTCGCGAGCTACGACCAGGAGTCGTGTTCTTGGAGAACGTCTCAGGGCTCCTTGTTTCAGGGATGGGCCCAGTTCTCGGGACCTTGGCCGGCTTGGGGTTCGATGCGGAATGGGGAGTGCTTCGAGCGTCCGATGCCGGGGCACCTCACCGACGCGCGCGCATCTTCGTTCTCGGGGTCAACCCCGACGCAGGACGATCCCTTCTCGGGAGATTCATGGCCGACCCCGGATGCTCTGGCCCGGAAGAGGGTGAACGGTGGGGAGATCTTGAGCGGACCCAAGAAGGGGGAGTACATCAAAGACAGGCCCACCTTGGCAGCACTAGCGACGGCGTGGCCAACGCCGACCGCTGGGGACTCGCGCTCAAGCGGGGGGCGAGATGCAACCGCAAAGAAGACGGGCAAGACGCATTCAGGGACGAGTTTGACGGATGCGGCACGCCAATGGCCAACGCCAGCTGCGAGGGACTACAAAGGGGCGAACAGCAAGGAGCATATCGAGAAGGCTCGGGGGAGAGCCCACATGGACCAGCTTCCAAACTTCGTAGCCCATGGCCGCCCCGCCCCAATGACCGAGAGCGGTGGGAGCTCTGGCGACAAGCCTCGGGTCCTGAACCCGGCCTTTGTCGAGGCTCTGATGGGCTTGAGAACTCAGTGGACAGACTGCGCCTCCTTGGAAACGGAGTCGTCCCGCAGCAAGCCGCTTACGCTTTCAAGCTCCTCTGGGAGCGAATGAAGTGACCAGGAACGCCTATGACTATTATCCGACTCCGCCAGAGGCCGCGCTGCCTTTGATGAAGTTTATCAAAGAGCACAAAGTCGGTGTTGAGCGTGGCCGAGCGCTTGACCCGGCTGCTGGCTCTGGGGCTCTCCCTCGTTGGCTAGAGCCCCTGGGGTGCCAGTGGCACGCCAAAGAGCTCTGCAGCGAGTGGGAGGGTGTCCTTTTGGATACGCCAGGCGTGGAGTTGGTAGACCTAGAGGACTCTTTGTCGTCCGAGTGGCCCCCTGTGCATGTCATCGCCAACCCACCGTTCGGAAAGCTTCTGGTTCGGTTTATGTCCAAGATCCACGCCCATTGCCGAAAGCATAAGGTTTTCGGCGCTGTTCTGGTGCCTGCGCCGTGGTGGGGTGAGTCAAAGCGCGCCCAGATGTGGAGGCCTGACTTTCTCGTGTGGATAACAGGGCGCATGCAGTTCAAGCTCACCGAGTCTACGGTGCCCACGACCCATGTCTGGTCGGTGTTCATGCCTGAGGGGCGCGGGTTCACACAGCTGGTGTGGGAGCCGCCGGGAGAGCCTACGGCAGATCAACGAGCCATGCACAAGCGCATGATGAAGTTTGACCCGTTTCAGCTAGAGCTGTTTTGAGGAGGGGTGATGAACTTGCTTCCTGTGTCAATCGCTGACGCGAAGATCTGGGTTGCCAATTTACACAGACACCACAGGCCTCCCCCGTCTGCGCTGTTTGCGCTGGCAGCTGAGAAGGATGGCGATGTCGTCGGCGTTGTCATTGTTGGTCGTCCGGTAGCTCGAGGAAACGACGACGGTTACACAGCGGAGGTGACAAGGTGCGCTACCGACGGGACGAGAAACGCCTGCTCGTTTTTGTATGGCGCGGCGTGGAGAGCTGCCAGGGCCTTGGGATACAGGCGCATGTTTACCTACACGTTGCCGGTAGAGGGTGGGGCGTCTTTGCGCGCCAGTGGGTGGGCGTGCGAGGGGTCGGCGGGCGGTGGCGCATGGACCGACAGGGGGCGCGAGGTCAAGAGGGGCAGGGGCCGAAGGAGAAACGACCACCCCCTTTCCATCAAGACAAGGTGGGTGGTGACGACTGGAGACTACGAGTCGATTAAAGCAATGGCGGTGACGACACGGGGGGTGACGCCTCAAGAGTCTGCTCAGATCAGCATATTCGAGGAGGGATGATGAAGCATTACATGGGAATCGACCCTGGATACTCCGGGGCCATCGCCGTCATCAACGAAGAGGGAAAGCTCGTTGGGCTTCAGCGGCTCAAGGACACCGAGCACGACATCGCGAACTTCATGATGGGCAGACAGCTCTCCGTTGAGCTCGCCGTCTTGGAGAAGGTGTCGTCCATGCCTCGCCAGGGCGTGGCCTCCACCTTCAAGTTCGGGACCTCTTATGGGTTTTGTCGCGGCTTGCTTGTCTGTAACCGTATTCGCTTCGAGGCATCTACGCCTGGAACGTGGCAGCGGGCGATGGGTTGCTTGTCGAAAGGTGACAAAAACGTGACCAAGGCAGCGGCTCAGAGGCTGTTTCCGGGCGAAAGCGTGGTTCACGCTACCGCTGATGCTATGCTCCTTGCGGAATACGCGAGAAGGCTGGCAAAGCAGAGGTGATGATGTTAGACGGCGTCTCCTGGGAAGAGATGGCAGCCGTGATCGTGGTTAGCGCTTTAGCAGCTGCTTCGCTGACTGAGGTGGTCAAAAAGGCCATTCAGCAGGGGATCATCGAGAGGACTGGGGACAAGCCATGGTGGCGTGGGACCATTTTACGGATTACATCAGTCGTTGCAGGCGCAGGATTCGGCTGGCTATCTTTGCCATCAAACCCTCGCTTAGGCCTGATTCTGGGGATTGGTAGTGGTTCTGTCACCGCAGAGGTGGTTGGCATGGTCCAGCGCCTCCTTAAGAGGCGTAATGGCCAGGCCCCAACGCCTAAAGACAGGGGGCAGGTCCCTCGCGTGCAGCACACAACCGACTTCCAAGAAGGGCAAGAAACCGAGTTCCGACGGGCCATCACCGAAGAAGACTTGAAGAAATGACGCCTTTATTCGCAGCGGCGATGGTCTGCATCGAAGTCATGTCCTGGAACGTGTCGAAGCCCTACGAAGACGCCTTCAGGACGTGTTTAGAGGTCGCGCAGGGGGCCGAGGCGGAAGGCCTCCCTGCCGACCTCGTTGTTGCGCTTGCCTACACAGAGAGCAGGCTCAACCGTCACGCCAGGAGCTCCCGTGGTGCAGCTGGTCCGATGCAGGTTCTGCCTAGGTTTCACTGCCCTTCAGGCAGAGAGCGTGGTTGTGACTTGGTTGCCGCTGGCTTGTCTGCTCTGAGCAGATACCGTAATAAGTATAAGGAATGGCCAAAGGCCTTGTGCCATTGGAATTCCGGTAACCGTTGTTATCGTCGGAGTAAGCTTTTTGCCCGTATCGTTCTTAAAAGAAGGCGAGCCATTGCCGCCGCCCTTGGAGATTAATACACATGGCTACGAAGAAGACTGCAGAGAAGAAGGCGACGGAGAAGGCAGCTCCAGCGAAGAAGGAGCCGGCGAAGAAGTCTCCGGGCCGCCCTCCGAAGCTGGCTGAGATCACCGAGCTCGACCTGGGCCCCGTCATCAGCAAGCTTGTCCGCCAGACCTCTGCGCGCAGTGGGAACCCCACGGGCGACGTGGTCCGGGCTTTGGTGCGCTTGGGCGCTGAGAAGTTGCGCGGCTCCGGCTCCATGGGCGTGGACATGCTGCTGAAGAAGCACTACTGATGCCTGATCTGTATTGGGAGGAGTACAAAGAGGAGGACGGCTCAAAGTCCCTCTTTGTCTCGACTGATGTTGAAGACGCCCACGTCGTAGCGGAGGGTGTTCTCGGTCAGTTCGTCAGCGACATCAACGATGCGCTGGAGTCTTTGCACGACGCCGTCCAGTCCGACAACCCTGAGAGGGTCAAGGGCATGCTCGAGCCCACGTATCACATTGTGCGTTACGAGCTTGAGAAGGCCATCGGGGTAATCAACTCGATCCCCCGCAAAGACCTCAGGCCCAAGCACCGCGATTGTCGAGCTGTGATGAAGACAGCTCTCAAGCGCGTCTCTGAGATGTCTCCGTTGAGGGAGGACGGCTGCTTTGCGCCGCTCCCCTTCATTGCCGAGACCATCAAGATGCTTGCGGCCATGCACCAGTGTCTTCTTGAGGAGACCAAGAAGAAGGACCGTGTGGAGAAGCGGAATGAGTACACCGGAAAAAAAGCGAAAAAGCCCCGTAAGTCTCAGCCCTAAGGTCCAGGAAACTGTCCTGGAGGGCCTTGAGCGCGGCTACACCCGGGAGCACGCAGGTCGCCTGGCCAACCTTGGCCGTGACGCGGTGAGTCGGTGGGTTCGTCGCGGAGAGAAGGGCGACGAGAAGTTCAAGGAGTTCGCTGAGCTCGTTGTTGCTGCAGAGCGCAAGAGCGAGGGCGTCCTCGTTGACCACATCAAGGTCCACGCCGAAAAAGACTGGCGAGCGGGTGCTTGGCTTCTTGAGCGCAGGTTCGACAAGTTCAAGCTGAAGAGCCGTACCTCTCAGGCAGCTCAGGACAGGCTTGATGCTTTGGCCATCAAGAAGGCGGAGGCTGAGTTGGAGTACACGGAGGCTAAGACCAAGGCCCTCAACCGTGGCTCGATGACGCCAGACCAGCTCCTCGAGGTTCTGGAGCGTGTTCGCGAGCAGGCCAAGAAAGAGGCCGAAGAGGAACAGTCTGACCGGGTCCACTGATGGCGCAGTCCGCAGAGTACCTCAAGAAGGTTGAGGACGAGATCGAGCGTTGCGCGAAGGACTTCGATTACTTCGTTCGTTACCTCAGGATTGTAGACAAGCGCGGACGCCTCGTTCCCTTTGACCCCAACTCTGCTCAGCTGCAGTTCCAGAGGGACCTTGAGAAGAACCCGTGGACGTATGTTCTCAAGGCGCGGCAGATGGGGTTCACGACCTACATCGCCGCCAGGAACATCTGGAGAGCTCTGTTCCGCCCCAACTTTGCTGTCATGGTCTTGGCTCACCGGGCCGATTCTGCTCAGGCGATCTTCGACATCTACAAGAGGTTTTACGAGAACCTGCCTGAGTTCCTGACGTTTCCGACTGACAAGTCCAATGTGCGTGAGCTACGGTTCTTCCACGGCGGACTCGTAAGGGTCGCCACAGCGAACTCGGAAGGGCCTCGTGGCACCACCTACCAGGCTCTCCACTGCTCTGAGTTTGCGTTCTGGGGCAACATCGACGACACCGTCGCTGCTGCCTTTCAGACTTGTGGCCCTGACGCTGAGATTATCCTTGAGACCACGGCCAACGGCCTTAATGACGCTCACAAGATGTGGGTGCATGAAAACGGCTTTCAGAAGGTTTTCTACCCGTGGACCCAAGACAAGGGCTACGTAAAGGAGGGGAAGACCGGGCGCATCTTTCCGGCGCTGGCCGAGGCTGGTCGGAAGTTTAAGATCGAAAAGCAGCAGCTCTGCTGGGCCCAGCACGCTCTTCAGACCAAGTGCATGGGCAACTGGCACACGTTCATGCAGGAGTACCCGTTCGATGCTGAGATGGCGTTTGTCACCTCAGGCGAGCGCTTCTTTGACATCGTGTTCCCGCACTCCCAGGCCCACACGGGGATGAGGGTGTACTCCGAGCCCAAGCCATACCGGGTCTACTCGATGGGCGTAGACACCGCGTCGGGCTCCCCTTCTGGAGACTTCTCTGCTTTTTGCGTCACCGATGTAACCGACAAGGATAACCCGACTGTCGTTGCGACGTTCTACGACCGGATGCCGCCTCACGAGTTTGGGGACCTCGTCCATCAGACCTCAAAGAAGTACGAGGCCCTGGTGGTGCCGGAGTCCAACTCTTACGGCTTGTCGATTATCGAGTACCTCGTTGGTCATGAGTACGCATACATGTACAGGCGTACTCACTACGACAAGCTTGGCGGTCGCTGGGTCGAAAAGCTGGGCTTTCAGACGACAACATCTACCCGCCCCATGATGCTGGCTCGTCTTCACGAGTACGTGTCTAAAGGGAAGATGGAGATCATCGACGAGCGCATGAAGACTGAAATGAACAGCTTTGTGTACGACGAGAAGGGCAAGCCTGTGGCGTCTACTGGCAAGCATGACGACATGATATTTGCTCACGGCCTGTCACTGATCGGCATGGACCAGATCGAATACGTCAGAGATGACGTTCAGAGAAGGGCTCCGACCACGATGCAGGAGCTCGCTTTGTACGAGATGAGCACGGGTAAACGGTATCGTTCTGACACTGATGATTCACATCAGGAGATGTATGGTATACCGTCTGACCAATCCAGACCGCTTGAAGCGGCTCTCGATAACTCGCCTTCACGGCGTTAAAGTGGGGTGACCAGTGGGTATTCTTAGTCCTGAAGCAACAGAGAGCCTTGGAAAGTTCCTCGAAGGCGGCCCTAGTGAGCCAGCTGGAGAACAGTCTCCGGTCGAGGAGGTCCAGGCGCAGGAGTTGTCTCAGGAGGAGGCCCCGGTCCAGAACAGTTCGTCCGATGACGCGCAGGACGTTAATATTAGCGCGAAGGAAGAGGCTCCTGAAGCTTCGTCTTCTGATGAGGGCGAGGTCGAGGAAGGTCACCGAGTACCGTACAGCCGTTTCCGCCAGGTTCTTGATGCGCGCAACAAGCACAGAGATGAGCTTGAGTCGTATCGGGAGAAGATGGCGGAGATCGAGAAGGAGCGCGATATGCTCCAGCGGCTTACGATCCAGCGTGCCTCTGAGCCTCAGGTGCAAGCCAAGAGCGAGGAAGATGACTGGCTTTCGTCGTTGTCCGGGGAGCAGGGAGCTCAACCGGATGACCCGCGATATTCCCAGTTGAAGTCTCGTCTTGAGGCCCAAGAGGTCGCGCTTCAGAGAATGACTCTTGAGCGCGAAGTTGCTGAAGCTCAGCAGGCGTATCCTGGTGTGGACCGGGATGCGATTCTGAAGAGCATCAGCGAAGATCCGTCGAGGACAGCCATTGAAGCTGCGGAGCAGTACAGTAGTTGGATCGCAGGCATTGAGGAGGCAGCCATTGCTCGCTTCCAAAAAGAAGCGGGCCAAGAGCTGCCAGTCTCCGAAGCGGCTGCACCGAAGGCTCCCCCACGCCCAAGCAAAAGTGGCAGCGCGTCTGTCTCTGAGTTTATGGGCGACCGGAAGCCGAAGACGGTGAAAGAGGGGAGCGCGCTTTTTCGCGAGTTCCTCAAGGACCACAACCCCTTCGCTTAATAGGAGTACGCCGTCATGGCTGCAGATCTTGGTAATTACGTAGATTGGACGAGCACAGGCTCGCTTGCCTCAATTCTTAAGGCCTGGTACTTGGGCCCGGTGCGTGAGCAGCTGAACCAGGAAGTGATGGTTCTTCAGTTGTTCGAGAAGGCCACTGTCGATTGGAACGGACGCCTCTGCTACATCCCGATCCACACGGGTCGGAACACCGGGGTGGAGTTCCTGGCCGAGGGTGCCACGTTCGGCACCGCTGGTCAGCAGGAGTGGAAGCACCTCACCGTGCGCGCCCACTTCCTGTACGGCCACTTCCAGATCTCCGGCCCCGCTATCGCGTCGGCCAAGTCTGGGGGCAAGGGAGCGTTCATCGGCTGGATGGAAGCCGAGATGACGCGCTTGGTGGACGACGTGAAGAACGCCGCTGACCAGCACTTCGTTTCTGGCGGTTCTTGCATTGGCTACCTGAACGCCAACGTCGCCTCTGGAGCTCCGGCTGCTTGGGCTTTCGATGGAGACTACGGCAAGCTGGCTGCGGCACGGACAGCCGGAATGACGAATGTGTCTATCGGGCGTATGGACCTACCCGGCTTCCAGAGCGACGGCACGACCTCGAGCAACGCCTTCTTCCTCGACAATGTGACTGCTGGTGTCGCGTGTACGGCTGTCGATGAGGCCGGGGGAACTATCACCCTCGCCGCTCTCGATACGACAGCTTCGCTGGCTGCTGGTGCTACGGCTGTCTCGCAGGGGTACGGCTACCCGGTGTACCTGACCGACGCTGGCGCGGGAACCCAGTTGACGGCATCGCAGAATCAGCCTCGCGGCGTCTTCGCCAACATGTCTGAGCGCAACCCGTTTGGCGTTGACAAGGGTGGCACCAACGCTGGTGTTGCTGGGGCCAACGGAACCCCGGCGTGCCAGCCTCTGGTCATCACCTGTGACCCGACCAACACTGGGTTGCCCAACGCCAACCGGGCCCCTCTCAGTGTTGAGCGGATCCAGCAGGTGTTCGATGAGGTAGCGCTGTTGTCTGGCAAGGAGCCCAACATCATCCTGTGCAACCCCACCATGCGCGCCCAGTACGTGGCGATGATGGCGGCGGCTGGTAACCTCTACACGGACACCCGTGGAGCGGCGACCAAGGGTGACCCCGGCTTCCTCGACCTGTCGTTCGCCAACGTCCCCCTCAAGTTCGCCCGCCACGTCCCTCGCGGCATGATGGTCTTCCTCGAGACCGACTCGTGGAAGGTGGCCGAGCTGCAGGGTGGCGACTTCGCGGACCTCGACGGCTCGTCGCTGCGTCGCACCGGCACGACGGACGAGTGGACCGGCTTCTACCGCTGGTACTACAACCTCGTCTGCACGCGGCCCAACGCCAACGCGGTCTTGGTGGGTATCAACTACCCGGCCTAGTCCTGGCGTGGAGGTGTAGGAATGAAGGAGGCGCTCATCATCATCAACCTGGTGGTGAGCGCCTCTTTTCTAGTCCTGCTGAACTGGTGGTTGTATCTGCGCGTAAAGCGCGAGCAGATCGACCTTGAGCGCCAAAGCGAGCCGGAGATAGCTCCGACAAGCTTTATGGCAGACCTCATGAGAGACGAGGAGCTTTACTGATGGCTTGGTGGGACAGGAGAGATCGTGACCTTACTCAAGCCGCAGCTGAAGCGAGAGCTCGCCGGCAACGGGAAGTTGCACAAGAGCAGCGTGACGTGCAGGAGGGCCAGCAGATTGGCTCTGCCGTAGGCGGCTTGGCGGGGATGGCTCTTGGTCTTATCCCGCCGCTAGCGCCAGCCGCTCCTGTCCTGGGGGCCGCTGGCAGCGCTGTTGGGGGCCAGATTGGCCGAGCTGCTAGCGGAGGCTCTCTTGGCTACGACACTCCCGGCGCTGCTGTCCAAGACGTGTCAAGCATCTCTACTGCAGCAATGGGGGCTGCTGACGAGAACGACTACCTCGACCTGATGGACGACATCGTCAGCGACCCTGACAAGTGGAAGGCGTACTCTGACATGCCCGATGCTCTTCAGGCTGCGCTACGCACCTCTCGGGGCAGGGATTCTTGGGATAGGTGGTATGGTCGCTACACCGGGGGGCAGTAGATGGAACTCAAGTTTCCTACTCAGATCCGTGGCTTGATCGACAAGTCCATGGAGGGCAAGCGCCCTGATCAGAAGGTGTGGGACATCTCCCTGATGTTTCTTGAGGGGCGTCAGTGGCTGGACTTTGACCGGCGCGTAGACCGCTTTGTTGAGTCGAGGGGCTCGAGCGCTGGGTACAAAGTCACCATCAACCTGCTGCTCAACGTGTACAGGAACGTCTTGGCTCGCCTGGCGCTGGCCTACCCATCGTGCGTGGTCCTGCCGGCGTCTCCGTCTTATGACGACATCATCAAGGCCAAGTCGTCAGAGGCTGCCTTGAAGTACTTCTGGCAGAGCCAGAGGGTCAAAGACACGCTGACCGAAGCTCTTGAGTGGCTGCTCACCACGGGCACCGTAGCTCTTCACCCCTACTACGACCCCGGCGACAAGAACGTGAAGCTGGAGGCCTTTGGGGCTTACGACATCTTTTTTGAAAAGGGCGTTCGCTCTCCTGACGACTCGTCGTGGGTAGCTCTTCGCTCGTACCACACACGCCACGACCTCAAAGAGGCGTACCCCGACAAGACAGAGCTCATCGATTCTACGCCGGTTTCGTCTCAGCCCAACAACAGCGGGGCGGCCCCTATTGACTCAGGGACAATGCCTCCAGACCGCATTGAGGTCTACGAGTTCTACTGGCGTGATGGCCGTCACGGTATCGGCACCGAGTCTGGGTGGCTGTACACGGACAAGCACACCAGCGATGGCTTCCCTGTGGAGATCATCAGGTACTCGGTCATCCCCAGGCGTCTTTGGGGTCTGAGCCTCATCGCTCCGCTCTTGGACATTCAGCTGTACTACAA
>VTLG01008361.1_pt1 | contig 12856 bp, 10 predicted proteins | sample 4694571 | NCBI WGS metagenome assembly VTLG01 (sample SAMN12604809, study PRJNA352737) | marine metagenome | biome: ENVO:00000447; feature: ENVO:00000209|ENVO:00000569|ENVO:01000036; material: ENVO:00002151; isolation source: viral sequences binned using virsorter ... | reverse complement strand
ATGGTAAAATCTATTATCAAGATGGTGGTAATAGACCAGGCGATGGTGATATCAAAAAAGCAAATAAAGAATTAGCTAAGTTAAGTAAGAAACACAAAGGTCTAACTCTTGTATCAGTTGGTAGAGATAGTAAGATGTATGATGTAAATAATCCACGAGAATCAATAAACGAATCATTCTTTGTAATGTATCAGAAAAAGGGTGTATTCGGTAAACCAGCTGCAGTAAAGTATAAAGATAAAAAAACTGCCGAAAAATTTGCAAAGGATTTAGAAAAAGATGGTTACAACACTATGATTCTTGATAGACAAACAATGAGGAATGTAAAAGGTGTCAAGGTAACTGAAGCAAAAAATAAAGAAAGTAAAGCTATTCAAGTAATGCATAAATACTCTAAGACTGAAAGAAAGTTTTACGATAAATTAGCAGACCATGAAAGAAGAATTGGTCCAAGAGATTATAAAAAATTTATAGAAAAAGCTCTAAGAGGATTTGGACTAAATCCAAGTAAATTTAAAACCATACCAGATGCAGAAGAAAAAATGTATCAAATAGCAGTGAAAGAGAGTATTAGTGAAGATTTAAGAAAATGGTTTGGTAAAGGTAAAACTGGCTCTTCAACTGGTGGAGGTTGGGATAGATATGGTAGTGATGGACAAAAGTTAGGTAAATGTGGAGATGGTAAAGAAGGTGGAGCATACGCGGCATGTTTATCAAAAGAAAAAGCAGCCAAGTTAGGACCTAAAGGTAGAGCTGCATTTGTAAGGAGAAAAAGAGCAGACCAAAAGAAAGCTGGTGATGCGAAAAAGGGAGGAAATAGGGCTAAAGGCAAAAAGCCAACTTTTTCAAAAACTGGCGCATAGTTATTTAAATAAAGGAGAATGAGTAAACACCCAAAGTTAGTTTCCGTTGAAGTAAGAAAGGGAAACATACAAAAAGCACTTAAAATTTTTAAGAGAAGAATCGATGAGTCTGGTCATCTACAGTTACTAAGAACTAAACAGACTTACACAAAACCTACTACAAAAAGAAGAAAACAAAAACTTGAAGCAATCAGAAATCAGAAGAGACAAACTATGATTGATAAGTACGAAGATGGTGATTCTTCTATAAGGTTATTTACTAAAAAAAGAAAAAAACGAAGATAATTTATCGTTTTTTAATATATTATAATACTTATACTCAGTAACACACCAATCTATGTGTGTTTGAATTTCAGTTGGTTAATGAATACCCTTTTCTAAGTGGTGACCGAACAACCGACCTAACATCATTGAAAATCCCAAATATTTTCACGAATTTAATAAGGAAGGCAATAAAATGGCAAATTCTAAACTATTAAAAGAAGCCATCGCTGATGCTAAAGCCGTCAGAGAAACTGCAATCGCTAATGCTAAAATTGCATTAGAGGAAGCATTTACTCCAAAGCTACAATCTATTCTATCTAAAAAACTTCAATCAGAAATGGAAGAAGAAGAGGATGAAGTAGAAGAAGTAGCAGAGGAAGTAGATTCATCTGGTATTGGTGGAGGAGATAACAAAGAACCTGAGTACGATGAGGCTCATACTGAGTTAGACCCTGAAACTGAGAAAGAAACTGCAGCACCTGGCGAGGAAGATTCTAATGTTGACAAAGTTGATGACTTAAAAGAAGGTGAAGATTCTGAAGAAGAAGTTGAAGAAACTGTATCTGAAGGAGACAAATCTGAAGAAGAAGTCGATGAAATGAGTCACGGTGAAAAAGAAGAAGATTCCGAAGAAGCAAACGAAGGCTATCACGAAGAAGATGATGAAGATGAGGTTGATGAAGAACTTAACCTTGAGGACATCATTAAAGAACTTGAATCAGAACTTTCAGAAGAAGAAGGTGATGAGGAAGAAGTTGAAGAAGGCGAGCACGGTGAGGAAGAAATGAGTCACGGTGAAAAAGAAGGTGAACATGGTGAAGAAGAAGGAGAACACGGTGAGGAAGAAATGAGTCACGGTGAAAAAGAAGAAGATGACATGGATGAAGATATCGACCTTGATGAAATCCTAAAAGAAATGGGATACGGAGAGGAAGATGATTCAGAAGATGAAGTCGAAGAATCTACTGACAACCAAGTTGAAGAACTAAATAAGGAATTAGAGGAAGCTTACGCTACTGTAAAAGAACTTAAAAAGACTATCAACGAAGTAAACCTACTTAACGCTAAATTACTTTACGCTAACAAATTGTTCCGTTCATACGCTATGAACAATGACCAAAAGAGTAAAGTTGTAGAAACTCTTGACAGAACAAAATCTGTGAGAGAGGTGAAATTGGTATTCGCTACTTTAGCAGAATCAATGAAATTCGGTGGAGAAACTAAAAAAGTAAGAGTAACAGAAGGAATCGCTTCTAAACCTCAAGCTTCAACTGCTCCTAAGAAAGAAATTATTTCTGAAAGTAACGAGATAGCTAATAGATTTAAAAAGTTAGCTAACATTAAATAATTTTAATTTTATAAGGAGAGAAAAATGGCAAATTTTGATTTAAACAAACTTATGGAAGGAAAGAACCCACAAGCGGTAATGCTCGAGGAAACAAGAGGATTAAAAAACAAGTGGGAAAAAACTGGACTTCTTGAAGGTTTAAAAGAAAGAGACCAACATCAAATGTCGGTTCTTTTAGAAAACCAAGCAAAACAATTGCTTGATGAAGCTAACGCTACTTCTACATCTTCAGGTAATGAAGAATGGAATGGTGTAGCTCTTCCTTTGGTAAGAAGAATCTTTGGTGAAATCGCAGCGAAGAATTTCGTTTCTGTTCAACCAATGAACTTACCATCAGGACTTATCTTCTATTTAGACTTTAAATACAACAACCAACAATTTGGTGGAGCTACTTATAGTGGTTCTTCACTATATGGTGGTGATGGTTCGGACTTAGGTTCAACTAATGTTGCTAAAAATGGTCTTTACGGAAGTGGCCGTTATGGATATACCCTTAACGACCAAAGCGTAGATGTTGTAGTAGCTAACACTACTATCGCAACTGCATCTATGGCTGATATTAACTACAATGCTAACTTCACTGCTTCAGTTGATGCAAATGAGGTTATCAAAGTAACTGTTGCTAAATCTAACATTTCATCTACTGCTGATGATGATGCAATCAAAGCATTTACTATTGATTCTGCATCTGCTGATATAGTTGAAACTATAGGTGAGCACAACAAAGTAGACGGAGCTAACTATGTATTCTTCGTATCTGCATCTGCTGGTGCTGGTATCGATGGAGTAAGAGTTAGATTCGCTAATGTACCTGCTTCTACTAATAGAGGTGACTTCGAAGATAGAGACCCAGTTAACAACGCTGGTGGTTCTGCGGGAAGTGGTACTGTACTTGATATTCCAGAAATCGACCTTGAGTTGAAATCTGAGGCTATCGTTGCTAAGACTAGAAAACTAAAAGCAGTTTGGACACCTGAGTTAGCTCAAGACCTAAACGCTTACCATTCAATCGATGCAGAAGCTGAACTAACTTCTATGTTATCTGAGTACATCTCATTAGAGATTGACTTAGAAATCTTAGATATGATTAGACAAGGCGCATTGACTAACGAAAAATGGTCAGCTAAAGTTGGTTCTGAGTGGGATGGTTCAGCGTTCCAAATGAGTGCATTTACTGGTCAAGCATACACTAAGAATACTTGGTTCTCTACATTAGGTACTAAAATTAATAAAGTATCTAATAAGATTCACCAATTAACTCTTAGAGGTGGTGCTAACTTTATCGTAGCTTCTCCTGATGTTTGTACAATTTTGGAATCAATTCCTCAATTTACAGTTAACGCAGGAAAAGATGCACAAGAGTTCGCAGCTGGTGTAAGTGCTATCGGAGCACTATCAAGTAGATATACTGTGTACAAAAATCCTTACATGACTTCTAACCAAATCTTGTTAGGATACAAAGGAAATAACTTCCTTGAAAGTGGAGCGGTTTACGCACCATATGTACCACTTATCATGACTCCGTTGGTATACGACCCATCTAACTTCACTCCAAGAAGAGGTGTGATGACAAGATACGCTAAGAAATTAGTAAGACCTGAATTCTACGGTACAATCGATATCGCAGATTTAGACTTAGTATAATATTTTAGTTATCTAATAAATTAAGGGGAAAGAAATTTCCCCTTTTTTTATGCCTTTTTTAGTGATATCTTTTTATTTTATATTTATATAAGAGAAATAATATAAAGGAGAGAATATGTCTAACTTTTGGAGTGGTTCTGCAGACAATGTAATTTCAGGTTCAACACCATTTGGTATTTATGATACTGACTCGGACTATCAAACTGATGGACCTAAAGTAGCATCTTGGTGTGCTAAAAGATTGGGATACCCTATTGTAGATGTTGAATTAGTTGATTTAAACTTTTATGCGTGTTTTGAAGAAGCAGTATCAGAATATTCAGCACAAGTAAACCAATTTAATATTAAAAACAACTTAACTTCATTACAAGGTCAACCAACTGGTTCAAATTATACACAAAAAAATATTAAAGGTAATCCATTACCTAACTTAATTGAAATATCAGATTCATATGGTACTTATGCAGGTGTCGGTGGTAAAGTAGATGTTAAGAGTGGTAGTATTGATTTAAATAGTGGTTCACAAGTTTATGACCTACAAGCATTATGGGGTGATGTTTCTGAAAGTGGTAATAGATTAAATATTACAAGAGTATTTTATGAGGCAACACCAGCAATAAATAAATTCTTTGACCCATATTCGGTAAGTGGACAAGGAACTTTAAACTTAATTGATGAGTTTGGATTTGGTTCATTCTCACCAGCAGCACAATTTGTATTGATGCCAATATATGAAGATTTACTTAGGATTGGAGCAATTGAATTTAATGACCAAATAAGAAAATCAGCATTTACATTTAACATTGTAAACAATAAATTAAGAATATTTCCAAAACCAGTTAAAACATCAAAATTACATTTTGAATATATTGTAAAATCTGAGTTTGATGCATCAGCTACTCAAGTAACAGATGGGGTGGTAGCAGATTATTCAAATACAGGATATGATTTCCACACTTATAGTAAAATAAACGATGTTGGTAAACAATGGATTAGAAAATATACATTAGCGTTAGCTAAAGAATTATTAGGAGCAATTAGAGAAAAATTCTCATCTGTACCTATCCCTGGTTCTGAGGTATCATTAGATGGAGCAGCACTTAGGTCTGAAGCACAGACTGAAAAGGATGCTCTTATAGAACAATTGAGAGATGTACTCAATGATTTATCAGATAAAGAAAGGTATACAAGTGAGGCTGACCAATCTGATGCTCAACAAAGAGTTATATCAAAAGTACCTTTGAACATTTATATAGGATAGTGAATGGCACGATTTGTACAACAAAAGGATTTAGCCTTTTTTGAAAAAATTTCAAAAGAGTTAGTAGATGTAGTAGTCCAAACTACTGTAGAGATTTTTAAACTTTCTATTTCAGAAAGTAGAACTAATCTTTATGGTGAGTCACTTGGAAAATCCTATTTACCTTCAGTACAATGTGCTTGTATGATTGAAAGAGATGAAAGTGTAATTGACTACGAAGGTTTTGGATTTGATAGGTCACAAAATGCAGAATTTAGATTCAATAGAGCAACTTTAGCAGAGAAAAACTTATTTCCAGAAATTGGTGATATTATTTTTCACAATAATGCATATTTTGAAATTGATAAAGTAGGTCAAAACCAATTAATATATGGTAGACCTGAAGAAAAGTTCTCAATCATATGTTCTACATTTATGGTTAGAAGGTCACAACTTAACATCGAGGAGAGAGTAGTGTAATGGAACAATCAGGATACAATAAAAAAGTTAGTGAACCATTAAGTAAATCTAAAAACAGAGCACAACAAATTCCATTTGACCAAAAGTCAAAAGTAGGAATTACTTTGTATGATATAGATTATGCAATGATGGAATACATGACTGATGTAGTCATACCTGATGTTGAGGAAAATGGAACTAAAGTAAAAGTACCACTAATATATGGTAATCCTGAAAGATGGAAATCAGCAACAAAGGATGGATTTATAAGAGACCAAAGAGGTAAAATTCAAATACCTTTAATAATGTACAAAAGAAATAGTATTGCAAGAGATGATAGTTTATCTAATACTATGAATAGAAATGTTTCGTATCCTACAATTACAAAATATAATAAAAAACAAAAATATGACAAGTTCAGTTTAATGAACAATGTCACACCTAATGTAGAAGCATTTAACATAGCAGTACCTGATTATGTAACTGTATCATATGAAGTAATGATTTGGACAAACTTTACAGAACATATGAATAAAATTGTTGAACAATTTCAGTATGCTACCGATGAATATTGGGGAGACAAAAAGAAATACAAATTTAGAGTAAGGATTGATTCATTTGATAATCAAACAGAAGTAGGTCAAGGTTCTGAAAGAATAGTTAGAACTACTTTTACTATGGCAGTAAACGCTTACTTATTACCAAAAGAATTCAACAATAAACCAACATCAACAAAAGAGTTTACACCAAAAAGAGTAATATTTGGATATGAGGCGGACCTTACTGGTGGTGGAGCAGGAAGTAGTGTAAATCCTGTAAAACAAAAAACAATTAATCAATATTCAGATGTATTAGATTTCTTAGCAACAAGAGGTTCGGTATCTGGTAGTTACATTGATGCCGATACAATAAAAATATATAATGCTGAAGTACCAAAGTTACCACCATCATTAGAAGGTAATTTTGATGTAGATAATTGGTTTAAGGTTTATGTCAATGGAGTATTTATCCCTTCTGAAAAATATACATATTATGTTAGTAGTTCAGCCAATGAAGTTGAGTTTAACTTTTCAACTGGTTCAATTGGTTCAGGCTCAAGTACAGAATTAGGTTATGAATTATCTGGTTCAGATGAATTTGGAGTAGTTGGAAAATTTAAAGAATTATGAGTGTAAAGGATATTAGAAGAGTTTTACAACAACTAAATGAACCAAATGAGTTTCAGATGGAAGAGGTAAACTTAACAGATAATACATTTTTTATTTACAAAGTATCTAATTGTAAGATAAAAGATATGGATGTTAGATTTAACGATTTAAGACCAGACCACACTCGTTTTGATGTATTTATAAATGGACAATTTATATTAGATGCTGATTATATATTTGAACAAAGTGGAAAGGATTTTTTGATTAAATTTAAAAGAGAAAATTTTGACTATTCATTAGATGCAAATGACAAAGTTTTTGTAGAAGGAGACTTAGTAAGACTATGAGTAGAAAGAAACCAAATATAATTACACCTTATGATAATAAAGGTAAATCGAATGATTTAATACAAAACATTTTTGATGATATGTTTGTTTCACAACACACACCAGACTCATTAAGTTTAGATGGTATAATTATAAGCTTAGAACTCTCTGATAAAAAATTTTTAGATGAAGAAGTAAAAATTGACTCTTCTTCTGACTATGTTGATATTTATTTACAAAGCATCAAGGTAAGTTCAAACAAATACGAAATAGTCGATGATGGTACAAATATAGTAGTTACATTTAATCAAGCATTAGTTGCTGAACCTTCGAGTTTAGTGGCTAATGATTTTTTAGTTAAAGGAAAGATAGTAAGTAGATAATGGCAAATCTAATTAGTAGTAGACAGATTCAAGGTGTCGTAACCGCATCAAAAGTTACTGGTGAATTTGAAGTAAGTGGTTCTTCCCACATCACAGGTTCATTTAATGTAACAGGTTCAATTAGTGCAAGTTCAACAATTACTGCTAATTCCTTTGTAGGAGATGGAAGTTCTTTATCTGGTGTTGAAACTACGGGTAGAGGAATTGTATCAGGTGCAATTCAAATATTAGGTGGTAGTGGTATCGTATCAGGTGCATCCCAACTTGCAGCAGATTTCTTAGATACTTTGGGTGATGGAGTAGTTTCTGGCTCATCACAAATTACATATGATAATATTACTGGTATTCCTGCATTTATAGGAGGAACAAATGTTACAGTTTCCTCTGGTAGTGGTGGTATTACTATTAACTCTACTGGTGGTGGAGGTGGAGGTGGTTCTACTGATATTACACATCTAAACACATATACAGGTTCGACTAATATTAGATTGACTAATATTGAATCAACAACATCATCTATTGAACAAAGAGTTGGTCAAATTGAATCAAATACTGGTTCTTATGGTGGAGGTGGTGGAAGTGATATAACTTCTTTAAATACTTTTACATCATCTGCAAATGTAAAACTTACAAACTTAGAAACATTTACAGGTTCAGTATTACTAAGTTCATCAAAACAAATTACTGATTTTGGATTTATATCATCATCAGATTCTACAACATCATTAAATACATACACATCCTCAGCTAATGTAAGGTTAACTAATTTAGAATCAACAACTTCTTCATTAGACCAAAGATTAGATAGTATTGAATCAGAAAGTGGTTCTTACATATCAAACTCAGATACTGCATCAATGACTGTTAATTCAGCTTCGATAGCTGAATATACTTCTGAATGGAATCTAACCGCTGATGGTTCAAGTCATTATGTATTTCAAGGACCAGGATTTACTGGTTCAGCTTCAGACCCTAACATTTATTTAGTTAGAGGACAAAAATATAAATTCACCAATAGTATGGGTGCACATCCATTCAGAATCCAAACAACTGCTAATGGTTCAGCTGGTACTCAATACAATAATGGTATAACAAATAATGATGTTTCAAATGGTACTCTTATATTTGATGTACCAATGGAGGCACCTGATGTTCTATATTATCAATGTACTTCACATGGTAATATGGGAGGTGCTATATTTATTTCTCATGTATCTGGTAGTAGTGGTGGTTCAACTGATATTACATCATTGAATTCATATACTGCTTCAAATACAATTAACATTACCAATATACATTCTACTACCGCATCGTTAGCTCAAAGAGTTGGTAGTATAGAATCAGTAAGTGGTTCTTATATAACTGGTTTAGATAGTGGAATAGTTAGTGGAGCGGGTCAAATTGGTGGATTAGGATATATTAGTGCATCTCAAGTTTCATCATCAATAGGGTTTGATGGTAATAGAACTGTTTCTAATACCGATTTACCAAGTGGAGTTTATAATAACAACTTTGGAACAAGTGGTTCAATACAAAATTTCTTAGAATCAGTATTTTTCCCTAATACTTCACCAGTAATAAATTCAGTATCGTTTAGTATAGATGAATTTGAAGATATTAATTCAATAGTAGGTACTATTTCAGCAACTGATGCAGAAGGTCAAACAATGACATTCGCTACTCAAAGTGGATATTCCGCTGATAAATTCACTATTCATTCCTCAACAGGTGTAATAACTGCAAGAGCAAGAACAACATCATCAATAAATACCGATACATCAGTATTCGCTGGTGGAGCACATCCATTCTTAATGAAAGCAACTGATACATTTGGTGGTTCAACTAACAAAACAATTCATATTAGAGTTACACCTAATACCGCACCTAAGTTCAGAGAAGGTTCGGCAAGTGGAACTGTAATTACATCGGTGACTGCAAGTTTCAATGAAAATTCTGCAAATGATACTTTAGTAAAAAGAGTTTACTTTACTGATGATGAAAGTGATTCAATAACACTTACATCAACTTCAATTGATAACAATCACTTCGATATACACAAATATTCAAATTACTTTGATATTAGACAAAATACAGGTTCATTAGATTATGAAGTACAATCATTATACACATTTGGAGTAACCGCATCTGATGAACATTTCTTATCAGCATCACAAGGTACGGTTGGTCAAACAATATTACCTATATCCGTGAGTGTAACTGATAATGTTCATCCAACGATAAATAATCAAACACTATCATCAATTAGTGAAAATAGTTCAAATGGAGCAGTAGTAGCAACAATATCAGCTACGGATAATGAAGGAGATACAATAACATTTAGTGATTTCACATTATATAAATTAGAATTAGATGATGCAAATGTTTCAAGTGCATCATATGGTGGAACATCTCAAAGTGACCCAACAAATAACGCATTCCAATGTAGTGGTACTGGTCAAGTGACAAGGAAAAATGGTGTGTATATAAATTCTGATTTAATTAATGAGTATCAATATACAGTGAGAATTAGAGATTCATACAACACAGCTTCTAACGAAGCAATAATTACTATTCCAATTTCAGATGATACACCTCCAACTGTTAGTGATAACTGGTCTACTCCATATGTTATTGAATCAGCAGTTAGTGGAGCAAGTGTTTATGTAAATTCGAATGGTAGAAGTGGTACGATAGCAGCATTTTCAGCAAATCAATCAGTAACTTGGACTTTAAATAGTGGTAGTGGAGTATTTGATATAAATTCTTCAAATGGTAGATTATCCATTAAAACTAATTTAAGTGGTTCTACGACATCAAGTGGAGCTTTACTAAGTGGAAGTTCAATAGCAACAAATACATTCGGTACAACGACTGAAACACCATTTACGGCAAGTGTAGCTGCTAACCAAGCTCCAAGTATATCATTTACTGACCAATCAGCTAAGTTTGAAACTGATTTAGCATTGAATGGTGTGTGTATGGTAAGTATGAGTGTAAGTGATGATGAGTCTGATACTCCATTTAGTGCATCATTAAGTGGTTCGGATGTAGAATTAATTTATTCAAACGCAAATTCTTCATCAATAGGATTACATTTGACAGAAAACGCTACTGCGAGACAATATTTTTATAGTGTGACCATTACGGACCAATTCGGTAAATCACAAACATATAGTGATAGAAGTTTTACAATTACTGAATCACCAGAATATGGAAAAGTTTATGTATATCGTTCAGACTATGGTTCAGATAGTGGATTAAGTACAAGTTATACTTCAGTAATGGGAATTAGTTCTACAAATGGAGCAACACCACCTGAAGTCACAGGATTTACCGCTAATGATACTTCACCAATGAGATTGATAAGTTCATCATTAGGAGATGCTTCATTAAGTTTAGCAGGTGGAGCAACCGCTACAAGAGTGGCAATACTAAGTGGTTCAAACTTAGATACGATATTAAGTGCTAGTACATTCTCAATGGGTGGAGCAGCAAATCAATACATAGTTATAGCACCATCAGGTTCAGATATGATTGGAGTACCAACATCGATGACTGATTCATTCGGTGGAAGTACCGCTGGTGAGTATGTTATGGCTATAAACGCAGATGGAAGTGGATTCGGAGCTGAAAACTCAATAATTCATACATTAGATACATCTGGTTCAATAAACGGTTTTGATAAACATTTTGTAATAGGTAGAAAAGGACACAACGCAGCTAATTCAGTATTATTAAGAATTATAGCTAGTTCAGGTTCACTACCAAGTTAATATTTATATATAAAAAGGAAAAGATAAGATGCCATCATTTAGTTCAAGAGTTCAATTAACAAACGCAGCAACTGGTTCGAATATCGTATTAGCAGATGTTCAAAGAATAAAAGGTGCGTTTAAGACTTATATATCGGCATCTGTAATGAATTCAACATCTGTAAATTATTTTTCAGATAAACAAATACTGTGGGTTCAAGATAGTGGTTCACTATTTCAAGCTACAGTTACACCAGCAGATTACATAAGTACATTTGAAGATACTGTATCATTTAAACCATTTAGTTATATTACTGGTTCATTTGTATCAGCATCCTTTGATGGTGTGAAAACACTTACCTTATTTGGACAAGAACTTAGTGGTTCAGACCAAATATCAATGTCAGTAGATTTATCAGCTTTGACTGGTTCTGGCGGAGGAGGTGGAGGTAGTGGAGACATCACTGCAGTTACCGCAGGTAGTGGAATTTTAGGTGGAGGAGCTAGTGGTGATGTAGTAATCGGTGTTGATAGTGGTTCATTAGCTGGTTTAGGATTAACAACAGGAAGTGGTAATATTGGTTTAGATACTGGTTCAACACACTTCCAAGGTGGAGTTCAGACAACCGAATTGGATGGTTCTGAATTTTAGTTATATTTATAATAAAATATAGGCTCTATATAGAGTTTTAATCGGGGTATATACTCTTTAAAAATGTTACGATTTAATTATTAAAAAAAGGAAATAAAAAATTATGGCTCAAACTATTAAACATAGAAGAGGTAAACTCGAGAGTATAGCTAGTATCACCCCGATTAATGGTGAGTTAATCATCGCTTCGGGCTCTGACCTATCAGTACACCAAGAGGGTTTACTATTTGTTGGAGTTGAAGGAAATGTATTAACTCCTTCCAACAAAATTTTAACAGGTTCGGCAACTATCGATGTAACAGGTGGTTCTTTTGACCACTCAGTCGATGGTATTCCGTACTATGAAACCGATGCTAAGAAATTACACATTCTTGGACACGGAGGTAACACAAATGTAGAATTTACAACTAATTCATTAGACTTGAGAGGTTCAGGTATTGTATCCTCATCTTCACAAGTTTCTGAATTAGCAAGTGTTAACGATTCAACAATAACATTAACTGCTGGTGATGGTTTAAAAACTGGTGGTTCATTTACATTGAACGCTGCTGGTGATTCAACAATAACTTTTGATATCGATGTATCAGATTTCGCAGGAACTGGTTTAGAAGCTGATGGTTCAGAAAATTTAAGATTAGCATCACAAGGTAATGGTATTGCTGGTGGTGGAGGTTCAACTTTATCTGTTGATTTAGATGGTTCTACACTATCATTAAGTAGTGATGGACTTAAAGCTGGTGATTCTATTTTAAATACATCATTAAACTCATTCACTGC
>VTLG01003789.1_pt1 | contig 12857 bp, 15 predicted proteins | sample 4694571 | NCBI WGS metagenome assembly VTLG01 (sample SAMN12604809, study PRJNA352737) | marine metagenome | biome: ENVO:00000447; feature: ENVO:00000209|ENVO:00000569|ENVO:01000036; material: ENVO:00002151; isolation source: viral sequences binned using virsorter ... | reverse complement strand
TGAGTGAAAGCATAAACCTCAAAAGGAATCTGAACTTTCTTACAGAACCACATAAGATTATACAGTTGCTTACAAGTATCTTGCAGAACATACTGCATAGAACCTGACCAATCTAATATAAAAACTAGTCCATGGTTCTTCCCGTCAGGAAGGACAGTAACTCTCTTAAAGAGGTCTTCATTGAATCGATATGTCTGAAGCTTCGTTGTATCGAGAACCCCAGTGCGACTTGTAGCAGAACGAGCATACGCACTAGCTGATTTCCTACACTCAAACTCCTTGACAAGGTAACTGACTTCTTTCTGTGCATCTCTTTTAAATTGTACATAGTCAGCATCTACCTCATCAAATTTAATGGTCATAGGAAGAGAACTTTCTTCCCACTTTTTATTTTGCTCTATCCAATCATTATCAATATACTTATGAACTTCTTCATTACTTACAATTATATCATCTAACTTAACCTTTGGGATTTCTACATATACATTCTCTACTACATGCCTATTATCAACAAGATCCTTTAATTTACTCTCTAATGCATCAGCAGTCTGAACTTCTAAATTATCTACAGAAGAACCAGAATCAACCATCCGATCATCGCCAGAAGTACTATCGCTCCTATCTTCCACAGAAGAACTGCCATCAGTGTCAGGAACGGTAGACTCACTATCAGGAGTGCTACTATTGTCAAGATCCCCAGAACTTTCAAAGTCTTGCTCAAAATCCAATTTAGCTTTCTGTTGCTTTTCTTTGGAGTCTTCTTTGGATTCCTGCTGGCAGAAATTATATAACGCTTCTGCTGCTGAGAGGGTGTCAGTAAAGGTCTCGACATTTTGGATTAAATCGATAATCGGTTTTTCAGTAGACGAAAAAGATACAGAAAGGATCGAACAAAGTTTAAAATGTAAATTAGCCCGATCAGCAAGATTAAGACTATTAATATCTTGACCATCTAACTCAAAAAAATCTTTATCATGTAACTCACTATATCCTTTATAGAAACTTTTGGCAAGTCCCATATATTTACGCTTCATCAACTTTTCGATTCGAGCATCCTCTACCACATTAACAAATGCCTGTGGAATATCATATTCCAACCACCAATCCTCATCAGGAGTAAAGAGAGCATGTCCTACCTCATGGCCAACTAACATGTCATATACATCATTACTTGCTTTATCCCAAAGAGGAAGGATCAAAACCCTTGTACGAACATTAAACTGAGCAGAATCTACTCGCTTATGTTCTACTACAATATCCTCGGTAGCAAGCAACTTTGCCAGTTGTGACTTGATTTCTTGCTGTACTGCCATCTGTGTTTTCGTTGTATAAACCTATGATACTAGAAGACCCACGCTTCTGGTGGGTCATATAACGCTTCTTAATAATCTGTAACCTTTCCCGTGCTTGACGCAAGGCTTGGGGTTTGAGTTTTCGTTTCGGTGGCTTACCCGAATTGTGTTGCCAGTTTGGGACAGTCATCTTGTATCTAGGTTAAAGGATACCACTATCTTATCATGCTTAGATTGATGTGGGGGTGATCGGTGAGGAATACTAGAATCAAAAAGAATAATATCTCCTTCACCAACTTCTGGAACTACAGTTTTGCCTTCAATTAAAAATTGTGTAGTTCTTTCAAAATCTCTTAATCGCAAATAATAGATTCCGGATATCTGACAATCTACTGCATCATGTGTATGATATCCATGAAATGAATTACTATTCTTGCCATATAATTGATACCATATTCTATTCAAGGTAAAACGATCAATTCTATCTTTAATAATAGGATGCAAATATTTATTAAAAAGTACAATAAGATCATCTTGTACAAAAGATGATGAATTCCAACTAGTCTTTGTTATTCCATCGAATCTACCTGAGTTATTGTCATTAAAAATAAATTTTAAAAATTTTCTCTTAATAAACCATCCCGGTTTTCGTACTTTAATCACTTTATTTCAACTCAGGATAGAATTGCTCAATATCCTCATTATAATACTTTTTAATATTCTCAACAAGTTTAGGAGTTCTCTTTAACCTAAATTTACCTTCCAATTGATTCTTAGCATACTTTGCATATTCATCAATCTCAAAAGAAACTTCCAATTTCTCACTCATCCAATCCCCAAAATCAGTTCCTAATCCATTCTCAAACATCCAAACATGGGTCGTATCAGTAATAAAATCTACTTGGGGTCTCCACCAATTACGGGTTTCTGAATAAGGAAAATTATCAATTATATTAACAAAATCATCTTCTAACTTTTCCTGTATATCAGGTTCATACACTTGCATAAAATAAGTAGATGCTGAAAAGAATCTATCAACAGGATTTCTAACAACAACAATCTGTTCTATACCATCTATATCACAATACTTTTCATACAAGTCTTTATGAAAATGAGCAATCTCACAATCCTCTATAAATGAATGATGATAATGAGGAATGCCATAGAGATCTATAGGTTCATACTCCCACCCATTCTTCTCTAAATTAACCTCAATAAACCTTCCACCTGTACGAGGAATATGAACAAAAAGAAATCTTTTTCCTGATATATGCTTAAAAGTTGCCATTAAGATGATCCATAATATCAATGGTAGGGAACCATCCAAGACTATTCAAATCATCTATATTAGCACATAAACTATCTGGTTCTCCTGGAGTATCTTCCTTTACAGGTAGATCTCTACCCATTGCCTTTGCTATATCCATCACAGATATTGCCTCTCCAGTTCCAATATCAATGGGTCCTATAAAGGTACTTGGAATAAGATATGCAATAGCACGACAAACATCAGTTACATGGATATAGTCTCTTTTATGCCTTGTGATGTACTTAGCGGTGTTCTCCTGAAGCATTCGGTATAACATATCAGGTCTACTATTCTCTTCTGCCCATACATTAAAGAAACGCATTCCTACACTATTAGGAGGTGCTTGTACTTCATTTACCTTCTTAGTAATGGCATAAGGATTCATCCACCATCCATGTGCTCCTGCAGAACTGGCATATAAAAGTCTTACATTATTCTTTCTACAATACTCAAATATTGGTTTTGACTTCTCTACATTATTCTCCCAGAACTTCTCAGGATTCTCTATACTATCTCTCAATGCAGCAAAAGCAGCAAGATGAATAATCACATCATAATGCCTAGCAAACATCCCCTCAGGTCCTTGGAAGTCCCCTATATCATCAGGGAAATCCATCCCCTCAACAAGTTCACCATACCCACAATTATACTTAAGATCATTATAGACATGACTACCAATAAACCCTTTATATCCAGTTACTAAAATTTTCATCACATCAACCTACTAAATCCTTTTACTTTTTCAAATCTCATAACATTACCAAATGAATCTTTATCTAAATCCGTCTTATGAGATATAACAAAAACATTTGCATCCTTAATTACATATTTGATAATTTTAAGAAACTCATATGTTCCCTGACCATCCAATGAGCTATCAAATACCTCATCCATAATAAGAAGATTAGTGTTTACAGAGTTCTTCATTCTAGCAACTTCTCTCCATGTAAACAAGAGTGCTAGATCGATCCTCATTTTTTCACCTTCCGAAAAAGAAGCATAAGAAAAATCTTCATGTATTGGGGACTGAACGGTTTCGTTAAATTCCTCATCAAGTGTGAAGTTGATGTAGAAGTCCATCATCTGAAGATAACGGTTAACTTGCTGATTTATCAGCGGTAGATACTTCTTTATGATTTTAGATTTAACTCCACCGTCTTTAAGTAAACCATATGCAAAAGCATGGTATTTTACGGTGTCCTTCCGTGAAGATAAGTCGTTGTATGTAGTTGTAAGATTGTCCTTGAAGGTTGCTAACTTGTCATGCTCAGTATTTCTGTTTGCAAGTTGGTCGGTAATTCTTTGAATCTCCGATTCCAGATCTCTGATTTGTCGTTGACACCCAGAGATGCGAGTATTGTTTTTAGAAATGCCATGCGTTAGTGTAGTAATCTCCTTAGATAATTGAGTAAAGTGACGCTCTCTCTCTTCTTCGTTTTTAAGAGTATCTTCTAGTTGTTTAAAACCAGCTTGTAACTCCTTTGCTCTATTTTGAGCGTCTTCGATTTTATTTATTCTGAACTCTTCCTCAATGGGTTGAGTACATGTAGGGCATGTTACATTATCTGTGAAGAACTTATGCTCCTTAGTAATGGTTGCTACCTTATTGGAAATCTTACCCTTTAGACTACCAAGAGTACGCAACTTTTCTGTAGCACCTGTTACCTCTTCTTGTTGTTTTACAAGTTCAGCAATGTTAGCATCTGTTAACTCATTATCTTCCATATGAGTATCAACTTCAACCTGTAAAACTTTAATCTTATCATTCTTTTCTTCTATATTTTCTTTACTCCTAGTCTCCAACTCTTCAATAAAATTCTCTTGCATCTTAACCTTATCAGTTAAAGATTCTTTTTTAAGATCAAGAACTTTAACTTCTTCTTTAATAGATCGAATCTTCTCTTTAATAATATTATTCATTGATGAGAAGATTTTAATATCCAAAAGATCTTCAATAACTTCTCTTCGATTAGTTGCAGTCAACTGCATAAAAGGAACAAATGTACTAGAACCCAAAATAACAATTTGAGTAAAAGACTTATAATTCATCTTAAGAACATTCTGCTCCAACCACTTCTGTTGGTCATTAACATGAGAGAATTGGTCCATTACATTACCATCTCTCCATATCTCAAAAATATTAGGTTTTATTCCTCTTACTACTTTCCACTGAGTAGTTCCAATAGAAAATTCTACTTCTACTCTAGCATCTTTCTCATTAGTAGAATTAATTAACTGAGGTTTACTGATCTTACGAAAAGGCTTATTAAATAAACTAAAAGTTAAAGCATCTAATACTGTACTCTTTCCAGTACCATTAGTTCCTACAATTAGATTTGTAGACTTCTGAGTAAAATTAACATCAATATATTGATTACCAGTAGAAAGAAAATTCTTCCAGCGAATCTTTTCAAATAAAATCATGTTTAGTGTCTGGAGGAACTACAATATCATCCGAAGTAATGACTGTGTAGTTATAATCATGTACTTCACAGGTTTTAATCATAACTTCATCTTCAACTTCAATTACATGCATTTCTGGGTAATCTTCCTGTTCTAACATCATAGCATAACGAGTAGCATCATCTTCCTCCTCAAACAAATACAAAATCTGATTTCCTCCTATATCTTTTACTGAATAAGCTCCTTCATTCTCTTTACCAGCTACTGTTAGAATAAACATTATACTAACTCACATGCTTCTCGATAAACCTCTTGTAACATCTTTTGAACAATAGATTTATCGATATCTATTTCTGATTCCTCAATATACCTATTAAGAATAGACATAGTATCTTCAGATTCAAAAGGTTCGAAATCAGCAGAATACCACCCATTAAAATCAAAGTTTTCTACAACCTTAATTTCTGCTACATTAGCATTATACAGCTTATCGATAAATTTTTCAAATTTCTTAGTATCTGTCTTTTTACGAACTATAACTTTTATAATCTTACCCTCATACTCCCGTGCATCAAATAACTGATAATCTGTATCTTCATATACTATCTTACAGAACATTCGATAAGGATTATTAATAGGAGTATGCTCTAATGTTTCAGTATCAAAGAAATGAAATCCCTTTGTTTCATCTACATCATGCCAATATAACTCATATGGATTACCTAAGTAATGAATATCTTCTTGATGAGATCTTGTATGGAAATGTCCAGAATATACTCTCTCAAATCCTTTGAATATATCTGCAGGTGTGCCATGATCCATAGTCACCATATTATTAACCGCAAATCCATTAAGCTCTAAATGTCCCATTACCACTGGACATTTACTTTTCCTAATAGCTTTATAAGTAGACTCTTGATTCTCTGAATTAATCCAAGGAACCATCATTATCCCCAGACCATCAATATTTACTTCACTCGCTTCTGCATAAACATGCACATTATCATACTCACGAAGTAATAAATCTACAGCATTTACTTGATTTGTATTCTTATAATATGCAGTATGATTGCCCACAATAGTATGGACAGTAATACCCATCTCTTTTAGTTTATCGTAATAGTTATCCTTTGCCCAGGATAAAGCCGAAAAGTCGATACCTTTACGGCTATCGAAGGTATCGCCCATATCAACAATGGTCGTAATACCTTCTGCTTCAATAGTCGGAAAAAATACATCATTATAAAACTTCAGAAAATAATCATGAAAGAGTTTTGAATTCTTTCTTGCTCCAAAATGCTGATCGGTAATTATTGCTATTTTCATATTAAACTAACCATACCATCTTCAGAATCAGATAACCAGTCTTCTCTACATATCTGATCATAATAAACATTTCCAGAAAGAGTCATTCTACTATCATCATATCTGTGCTTAGGGACACTATGTCTTAAATATGATGGAAAAATAATATATCTACCATTTCTAGGTCTTATTTTTTGTCCATAGTCATCAAAAACAAGAGGAGAATAAAACCACCTAGACTTTAAAAAATAAACAAAACTGTATACAGCAGGTTGATGACGATGACTTACAGCATAATCTCCCTTACGATAAACATTAGCCCAAATATCTCTAAAGCGAGGAATAAAAGGTTTAATATCACCAATCATCTTAATAGATGCATCTATTTTAGATGTTATCTCATTTAATATAAATTTTCTCAATCTTTCAATCTGAGGAGTAGTTATATACCAATCAGTCATAGTTGCTTTTACATTTGAAGTTCTATTTTGTTTATCTTCATAGTTTTCCAATAATGGAACTAATTCATCTGCCAACATCTTATGAAAAGGATAATCCTCTACAGTAATATTTGCATTATGTTTGATCTTCATTCAATTGTTACGCAATTTAGAATGAACAGCATCTTTAATTTGATTATAATCAGAGAAATTAGATCCATCAATAGTATTATTATCATTAAAAACTTCAGAATACCCTGACTTCTCAAGAATTTTATTTTTAATCTCTAATTGACGCTTTTCTCTTTGTATTCTGCGGAGAAATGCGTAATGTATAATTTGCGTAAAGTAAGCAAAAGGATTTTGGGATTTCTCAGGATTAAAATTATGTATGTATTGAACGCAATTTTCGATTCCATCAGAGATCATGTCCTCCTTAAACATGTAATTAACAAAATTGGGTTTGAAAGATAGATGGTTTGCTATCTTCAAAAAACACTCACCAATATAACGAGGGATAACTGGTTTAGGTCTATCCCTAAGTTTAGCAATCTCCACATCCTCTCGATACTTAATCAGAGCAGCAAGAAACTCTTTGTTATTAACATAATGCTCCGACCTTTTTCTTCGAGCCATAGTCCTACCTGGAGATATTGCCATATTGTATTATCGCATTATATAGGTATTTTATCATTTATCTGACTACTTGACAAGTTCTCAATTATTCAATAGAATAACTCTGTCAGGGTTGATCGGGAGAGCTCTTAGGTTCTTTAGGACTTTCATTAAATATTTTTTCTAATTGTCCTCTAGCAGCATTTACAGTAGCAAGATATCCCATTTTTCTATTTAATTTTGTAGTAGATTGACTACTTCTTTGGAAATCTTCTAGAAAATTTTGATACATTCCAATCATTTCCATATCAAAAGATTCTGATAAAGTAAGAACATTATCCATATTAATAATAAACATATCTTCTCTACTAGTCTTTAACCAAGGTTCTACTTTATATCCTACTATTCCACCTTTTGCTTTAACTTCAGAAACCATAACAGGAGTATGAACTATTAGCATCGTCCTATCACCTTCATCCGATGCAGCTACTTTAGCGAATATTTCTTCACCGTTTTTAAATTTTATTGTTCCGTAAAAATCATCCTCAATCATTTGTTCTCCTTCTTTAATTGTATTGTAATTATTTCATAATTAAAATTTTCTTCGTTATAGATTTTGATTCTTTCTATAAAATGATTTAATGTATAATTTCGCTTAGAATTGTGAGTACAATCATCAGCGATATCATAAAGGGTTGCTTTTACTTTGTCTTTACCCTTTCTAAGAACTCTACCGATGCTTTGTAAATTTCTAATCCTAGATTTAGAGGGGCTAGAAAAGACGATGTTGTGCAACCGCTTAATGTTAATACCAGTACTGAAAGTGCCATAAGACGCAACGATGATTGCATTTTTTTCACTCTCTGTAATTTCTCTAATTAGTTCTCTTTCTTCAGTATCAACACCACCGTGAACAAAGAATACTTTACGATCAGTTTGCTTATTATTATTTATTAAATCGTATAAGACCTGACCGTGTGCTTCAACTCTAGAGAATAATACCAGTGTATTACCCTTTAAATCTAAAGTCAAATTTTTTATAAAATTATTTCTTTGAGGGTGAGTAATAAGATATTCAATTTCATCCTGGTATGTTTCAAATTTCTGAGGAGGATGCTTTAATACAAGACATTGAATATCTAATTGAGAAAGATGTCCTTGTTTCATTAATTCATCAGTCTTTGTCACTTTATATGACGGACCGAATAATCCTTCCAATACCCATTTGTGGGTTTGAGATCCACTTAAAGTTCCAGTAAATCCATACCTATACTTAGTATGGTGTAATTTTGTCATTATAGATATAAGAGACTTACTCTTAAAGAGATGTGCTTCATCTCCTATAACTACATTATATTCTTCAAAAAATGAACGAGATAGTTTATATACTGATTGCCATGTTGTAATAGTGACTGGATATTCATTTGTTTTTTCTTTACCCGAATATATGCGGTGACAATATGACTCAGAATCCCAACCATAATCCTGGAAATCTTTGTACATCTGCTCTACTAGAGATGTCGTTGGAACAACTAGAAGAATTTTTTGCTCTTTATCAACATAATATCTTACGAGAGAATAGATCATCAATGATTTGCCTGAAGCAGTGGGCGATATCAATAGCTTTCTATTATGTCTTAAGGCATCGTATACTCCCTCTACTTGATACTTACGCGGGGAGTGGCGACTAATAGATCGCATATAATCTTTAACACCCTCATATGATATTCCTTCATTTATTTCGAAGGGAGTACCATAGTATTCGTTATGTGTAAATTCGTAGGTATAATCGTGTCTTTCACAGAAGGCAATAATTTTATCAAGTAATCCGACATAGATTTGTCCGTTAGAAGTGGAGAATAATCGGATCTTTCCATCCCAATACTTGTTACGGTATTGAGGCATAAACTTTGCACCTTCCACTTCGAAAGTGAAATGATCGGACAATTCCTGATAGACATGAGGTTCGGCTTGTACTTGGAGAAAAACCTCATTCTTCTTTCCTATAACAACATCCGTCCTCACACATATCCATTCATCTACTAATATTTAGATTCATTATTCCAAGACTATTGCCTGTCTAGAGAATTAAAACTAATAACTATTCTCTCATCCATCTTATTAATAACATTATCATTCCCATGTCTTAACCAACTAGGAAACAAAATTAGTTGGCAATTGTGAACGGAAATCCAAGAAGTTTCATAATTGTAAGGAGTAAAATTTTTCTTATTCGTAAAATATACATATTGATTGGGATTATGAAAATATATTTTATCATCTTCTCCTACATTAATATACAAAGCACCAGAAATATTAACACCTGGATGTGAATGTTGATTTAATTTACTACCAGAATTCTGAATATTAGACCAAATATCTATTATCTCACTAGGAAAATTACCACATGTTTCATTATATTCATCTAAAGCAGTTTGAATACGATCTTTAATTTTTTTATTTCTATCCAAAAACCTAACATCTTTTCCATGTGTAGAATAACCATCCCCTTCAATAGCTTTATGTGATACATGAGGAATATTCTTAATCTCATCCCATATCTGCAATCTTTCTTTAGAAGTTATAAAATTAAGAATAGATCCTATAGGAGTAGGAAATAGAGGTTTAATATTCATTATCCCAACCCAGAATTAAACCGCATAAACTCAATAGCATTCTTAATCTGAAATGTTCTGTTCTGTATCACTTTGAGAATGCTTTCAATATATGTAAGCATTGTATCATAATAATCTATCTTTAGGGAAGTATTAGATAATTTTTCATCAGCATCCAAATATTTTTGCATGGTATCCTTATCCCTTATCTTCTTTGGAAAAGGATTCTCTACATATACTTCTGGGTCTGCTTTCCCACTAAAATACTCATACCGCTCATGACGGATATTCTTCCTTTGCTGTTCTGCTTTCTTTCTCAGAAGGAATATAGTATTATATAATTCAAAATATTTCGCATGAAGAGAAGGGATATTCAATGATTCTTCGTGTAGATTATCTCGGTCTATCTTTGCATCGTTTTCCCACATCTCTTGAATTGCTTCAAGATTAATACTCATAAAGGTTTATTTTCTAAGTCAGTTAGTCTGTATATAGTATACTTGAAAGATACATCTGCTGTAAAGTACTCAATGTCAGTATCCGTAGCATCAAATGTTAAAGTTGATAAACTATAAGGAAAAAGATCAGTAAATTGACATTGAAATTGAGGAACTAAATTACTACTTAATATCTGCAGAGTTCCATCAGAATAGATATCATCTCTAGATTGTTTAAATTTCCCAAATGCATCTGTAAGTTGGCCTGCATCATCTAAATCTTGAAATTCTTGTAACGATTCAGGATAACCTAATCCACGAATCCAATTTTGAATTTCCATATAATTCTTTAAATCTTCATCTACTAAGAATCGAAGACTTAAATCGCCAAATTGAATTTTATCCCCAGGAACAGGAATATTTTTTAAATAAGATGGTTGTTCTGCTACTCCAAGATCTATTGATGGAATATTTGCTTCATTGCAGAAAAATGCAACAGCAGGACTTCTTTTCAATCCAAACTTAAACCCAACTGGAGATAGAAAATTTCTATTCTCAATTGGAGTTCCTGGTCTTGGTTGTGGTGAGTTACGAGTCGCCATTATCTCTTATATCATCATGCAATCTGTCAGTAGCATCTCTTTTCATTTGCTCTTCGAGTTTTGCTTTACCAGCTCTCACTCCAGCAAGTCTCTCCTCCAGAGTATCTTCCCAATACTTATACATCTTTAATTTCCACTTTTGACGGTCTTCTCGACTCATCTTATTCTTACAGAACATTTTACCTCCTATTACCCAGCTTTAATCTGATTACCAATTACTGCATATGTAGCACTTGCAGTCTTAATTATATTAAAGGCATAAACATCATATCCGGTTGAAGATCCAGCAGAAGGAACAGAACCACCTGCCCATGCTACTTGAACTGTACTGTGGTCAATTTGTAAAGTATTCACAAAAGCAGTTGTGGCATTTACAGAAGTAATTCCAGTAACAGCAAGAATATCTCCTGTATGCATTACAGTGTTTATTCCAACCCCAGAAGTAATATTAAGAGTATTACCAGTTCCTGTCAAAACATTAGTATTTAACCAAACATTTCCATAATCTAAATTAATATCACTATTAGAACTCCAACTATATTGAGCATTAGTTGCTGTGACATGAGCCTTTTCTAAAAGAGGATTACCTCCACCAAGACGCACACCTTGAGAAAATGTAGTAATACCTGTCGAACCATCCATGGTGACAGCAGTACCTACATTTAAATTCTTCTCAATACCAGCACCACCATTTATTATAAAAGCACCAGTATCCTTACTAGTTGATTGTGTAGTATCAGTTATAGTAAGAACACCACTTCCCGTTATAGTTGTTGCTGTTACAGCAGCAAGTGTAGAAACACCAGAAACACTTAGTCCAGTAGTAAGACCAACAATATCTAATCCACCACCACTAATCGTTACACCACCAGTAGTAACATTTATACCTTCTCTAAAAGTACTAAGACCTAAAGCATCTACATGTTTTACATCATCATATGTAATAGTTCCCGCACAAGATATATTACCATCAACAAATAAACTTTTACCAATACCAACACCACCCGATACAACTAATGCTCCAGTAGTGGATGAAGTAGATGCAGTTGTAGATGCTACTGTAGCAGCAGCACTTACATTCAAATCTGCAATATCATAGGTAGCAGCAGTTAAAATACCAGTTATGGTTCCTTTACTTGCAGTAAATCCATTAGGAAAATCGGGACCGCCGCTTCCCGCCTGATCCATTATTGTATTAGCGCGAACTCTTGACATTTTTAGCGACTACTTTTTTACTATTTAGCATAAAAAAAGACCTCCCGAAGGAGGTCTTTGTAGTGTGAATGGAATATATCCATCTGTATCACATTAGGTTCTTGACTGCAACGCGACGATAGTAGCGGTTTGCATTGGTTGTTAGAACACCTGATCCAACAGTTAAACCTTCGGCAAAGGGGTTCGCTACGAGTCCGTAACGAGTCTTAAATCCGATTTTTGGTTGGAAGGTATTCTCGCCCACTGCCCTGACCATTTGGAGAGGAACATAAGGACAATAGAACAATCCAGCGTCATAAGGAGAAGATCCTTTATAACCGCAAACATAGTACTGGTTGCCACCTGTAGGTGCTGCGTTAGCACTTGTAAGGTTAGCAGCATAAGGATCGATGTATACACGATACTTACCCTGTAGAACACCAGCGAAGGTGTTACCAGTGTCGTCAACATTGAGGTTGGCGTTAAGTGCTGGAGTATAATCCAGAACGCCTGCCATAGTTAGAGCGGATGCAACATCTGCAGAGCAGAGGATGATGTTGCCCTTTCCACGACGAGTTCTTTGTGCGATTGCGTTTGCATCTCTTTCAATCTGGAACAGAAGTCCTTTGAACTTCTCAACCGACC
>VTLG01000337.1_pt1 | contig 12858 bp, 18 predicted proteins | sample 4694571 | NCBI WGS metagenome assembly VTLG01 (sample SAMN12604809, study PRJNA352737) | marine metagenome | biome: ENVO:00000447; feature: ENVO:00000209|ENVO:00000569|ENVO:01000036; material: ENVO:00002151; isolation source: viral sequences binned using virsorter ... | reverse complement strand
AGAGCCTTTAATCTTTCTAAAGGTACAAGGGGAGTAAACAGCAACAGAGTAAAAATGCCCATAGCAATAAGACTTGCAGTAGCCATGCGTCTCTGTGCCCTAAGTTTTCTTCCTTCTGCTTCTGTTTCATTAATTTCTTTAACTGCTTGTAGCTCTTCGTCACTTACTAAACCATCTCCATCTAAATCGTATTTTGCATACTTGGATTCTTTTTCTAGTTTCTTTTGTGTCATTTAACTATCCCCTGTTATTTCTACTGGTGTTCACTACCTCTGGTTTACAATAAGCTGAATAATCATATGTGATTAATCTGGCTTCCCTGTTTATCTGTCTTTCATATTCAATACATTTTTGCAGACTTATGAACATTAGGTCTTGATTTACGACTTTTCCGTTACTTAAAATGACCAAAACAAACACTAATGTTTTCATTATTAAATCTCCCTAAAACATTTTACCCTATTTCACCCCCTGTGTCACTTTTTGAAACTCTCATTCAGCGAATCGACAACGCTATCTATGTTTGGTTCTTTACCGTGCGGCTCGTATTTGCATTGAAATTCTATTGGGCACTGTCCTTCTACAACAAGTGTATAGGTGTCATTAGCACCTCTGTATAAGCAAACCTCTTGTCCATTCTTTGCTTTTCTCCTTTTGTATCTACGGCAAGTAATATACTTTGGGTCTTCTCTTATGCCTTTTCGGACTTCCTGTTCCCAAGTCCAGTCACTAAATCGCTTGAGAAAGCAGGTATAGCAGTTCTTAATATTATCTGACTGTGCCAGATATATGCGTCCGTCTTGAGCACACAACCATTCAAATGTCTCTTGACCCCCCTGTTTCCTTACACAGTTATCCCCACCAACCTCTATCAAATCCCATGAGTGTGTAGATGAACCCAATAAGAACAAAAGTGCCAACAGATACAACAATGGAAACAGCAACCCATGTAATAACCTTCTCTCTAAATTTTTGCTTATCATATATTTCCTTTTGGCGGCGTTTACGGATTTCTCCTTCCATGCGAAGCAATTCTTCCCAAGAACGGCTACCATGTGTGAACATCAAAAACTGCTTTAACTCCTCCCTTTGAGCTTCAAGTTTTTTTTTCGCTGCGAATGCTTCAATGGCTTCTTGTTCGACACTCCCCCCTCCAAAAACTTTTTTCAACATAGATGGGTTCTTTGCCGACTTATGGGCATTATCAATATCACTAACAGCACCCATCCATCTTGATAGGTCTTGGCTCATAGCTTCCAAATCTCTTCCTGCTTGAAACATTCTCTTTACATTAGAGAAAGCTGTACTGGCAATCCCAAGACTTGCAGTGATGGATATAGGGTCAAACAATGTTGGATACTCTGCTCTGTTGAGCATATTGTTAGCTAGATAGCTATATTTCCGTAATTATAACTGGATGCTCTTGGTTTTCCAAGATTTTCTTTTTTAATCTATATACTGGTGTCTTTGTTGCAGGAGACTTTACGTCCTCTATTATCCACTCATATCGTCCAATATCAAAGTATTTAAAGTCTGCTCTATAATAAGCAATCTTCTTTTCATTGATAACAATATCGAATTTTGGCTGTAATTCTAGGTCTCTGATAACACCTTGACTCTTTAGCAGTAACAGTTCTGTATATCTTTTTGCTTCTTTTTTAGAATCAAACGTAATGCCATCAATTTGTGTTTTGACGTTTCTATATTTGTTCATATACGCTCGATTTCCTGCCAAGATGGTAATCCTGCCAGTTTAGTAAGTCTCTCAAACTCATTATGTCCTTTTTGTGTAAGTACAACATCTAATGAATTACTTCTATCCTCTACGAGCACAAACTCACCTTCTCTGAGCTTCTCTAATAAAAATGGATAAGGTGTTCGTCCACACATCACTGCCACTAATCCACCATATCTGATAGATTGAGTTTTCGATAAGCCAGTTCTACGTTTCATTATGCTTTCTGAAAGTGCGGCCCATCAATGAACGGTCTTCTGTTTTCAGACCTTCGTAGATCAATGTATTCATTCATAAGGTCTTCTGCTGAATCTGGTGATACGGTAAGATATTTGTGCCAAGCGGCTCCCCAAATAAGATCGACACCAAGCTCTCTACCTGCCTTACGCATTGCATCAGCTATATTATCATAATCCACAATATCCCAAGATGGATTACTGCCATCATAAGCCATAAGGTCAATAGCGTGTGCATACCCATCCTCTTGCACCAAATGTTTACTTTTCATTGTCTGTGATTTGCCAGATTTATACAAGCGTTCTTGTGTCGCAAGGTCTCTTACACCATAGATAACACCAAAGTCTACATCAGTATATGTAATGGCAAGCTTTACAACTTTTACTAAATCTGGATGTACACCTTCTAACTTGTCTAATGACCTCTGTGATAATTGAAATGCCATGTTAAGCTCCCTTTTTTTTGTAATATTTACTTACGGCTCTGTTACCAAACCAGAACGACATAATGGCTGCGAATAATCCTGCTGTCTGGTCATCCCAGATCGTATCCAGTGCCATATTAAGACTTACACCACTCTGATTAATAAGAGATAGTAATGCTGTCACCTTAATGGCAACGAATAAGCCAAAAAAAGCATAAGTGATGATAGGACGGACACTACCTCGTAATGCGTTAATAAAACCACCTGCATCGACATTATCATGCTTGTATAACCCCTCTGTCTCTTTTATCTCTGCTTCTTTATCTAGTTCCGATATCTTTAGCTCTGACCTCTTTGCCATAAGCTCCATCTCCATCTGCATTCTCTGAAGCTCATATTTCTGCTCCTGCCCTCTCTTAAAATAATTAAGAACCTCTGGCAAAAAGCTTGTGCCAAATCCCAACAAACTGCCTATTATTGTCATCATATCAATCTACTTCCGTGCATGAGAACGAGATACCGTAATTTGATACGACATTGGTATCCCAACTTTGTGTATTTGCATCCATACGAAAGATACCTTTGGGATTTGTATATACAATTGTTTGATCGTTAGACACAGCATTTTTAAGTTTTGGCTCTATTTGTATGCTTGATGACCCAGATTGATTAGAAATGACCATGTACAATCTAGCAGCACTGCTACTGCCTATTTGTATCATATCTCCTTGTGAAAAAGCTGTTGTGCCAGTGATGGATATTACTGCATCTCCGACAGAAAAATTACCGTCTACTTGAACGTCACCAGAAATACTATTTTGTGGTGTCCGTCTGTCAGCATCGCCCATTAGAAAAGTACCTCTCCTACCGTGTAATTTTGTGAGAAAAGATGTCAATTCTGTAGCTGTTGTACCCCTTACTGGTGGCATACTGACTGTGACCTGCCATTTTGCATAATCAAACTCCACCGTCTGCTGTGCACCAGTAAAAGGCGATTCAGATACACCTACTTGTCTTTTGATTGACCATGTTTGTGTAACTGGAAAAGTTGTTGTTGGAAATGTTAGTGGATAAGTTATACTCACGACAATCCTTGAGCAAAAGCTCCCCCCCTTCTCTTTTGATCTACAACTGCGTTCAAGGTAGCTTGTTGTATAGTTGGCAATAAATTAAATATTTCTGCTCTGACAGTATTTTGTACACCAGTTGTGAAATTAAGACTTTGATTTACAACTGTTGTGCCACCCCCAGAAGGCAGTGCTCCGTTGGCTACAATACGACCACCAGTGTTAGGTACAAAGAGTTCTGGGCCGCGTTCTCCTACGATAATTGGTCTCCTGCCTTGAACTGTGCCACCTTTAGCAAATCTAGGAAAATCTATTTCATCTAACTGAGCACTAGTACCTCGTAACTTAAGCACACTGTTTATCAACTTGTTTACTATCGCAAGTCGAATAGTCTGGGCAATAAGTTGTCGGACAAAATCTTTAAAAATATCAAGGAAGCTTGATAAATTTGCTTGTCCATTTACTAACATATCAGCCAGACTGTCCGATACTCTTTTGCCCATATCTTCTACAGATTCTTTTAAGGTCACAAACATAGGGTTAGTCATTCTCATCTGTAAGTCCATCTCACGCATTGCTCTATTAAACTCTTCTCCAGTAAACTCTGCCTGTGCAAATTTTAGATCGCTTATATTTTCCGTAATCTGCTCCATAGGTGGCTGTAGAGCTTCAACGATAGACCTTGCATTGTCTAATCTTTCATTTGTCGTTTCTGTCGTATCTGCTAATTCTTTCATGGATGCTTTAAGCTTATGATTCTCTGCAACTATATCTGCCAAATCTTTTTTGAGCTTGTCTCCATCTTCACCCATAGTCAGAAACTCTGATGCAAGTTCTGATGTTGCCTTTATACCTTCTCTTTGAGATTGAGTTGTAGCTTTAATCTGCTCCTTGAGTGCTTCCTGCTCTGCTTTAGCTTTTGCAATGGCAGCGTTTATGGTTGATTCAGCTTCACCTCTTGCTCTTAGCTTTTGATTATATTCATCTTGTACTCTAGCTTGCCGTTCTTGTATTTTTGCAAGCATATCATTTGCACGAATTTGTTTATTTAAATTACGGACTCTCCGTTCTGCTAAAACTAAAGCTTTACCCTGCTCATTTTCAGCAATACCCATATCAGCGGCAAGCTGTTTACCTCTTATTTCAGCTAAATCTTCTTCAGCATCTACAAGCTCTTTCATAGCTTCGCTGTTGATGGTAAGATTTCGAGATAGGATACCTGTGTTAAACAAAAATTCTTTTACAGATACGACACCTGCTTTCAACATTCCTACAAATTCTGCAAGTTGTGGCAGTAGAGGTGTCATAACGGCAACCCCAAGATTTGACAAGGCAGCCCCTAATCCCTTCATCTGATTAGCAAAACTTTCAGATGTTCGAGCAGCGTCACCTTGTGCATCTGTTGTACCTGCTAATAATAAATTGAGTCGTGCTTGCACCTTCTCTTGATTGGTAGCATCTTTAGAAAGCTTATTGATGCCCATCCTCATCAATTCTTGTGAAAGAGTTGCTTCTGTAATTACAACACCAAATCTTCTCACTGTTTCGTGATTACCTACCAGAGCACTTTGAAACGCTCTCATAGTATCAACGTCACTGGCATTATTGAAAGATGCTACGTCTGTTGCAAGCTTGGTCAATTGTACTGATAACTGTGATGCTTCACCTCTGGCAAATCCCATAGGAACAAAAGTGTCCTGTATCTGAGATGCCATCTCTTCTAACTGAAATGTGCTTCTTCCGACCTCATCCCCAAATTTAGACAATTGTGATCTTACTTGTGTAGCAAACTGCCCAAAGACCACAGAGGACTTTGCTTGCATCTCTTCGACATGAGACGCAAAGCTTACTAGGGCAGACGCACCTCTAGCAAGTTGTTGAACGACCACAGCACCTACGGCAAGCTTGGCTACTGAAGCAATTTTATTGAAGTTTGTACTTACCTTCTTAGTAGTCGTTGCTGTTGATTGCTCAAGTTGCTTAAGCTTTTTGGTGATGTCGCTTAAGTCACCTTTGATACGGACTATGAGTTCGTCTGCTGTTGCCATTAGTCTGGATACCTCTCCATCATATCCTGTAGCTCATCTTTTGTTAGTGGGGTATTTGATTGAGAAGCATGGAAACTACTAAAACCCTCTACTGCACAAGAAAATTCTATCATTGTCATATTCCAAAACTGATCTGGTGTCATCTGTAGAACTCCTATGCCAGTTTCTAGCAATTCTCTCCAATTGATCTCATTGACTACACTACCCCTCTTTACTTTTTTTCGTCATCACCATTTGATAGAGCCATAGAAATAATATCACCAACGGCTCGTATCGAATCAACAAAACCAACTTGCCAGATTAGATCACTAACTTGTTTTTCGGTAATGTCTTTACCACCACCTTTGATTGCTGTGTAGAGAATAAAACTTATCTCTGTTACCTTCAATTCTGCTTCTGATATCTTTTGTGCCAATTTTAGTATGGGCACATTCAACGTATTTTCTATACGCACAAGAGAATCAAAATTTAATTTACAATTGAAAGTCTGCTCTCCAAGCTTGATCTCAATCTCCCCTCTTAGTTGATTTGACATTTTTCTTATACTCCACTGTTGTTGTTATGATAAATTCTTCGCCACGATTAGCGACATTTTCTACTGATTTAACGGTGTGTGTATGCCCACCACATAGAAAAGTCTTATCTAGTCCACGACTAATGTGAACTCCGTCCAGTTGGACTGCTGAAGTAAAAGCAAATGTATATTCGCCATTCTTCTTTTTAAAAAAAGCAGGATAATCTGTTTTTTTATTGTTTGTAATAGTTGTCTCTGTCCAAGCCATTTATTAAGCTGCCGAAAATGTAATTGACCCAGATGATTCTAAAGTAACACTGTAAGTAGCTTCACCATTGTACTCACCTGCATATTCAAGACTAGCTATCATAAATGTACCTGCGTAAGTGCCTAAATCTGGCACAATAACATTGTAGCTCTTGAAACTTGATGTACCATAAGCACTTCTCAGAGTTTGTTCTGCTGTTGAATCTGTAAAGACACCAGATGCTGTGATAGTCATAGACTGAATACCACCAGACGGAAGTAGCTCTCTAAAAGACCCACTGTCCTTATTAGTGATGTCTACAGCTTCGTCATTAAGTGTCATAGACGTTGATCTCATGCCACCCACAGTAGTCATAGTTCCACTGATATCAATCTTAAGTAATAAGGCTTTACCTCTTTGTGCTGCCATTTTTGCTCTCCTTTAGCTATCAAAAACTACGGCTCGAAATCTCATGACTCCGTGTCGAGTTATTCCATCAGCTTCGGTTAGTGTATTCTCAAACTCATGTCTGATATTCACTAAGGAAGCACCACTTACAGTTATACTCGCATTATGTAGCGTTGTATATACTGAACTCATAATATTTTTTATCTCTTTTCTACCCCTATACTGACTCCAAACATGGATTGTAAGGGTGTGCTCATGGGCATCTTTATCCTTTGTGTCAATGTTTGTAGCTGTCTCTTCACCTATTACAACATAAGGATATGCCGTATTCTCTGGCACATCATCAAATACCCCAGTAATAGAATTGCCATCAACATCATTGATTGTAGCATTATCTAAGGCTGTAAATATTGCTTGTTGTAATGCAAAGGAATGTAGTGCCATTATCCTAATAACTTTCTAAGTCTAGCTCTTATTTTTGGTCTATTCTGCTCCAAAGACGGTTGCATAAAGGGTCTTGCACCCATTTTTGATGTGCCATACTCTAAATATTGTGAGTACTCTGCTTGGCTAATTACTTCACCCTCTAAGCCATTTCCCTGCATATTAGTTATAATATTGTTTGCCAGAAATCCTGTGTCACTTGCAGGAAACTGCCCAGATGCTGATGCTTGGTGTGTCCTTCTTGGATTGTACTTTATATACGTCTCTCCACTCTTTGCACCACGCAAAATATTGTCTACAGCAGTGTTTCTTGTAGCATTTATTCCGTATGCTATGACTTGTTGCATTTTTTTACGAATATCTGCACTTACTCCAGTCAAATTATTGCTTTCTCTGTCATGTAGCGACCCCTTCTTCTACTAAAATATCTAAATATCGGTCTCTAGTGTCTCTGTTTATGACTCTTTTAATGTTGAATGTCCTTGTGTAACTCGCACCGTCTCTATTAAAACGGTATTGCAGTCTGTTTTTGAACGTTATATTCCTGTTAAACCGTGTTGTGATAATATGTGTGATTCTTTCTTCCAATTGGTCTCCAAACACCCTCTCAGAGCCTGTTTTTGGCTCTATTCTGCCAAATACTGCAAACGAATCACTATAGGTGACGTTTTGAGAGCCACCACCGTCACTGGTTCTAGTCTGTGTTTGGACTTGTAGCTTATGTCTGAGCTTGCCTAACATTTTTACCCTACGACCAACGGTACAGCTAGTCCTGTAAAAGAGTTTGTACTAGAAAGAATAGCATTAACTGGCAGAATTGTTGCAAACGTATCATTTGTACCACTGTCACCATCTCTCATATCCAGAGTCTTTCCAGTACCACCCACAGTTACAGTAAACGTAAAGCTCCCACCCCCTGCATTGCTTCTACCAGAGACAAAAACAGGGTGATTTCCTTGATTTGTGAAAGACGTACCACTGATATTTGTGAATTCGCTTCCGACACCACCACTATTCTGTAGAAAATTGTTTTGCATACTTACTGTTGACCCACTTACACTTAGTCCGTTTCCTGCTGAAATAGAAGTCAAAGCATTTGCTGAGATTGATTGCTTGACTCTCAAAGGTGTCATAACTTGTGTGTTTTCTGTTCCAGTTGTTGCTGTACTCTGAGATGGAACTTGTAAAGACAAAACCGTTGTGCCAGATGTATTCTTTACCTCTGTTCCAGATGCAGAAGCATACTGGATGTCATCCGTTACAATTTCTATTCTATCATTTGTTTGATCTAATTTACATACAACAATATTTGCATCATTATCTGAATTTCTTATATTAAGTGTGTTTGCTGACGTATCTATAAACATAAAATGAGCTACTAGACCTTGTGCAGACGTAGGTGTGCCACTACCTGCATTAAGTGACTGTATCGCATTAAATATGTTGTTTAGATGCTGACGAAAAACAGGTGCTGTTTCATTTCCTACGTCATATGAGTGCGTTTGTCTTGTCATTAATTATATCTAACCTCTGCTTTCAATAGTGATACTGATGGTGTTACATTTGTTGAAGTACTGCTTAATACTACCTTAAAACGAAAATATCTTCCAGTGAAAAACCCTGCTCTGAATCTTTGAAACGTACCAGTAAAAGAACCTGTTGACGATGGTTCTATAAAAAACGTCACATCCGTGTCTTTCTGTTGTGACCCTGCTCCAGACAAATCATCAAATAAACCACTCAAGGAGTCAAAAGGAGTTGAGCCACCACCAATATTGTCGAAGTTCGTACCACCAGTGTCTAATCGCACTGTCTCCACAATGACTTCTGCCCTCACATTTTTTATAGAGCCTATATCTATATCTGATGAAAATACATATGTTCCTTCGTTAAGTATAGGTACTGATGAATCAGAAACATCGGTAATTCTTAAACTTCCAGAGGAAACTTGAGTATTTGTTTTTGTGCCAGAGAACCCACCACTCTCTGTCTGTGTTGATACGTTAGAAAATTGAGTAAGGGATGTTTGTGGTATAGCAACAGCAGAAGTAAAGTTTTGAGAAGATACATTTGTTTTATCGTATGCTCGTATCATGTACGTACCAGACCGTGCAGGAACGCTAAAAGTCGAAGCAGGACGAGGTACTTTCTCTGTATCTGTGGTGGCATTTGCCCATGTTGCTCCACTCGTCAGAGATGAGTGCCTTATGGTGTAATACGATAAATCCAAATCAGCAATCGCATCCCATCCCAATGTAGTAGAGTCACCAGACACGATAGAATCGAAATTCACAACATCACTTGGTGGAATAGCACTTCCAAATACATTCTGAGTGACAGTTGTATAAGTGCCTTTTACTCCCAAAGTGTTGATAGCTCTTGCTCTTATGTCGTAATCTCCATCTTCTACATCGAAAACCTCATATATTCCAAGCTCTCCTGTACCTACAATTTTAAAGTTTGTGTCCGATGTTTTCTTAAATTCTACTTCTATCAAATCACTTCTCTGGGCAGATGTTGCACTCATGCTCGTAGTAATAATCATAATTTGTGACACTTTTTCGTTGATGACTCTTAGTTCACTGGTAACGGCTACGTCAACAGAGGGCACATCAAATGGGTCTAACAATGTCGTATTGTCACCCTCAAAATCAGCTTCTTCTGCACTCCAATCAAAAACAGCCGATGATATCTCTTTTAAATCTAGTTTTATACTCAAACCCTGCTCAATATCTGGTTGAAACGTCCAATTTTGAACCTCGAAGTTCTTTGCAGAAAATCCCATTCTGGAGTTTGTAATATTTACTACGTCTCCCACCTGCACTTGCAAAGCTTTCAGAGCAAACAATCCAGATATCACTATCTGTTGCCTTGATCTAAATAAAGCAATTTTTGCTATCCGTTGTGCCATTTGACTTGTGTTAGTAAAAGGCAACTCTAAGTCTATGATGTTTTCTTCGCCATTATCATCATTTATAAAAGTTGTTGATCTAACTTCTGGGTAATCCGTAGTCTGAAAGTTTGTTTCTGAACCTCTAAACTTACCCCTAACGATATTGAAATTATCTCTTCTTGATGCTCTTGTTTGTATTTGTAAAGACCCCCTTAGATCGCCTTCATTAAGCGTTAATACTGGACTAGTGTATGAACCTGCCTTACATCTCCACTTGCCTTGAGCATACCAAATAATCCCTGCCATACTTGCTGTAAGCTTTTCAATGACCTGTCTTGGGTTGTTATTAGTTGTAAAATTACCATTAGTTGTATATCTTTTTTGAGTGCCACCCCCAGACAAGGTGATATCATTATCACAAACGGTCTGTGCTGTAGCAAAAACTGTATCATCTATATCAGCAGTTGCTATACCTAATCCGTAGCTACTGGTTAGATAATCTCTTAAGCAAAGAGCAGAATTAGCACTAAAAGTCGTTGTGTTATTATTGATATCAAAAACCTTTTTGCCAGAGACCAATGCTGTTAAAGCAGGTTCTCCTTGTGGAAAAGAGTCTGCCACAAACTCATATCGAAGATAAAGATATGTAATACCTCTTAGTTTATGGTCAGCAGTCCATTTCGAACTTTCGGAAACTAAATCTGTGTCACCAGTTGTTTGATCTCCTAAATGCTTTTTTACTCGCACAAATCCATTATATTTACTTGGTGCAGTGACCATATTTGTAGTTGAATCTATCGTAAGCTGTTCACCATTTAAATACACTTGGTCAATAGCGTGACACTCATGCCCTGCAAGGGCATAAACAACATGAAGAAACTTATTATCATCGGTAACATCCTTGAATACAATCACACCCCCAACTCTGGTTTGACCGTATATAATTTGATGATCGGCAGCACTTGCTACCCCAGACACATTATATCCACCTACAGATGCTGTTCCTTGATTTGTTGCTCCACCTGCACTACCCAGATTGCTGAGATTTGGCATTTGGGGTTTTGGAGCTAAAGCGTTAAGAGCAAAAGCTGATACAGTATAAAAAGCGGCCACTGCTAGTGTTTGTGCTGAAAAAACAGCAGTTCCAGTTGCTAGGGCAGTGCCAGCGGCACTTATAGCACTGCTTATAATCGTAGTTACCGTAAACGCATCAGCAAAACCTGTCGATGGCACTAAAGTAAAACCAACCAGAGCAGATGTTGAGAGCAGTAATTTTTTTAATCCACTGTCCAAAATACGTCCTTTGTGTTTACTTTTGCAAAGACTAAACCCTCGTGAGAAGTAAATCCTGCCCTATGGTCTATTGCTACCCCTAGATTATAGCCTATTCCATATTCAATTCTTTGTGTGATCTCCCTGCATACGATGCTTCCCTTTGGGGGAACGAGACCATAAAATCTTTTGAGTTTTGTATCTATAGCATCTTTTATAGTCGCAACCTTAAGGTCTAGAAGTATATTTCTATAAGTCCGATTTGCTTGTAATGCTGTTTTGTAGTCTGGCATATAATCGTCAAAGAAGCCTTTGCCTGTTTGGACTTTTATACATTGATTAGCAAACACTACACAGTCATGCAAACCCCAAGAAAACTTAGTATCTCTGACCTCCTCTATGTAGTCAGCTAATCTATTTTCCCAATCATTTAGTTTCACTTCTACCCCAAATAAACTTTTTATCTTGCAACTGATCGACAAAATCAAAACCTTTATCGCCAGAATACAAAGATTTTTGTATAGCTGAAGTGTATCGTAACACTCTTTGTCGTTCTAATTCTAACAGTTTCGACTCGACTTTTACAGTTATTGTGCTCGTATCTGTGCCTTCATTGATATCCATAGTGTCTATATATCCCACAAAAAGGGTTGATACGGCATCTGGGTTTGAAATTGTCGATATATCTATAGGTTGACCGTCTTGATTTAAGATCAATTCATTTTGTTCGTTTCCTAATAAGAGAGGGTCTGCCCTAATACCGAATCCTATTGTGATCTCTCTGCCTTGATAAGGGTTGCTGAGTGCTAGTGCTAGATTATTTGATGGAACACCACTAAGCTGTATAGACACGCTCTTAGCACCAATATCAGCACTCTCTTCGACATTTGTGAAGGTAAGTAAACTGCCTATTCCAGTATATTGGTTGCCACCAAGAAACAGATTGCCCTCACCAGTGTAAAGAAAAAGAGTTTGTGTATCGAATTCTATTTTGAATGTAAAAAAAGGCTTGATATTGCCTTCTGCTAGTGCCGAAGTAATGTTTGAGTCTATTGTTCGGCTCATAGTAAAACCTATTTATTTCTTAACTGGCACTTCTTCCCATGCTTCATCTACGTTAGGAGTGCTAGGGTCATCAGCCTTATAATGTCCTGTTTTGGTTCTAGCTCTTACTTTTTTTGTCTCTGTTGGCTCTACAGTCTTTACTTCTTCAGCACAACCTGCGTCCATAAACTGATGAGCTAACTTAATCTGCCATTCTTCTGTAGCCACAAACTCTTCTCCAAGTGCATACATCTTGGTATGTGAACCTTGAGCATTAGCTGTGCCAATAATACTTTTTGTAATTTTTATCTTCATTTCAATATCTCACATAGAGAGGGGATTGCTCCCCTCTCCACTAGCTAACAATTAGGATGCGTGTGCAGTAAATGCGTTATCACCAGTGTGCCTTGCATGGCTCTTGACGATAAATGCTCCTATCGGAGTACCGTTTGAGTGTGTACCAGTTTTGGCTAAAACGACCCTAATGTATCGCTTGCCACCTCTGTATCCAACTCTAAAGATGTC
>VTLG01017047.1_pt1 | contig 12859 bp, 19 predicted proteins | sample 4694571 | NCBI WGS metagenome assembly VTLG01 (sample SAMN12604809, study PRJNA352737) | marine metagenome | biome: ENVO:00000447; feature: ENVO:00000209|ENVO:00000569|ENVO:01000036; material: ENVO:00002151; isolation source: viral sequences binned using virsorter ... | reverse complement strand
TCGTAATAACGCTAAAAACTTCGCATCAACCGTCTCGCTTGCGTCTGAAGCGAAGCATAAGGTCATCATTATCGATGAGGCAGACAACACAGGAAACGACGTACAACTCTTACTTAGAGCCTTTATCGAAGAGTTCGCCGGAAATTGCAGATTTATCTTCACCTGCAACTACAAGAATAAAATTATCGAACCACTCCACTCCAGGTGTGCCGTTATCGAGTTTGCCGTTAAGGGTAAAGAGAAGCAAGGAATCGCTGCTCAATTCTTCAAACGACTTAACGACATACTGGAACAAGAAAGGATTGAAGCTGATAAGAAAGTCTTAGTAGAACTCATAAACAAACACTTTCCTGATTGGAGACGTGTTCTTAATGAATGCCAGAGGTATTCTGTTAGTGGTAAAATAGATAGTGGTATACTTGCAACTTTTTCGGATGTAGCGGTAAATGATCTCATTAAAAACCTCAAGGAAAAGAACTTTTCGGAAGTACGTAAATGGTGTGTCAGTAACTTGGACAATGATCCTGGTGTACTTTTGCGTCGTATCTATGACTCTCTTTATGATGCCCTTAAAAACAATAGTATCCCTGCTGCTGTTCTCATTATTGCTAAGTATCAGTATCAGATTGCCTTTGTTGCGGATCAGGAGATCAATCTCTTGGCTGCTCTTACGGAAATAATGGTGGAGTGTGAATTCAAATGAAAACTGATGATGTCAAGTGCTACATAGATGATGATGAAGTTGATTGTGAAAATTGGAAGGATAATCCTATGAGAAATGAGTTATTGCTTTTGTTGAAAAATAATGCTTATCGTAAAGGTGAGTTTACTCTTTCTTCAGGTAGAACAAGTGAGCATTATGTTAATTGTAAACCAGTTACTTTAAGTGCAAGAGGTCTTACTCTTTCAAGTATATTAATGTTAGAACTTATTGAAGATGATTGCAAAACAGTTGCGGGTCTTACTCTAGGTGCTGATCCTTTGGTTTCTGGTGTTGCTGTTGTAGCGGGTTTAGATAGAAAGATAATTAATGCTTTAATTGTTCGTAAGGAAGCAAAGGGGCATGGTACAAAGGTATGGATAGAAGGTCCACCACCTCCAGAAGGATCTAAGATAACTGTGTTGGAGGATGTGATTACTACAGGTGGATCTGCTATTCAAGCAGTTAAGAGATTGCGTGATGCTGGTTATAAAGTTGATCGTGTAATTTCTATTGTAGATCGTCAAGAAAATGGGGAAGCAGATACTGCTATGAAATTAGCAGGATTAGAACTCTATAGTATTTTTACTTTAGATGATCTATGCCAAGAATGAACAAACATGTTAAACTAGTGTTTGCACTAGAGCATATTGCTCATCTTGAAGATCTTATTAAAGATAATGAGTGGGAAGCTTATCTTACACATTCATTAACTGAAATGAAAGTTGAATTTGAAAGACAACTTAAAAACGAAGAATCCAAAAGAGGAATTAGTTATGACTAAATTGACAAAAAAACAAAGACATCAAGTTAAATCTAGATGGTATTATATTTTCTGGGGTGCTGCTACAGTGTCGGTGTTTGCAGGACAAATGTATGTTGGATCTGGATATCGTAGGATGGCAAGAAGTTTTGATCGAATTGTAAATGGTATTGTTTTAGAAATAGAAAGAGAAAATTGGAAGCAGCATCCAATGATGGTTCCACCAAACGACTATCATGGTATTTAAAATAGATCAATCTAAACTTAAAGAAGAAAGGGTAAAGACAACACCTCAAAATGTTCAAGAAGCAAATGAGGGTTTGTTTCATGCTAAGATGACTTTACCCGCAGCTGCAAAGCATTGTGGTATGACCCATAAAGAAATGAAACTTACTTTTTGGGAATTTTTAAAGTACAATCCTGGGGAATTTGATGAAATCGAACAAGTCACTAAAGACTCCGCTTAGATATCCTGGAGGCAAGTCTCGTGCTTGTAAAAAGATGGATACTTATTTTCCAGATCTTAGAAAGTATGTGGAATTCCGTGAACCTTTCATTGGAGGAGGTAGTGTAGCCATACATATCAGTAAGAAGTATCCTAATTTAAAAATTTGGGTAAATGATCTTTATGAACCTCTTGTAAATTTTTGGCAACAACTTCAAATGTTTGGGGTTGAAATGAAAGATCAATTGAGTGAATATAAATCCACTCATCCTGATCCAGAAACTGCAAGAGAACTTTTTATTAATTCAAAGGAGATTATTAATGATAGTCAACAATCTAATTTAGATCGTGCTATTGCTTTTTATATTGTTAATAAATGTTCTTTCTCTGGTCTTACTGAATCTTCATCGTTTTCACAGCAAGCATCAACATCCAATTTCTCTATGAGAGGAATTGAAAAATTGCCTGGTTACCAAGAGATTATTTCTCATTGGCATATAAGTAACTATTCTTACGAATACTTAATGTCTGAACAATTACATGATGATATTTTTATGTACTTAGATCCTCCTTATGATATTAAGGATAATCTGTATGGTAAAATGGGTGAGATGCATAAAGGATTTGATCATGATAATTTCGCACATAATTGCGATCTTCACTCTATGGATATGATGGTTAGTTACAATTCTGATCAATTAGTTAGAGATCGTTTTATGGGTTGGGCAGCTGCTGAATTTGATTTAACTTATACGATGAGATCAGTTGGTGAATACATGAGAGATCAACAAAAAAGAAAAGAACTACTACTATTCAATTATCAATTAGAGGAAAGTGTATATGACTGACCCAGAAGAGAATCCATTTTGGGGTGAACCAACTCCCACAGATCTCTGGGATGATATGAAAAAACTTGATGATCTTTATGAACAACTTGATTGGGATCATAGGGATTACTTAGAGTTTTCCATTGAAGGTAATCACATTACTATTAGAAATAAATCTAGAGAAGGTAGATGACTAAGATTGACATGACTGAAATTGAAAATTGGGAAAAGGAATACCCTACTATGGAAGGAGTTACTCTCAATAAGAGAGAGAAAGAACTTCTTGATGGTGATGAAATTAAATCACATGAAGGCATGGTCTTTGGTAGAATGTATGCTGATTGGAAAAAAAGAAAGGGTTATGACTGAATTAAAAGATTGGTTAAACTCCATTAATTTAACAAAGAAGAATTTGATTGATGAAGATCCTTCCTTAGAAAAGGAATATCCTCCATATATCATCAATCGTTGTTTTTCTGGTCATCTTGATGCAATTATGTTTGCTAATGAGATGAATCAGTATCATTTTCTTGATAAGAAGATGCAATATGATTTTTTACTAAATACACTGAGAACCAAGAAGAGATACTCTCCTTGGCTCCGACAAGAGAAAATCAAAGACCTTGATTTGGTAAAACGTTATTATGGTTATAGTAACGAAAAAGCAAAACAAGCTCTGCGAATCCTAACAAAAGAACAACTTAATTTTATAAAATCTAAATTTGAAACTGGAGGAAGACAATGAGTGTGGTTCAAGAGCCTGAAGTGAAGTGGGCACCCGACCAAATGGTAGAAGTGGTACTGGGTGAACCAGACGATTTCCTTAAAGTCAGAGAAACTCTCACAAGAATTGGGGTAGCATCCCGTAAAGAGAAGAAGATATATCAATCATGTCATATTTTGCACAAGCAGGGAAGATATTACCTTGTGCATTTTAAAGAATTATTTGCATTAGATGGGAAACACGCTAACCTTACTCTTAATGACGTTCAGCGTAGGAATCGTATTGCTCAGCTTATTGCTGATTGGGGTTTAGTTAGTATTGTTGATACTGATAAAATACAAGATATTGCTCCTTTAAACCAGATTAAAGTGTTATCATATAAAGACAAAGGTGATTGGATACTTGAAACCAAGTATAATATAGGTAGTAAGAAAAAGAAGGTTGAAGAGACTGAGTAATCTATGAACAATCTTTATAATGGAATTAGTGAGCGTCTTTATTACACTTTAGGAAAACGCCCTCAGATTGCTAGTGCTCATGATATTTACATGGCATTATGTTATGCTGTGAGGGATCAGATGATGGCATATCATCTTGCTCCACCTGTATGTAATAATGAAAAAGAGGTAGCATATCTATCAGCAGAATTTTTAATTGGACCACAACTGGGTAATAATCTTTTAAATTTGGGACTTGAAAGTGATGCAAGAGAAGCAGTATCAGAATATGATCTAACTTTAGAGCAGGTATTAGAACAAGCAGAAGAACCTGGATTAGGTAATGGTGGTCTAGGTCGTCTTGCTGCTTGTTATATGGAGTCCTTAGCGACTTTAAAAGTACCTGCTACTGGTTATGGTATAAGATATAAGTTTGGTATGTTCAAACAGATTATTCGAGAGAACCAACAGATGGAGGTTACGGATAATTGGTTGCATGGAGATTGGCCATGGGAACTTGCACAACCTGATGAGTCTGTACTGGTAGGTTTTGGTGGAAGAGTAGAGAATTATATTTCAGATAGAGATAATTATAGAGTTCGTTGGGTTCCTGCTGAGACAGTAGTTGCTGTTCCTTATGATGTAATGCAGTTAGGATATAGAGTTGATTGTTGTAATCGTTTAAGATTATGGAGAGCAGATGCGACAGAGATCTTTGATTTCTATGCATTCAATATAGGTGACTATATGGGATCGGTAGAACAGGGAGTTCAGTCAGAAACTATTTCTAAAGTTCTTTATCCTAATGATGGTACAGATGATGGTAAGATATTAAGATTGAAGCAGCAGTTCTTCTTTGTAAGTGCTTCTCTTCATGATATGATTCGGAACTTGGAAAAGTGCCATGTTCCTTTAGAAGAGTTTCCAAATAGATATCAGGTTCAATTAAATGATACTCATCCTGCGGTAGCAGTAGCAGAACTGATGAGAATTTTTGTTGATCTTAAACATTTTGAATGGGAAACTGCATGGGAGATAACAACTAAGTCTATTGCATATACAAACCATACTCTTTTACCAGAAGCATTGGAGAAGTGGGATCTTTCACTCTTTAAGACACTTCTACCAAGACACATGGAAATTATCTATGAGATTAATCGTAGATTCTTACAGACAGTAAGACTACATTATCCGGGTGATGATACTATGTTAGAGAAAATGTCTATTATAGATGAGAGTGGTAATAAGTCAGTTCGTATGGCAAATCTTGCAACTATAGGATCACATCATGTTAATGGTGTTGCTGCATTGCATTCTGAATTAGTTAAGACTCAGTTGATGCCAGAGTTTTCTGATCTATGGCCTCATAAGTTTACTAATGTAACCAATGGTGTAACTCCAAGACGATGGGTTGCTTCTGCTAATCCATGTTTGGTTGAAGTTCTTGATGAGTATGCTCCAGGTTGGATTACTGATGGTGAAAAACTTAGGAATCTTGAGAATTATGTAGATGATCCAGATGTTATAGAAAAATTTGCAGAGGCAAAAGTTATTGGTAAACATAACCTTGCAACCTATATTCATAATGAACTTGCTATTTCTGTTGATCCATCAAGTATGTTTGATGTGCAGGTAAAGAGGATTCATGAATATAAGAGACAACATCTTCTTGCTCTTTGGGTAGTTTCTCAATATCTTCGCATTAAGAATGGACATGATATTGTTCCTAGAACAATTATCTTTGGTGGTAAAGCAGCACCTGGATATTATTTTGCTAAGTTGATGATTAACTTTATCTGCTCTATTGCAGAAGTAGTTAATACTGATCCTGATATGGATGGTAAGTTACGTGTAGTATTCTTACCGAATTATAGTGTGAAGGTAGGAGAGAAGGTGTACCCTGCGGCAGACCTCTCAGAACAGATTTCAACGGCAGGTAAGGAAGCATCTGGTACAGGTAACATGAAGTTCCAAATGAATGGTGCTTTAACTATTGGTACACTGGATGGTGCTAATGTAGAGATACGTGACCTTGTAGGAGAAGATAATTTCTTCCTATTTGGACATGATGAAAAGAGCGTTGCAGATTTATGGGAGAATGGATATGAACCAAAGCATTATATGAGCCCAGAATTATGGGAAGCAATAAACCTTATTAAGGGTGGGCATTTTAGTAATGGTGATAAGGAAACTTTCGAACCACTTTTAAATAATTTATTGAATCATGATCCTTTCTGTGTATGTGCAGATTTCTCTGATTATTGTGATGCTCAAGATAGAGTAAGTAGTGCATGGAAAGACTGGAAGTCATGGCAACGTATGTCATTAATTAATGTTGCAAGATCTGGATTCTTTTCATCAGATCGTTCTATTAGAGATTATTGTAAAAATATTTGGGGAATTGATTATGAAAAAATTTAAAGCATTAGTTCTAATTCAATTGAGAGCTAACGTATCTGATGCAGCAGGTAATGCTGTAGCAGCAAATGTTTCTAGAGTTGCAGATTTACGGAATGTTAGTAAATTAAGATTGGGTAAAGCAATTGATATAATATTTGAAGCACCCGATAGGGAACATGCTGAAAGAGAATTAGCAACAGCTAGTGAAATGTTATTTGCAAATACCGTGATTGAGGATTGGAGTTATGAAATTGAAGAAGTTAATATTTGATGTTGATGGAACAATTACACCTAGTAGATGTAAAATAGATCCAGAGTTTTTTCCTCTTTTTTGGGAATTAACTAAGAGTGAGGAAGTTTATCTTGTTACTGGTAGTGATAGGGAAAAAACCATTGAGCAAGTTACACCAGAAATTTATAATTCTTGTAAGAGAGTTTATAATTGTTCTGGATCAGATGCTTATGAGCAAGATAAGAATGTATATAGAGATGAATGGGAATTACCTGAAGAGGTTGGAAGATTCCTACAGGATGAATTAGATTTTAGTCAGTTTCCTATCCGTAATGGTAATCATATTGAGAGAAGACCTGGTGGAGTTAACTTTAGTATTCTAGGTAGAGATTCTGATCCTATGAAGGGTAGGGATGAATATATTAAATGGAATAAGATTCATGGTGAAAGACGATTCATAGCATTAAGGATATTGGATATGTTCCCCGATTTAACTGTTGCATTAGGTGGACAAACTGGTATTGATATTGGTCCAAAGGGTGCTGATAAGAGTCAAATTTTAAGAGATTTTAGATTGGGACAAGAGATACATTTCTTTGGAGATAGAATGGAGAGGGGTGGTAATGATTATACTTTAGGGGAAGCAGTAAAAGAAATGGGCGGTTTTACGTACCATGTTAAAAATTGGGAAGAAACCCGAACTGAATTATTGGGTATTTACGACTGATACTTAGTAGTATAGTGTTATAATTAATTATGATCGCCGAAAGGGATCACACAACACAAACTCGCTTAACAAGGAGCTACTAAGATGACTAACTTAGCAACGTATCATACTGCCAACCTTCCAGAATTGATGAAGGTGATTCGACAAAATGGCATAGGTATGGATGACTACCTAGATAGGTTTTTTAATGCACCATCTCAAACTTCAAATTATCCACCATATAATTTAATAAATGTAAATAATCATGAATCAAGACTCGAAATCGCCCTTGCGGGGTTTAAAAAAGATGAACTCAAAGTCTACACAGAGTTTGGAAAATTACATGTGGAAGGCATCAAAGAAGATAAAGAATCAGATGGAACGTTTGTCCATAAAGGATTGGCCCAACGTTCCTTCACTAGGATCTGGACGATCTCCGACGATACGAAGATTGGATCCGTCAGCTTTGATGATGGACTCTTGATTGTAGAGTTAAATAAAATAGTTCCTGAGCATCATGCTCGAAAGGACTGGTTCTAAATATAGGGAGGGTTGTTACCCTCCTTTTTTTATGCTATAATATCAAACGTATAGGTAGATAAAATGTCAGTTAAATTAGCCTTATTAAAATCTGGAGAAACCTTGATTTCTGAAGTTAAGGAATTAGTTACAGGTAAAACAGAAGAAGATGAAGGAAAGGTACATGGATATTTGTTTGTTAAACCAAAAAAGGTTGATTTAGGAGCACCAATGTTTCTTACTGAAGATTCTAAAGAAGAACAATCTTCCGTTCAAGTTTCATTAAGTTCTTGGTGTATTATAACTAAAGATACTGAATTTGTTTTACCAAAAGATTGGATTGTGACTTTTATGGAACCAGCTGATCGATTAACTAAGATGTATGAGGAGGCGGTAAATGGTTAAATGTTTATTACTAAAAGAAGGTACAAATCTTATTGGTGAACTTGTAGAAGTTGATGTTGAGGTTGGTGAACCAGATTGTCGGATAGTTAATCCACTTCAAATTAATGAAAATGATGAACTAAGACGTTGGCCATCTTTTACTGATCAAAGAACATTGATGTTACAATCAGATAGTATTTTAACTATTGTTGATCCAAGTGAAAATCTTTTAAAACAATATAAGGAGATTGTTTCGTGAAGGTATTAAGTATTGATCTTGATTACATAATGGCACCTTGTATTGAGTTGTATCATGGTTTGCATTGGTGTGAGAATCCCACATCAAGATGGACTGGATTATATGATAAAAGTGATTTTAAGGAACATCAATTTTATATTGATCAAGGAAATCTTCTTTATTGTTATGATGTATTTTTAAAAGCATTAAAAAAATGCAATAATGTTAAATTTGGTTATGAGCATGATGAAATACTTTATGAACTTCAGGATAAAGAAGATATAGAAATTATTAATATTGATCATCATGACGATATTTTTGGTGAAGATTATGACGGTGATGTTCAAAGAGAGTATGCTGGATTACTTAAACATGATAGAGTTAATGAAGGTAATTGGGGTGCTTGGCTACATCTTCAAAAGAAGTTAGATTCATTTATTTGGATTCATAATGAGAATAGTCGTAATTTAAAGCAACATAATGATCTTAATGTTGAAGTATTAGGTAAGAAATATAAATGGTTTTTAAGAGAAGATTATACTTTTGAGAAGTATGATTTTGATTTTATCTTTGTGTGTCTATCTCCACAATATGTCCCCCAAAATCACTGGCATTATTTTACAATGTTCATAATGGCATATGAACAGATTACTGGTAAAACAGTTGATATTAATTCTTTTGCTAAAAGAAAATTTGAGTATGAAATTCGCCACAATCAAGTAACTGATGAGATTTTACACAAACGTCCAAATGGTGGGTGACCAGTTTCTGGTCCGTGGTTATGAAGATGGAAAACATTTTGCCACTCGTGAAAAATTCTACCCTACATTATTTGTTCCTGCAAAAAAGAATACAAGATATAAAACTCTTGCTGGAGAATCTGTTGAAGCAATTCAACCTGGTTCTGTAAGGGATTGTAGGGAGTTTATAAAAAAATATGATGGTGTAGAGAATTTTAAAATATATGGTAATGAGAGATTTATTTACCAGTATATTTCTGATACTTATTCTCAGGATGAGATTAAGTTTGATACAAGTAAGATTAAAATAACAACACTTGATATTGAGGTTAAATCGGAGAATGGATTCCCTGATGTAGAATCTGCTGCTGAAGAAATTCTTCTTATATCAATACAAGATTATAATACAAAAGAGATAATAACTTGGGGATTGGGTCCTTTTAATAATAAGCAGAAGAATATAACATACAAAGCATTTAAAACTGAGTATGAACTTTTAAATGATTTCATTAACTGGTGGATGATTGAATCTAATACACCAGAAGTTATTACTGGATGGAATAGTAAGTTATATGATATTCCATATATGTGCCGTAGGATTGAAAGAATACTTGGTGAGAAATTGCTGAAGCGTATGTCACCGTGGGGATTGGTAACTGAAGATAGAACTGTTATTATGGGACGTGAACATATCTCATATGATATTGGTGGAGTATCTCAGTTAGATTATCTTGATCTTTATAAGAAGTTTACTTACAAGGCACAAGAGTCTTATCGATTAGATTATATTGCTAGTGTAGAACTCGGTCAAAAGAAATTAGATCACAGTGAGTTTGATACCTTTAAGGATTTCTACACAAATGGTTGGCAGAAGTTTGTAGAATACAATATAATTGACGTGGAACTTGTTGACCGTTTGGAAGACAAGATGAAGTTGATTGAACTTGCTCTCACTATGGCTTATGATGCTAAGGTGAATTATGAGGATGTATTTTATCAAGTTCGTATGTGGGATACAATAATCTATAACTATTTGAAGAGAAGGAATATAGTTATTCCGCCAAAAGAAAGATCCGATAAGGACGCAAAGTACGCAGGAGCTTATGTCAAGGAACCGATTCCGGGAAAGTATGATTGGGTTGTGTCTTTTGACCTCAACAGTCTGTATCCTCATCTTATTATGCAATATAATATCAGTCCCGAAACCCTCCGGGAGACTAGACATTCCAGCGCGAGCGTTGAGAGGCTCTTAAATCAGGATATTGATATTGATGGCGAATATGCTGTATGTGCAAATGGAGCACAGTATCGGAAGGATGTGCGTGGATTTTTGCCAGAGTTAATGGAGAAGATTTATAAGGATAGAACGATATATAAAAAGAAGATGCTGGCAGCAAAACAAGAATATGAGAAGACCGCCACTAAGACATTGGAAAAGGAAATTGCTCGTTGCAACAACATCCAAATGGCGAGGAAGATTCAACTTAATTCTGCTTATGGTGCTATCGGCAATCAGTACTTCCGTTATTATAAATTAGCAAACGCGGAAGCGATTACCTTATCAGGGCAAGTATCTATTCGTTGGATAGAGAATAAGATGAATGCCCATATTAATAAAATTTTAAAAACGGATGGTGAAGATTATGTTATTGCTTCAGATACTGATTCCATTTATCTTAATCTGGGTCCTTTGGTCGAGGCTGTATACAAGGGAAGAGAGAAAACTAATGAGAGCGTTGTCACGTTCCTTAACAAGATCTGTGAAATGGAATTTGAGCCTTTTATTGAGAGTGCTTATGAAACGTTGGCCAAGTACGTAAATGCCTATGATCAAAAGATGTTCATGAAACGTGAGAACATTGCCGATAGAGGTATATGGACTGCGAAGAAACGTTATATTTTAAATGTATGGGATAGTGAAGGGGTTAGGTATGAAGAACCTAAGTTAAAGATGATGGGTATTGAGGCAGTTAAATCCTCAACACCAGCACCTTGTCGTACTATGATTAAGGATGCACTTAAGTTAATTATGGTTGCTACTGAAGATGAGGTGATTGATTATATTGATAATTGTCGTACAGAGTTTAAGAAATTGCCACCAGAAGAGATTGCTTTTCCTAGAACAGCATCTAATGTTCAAAAGTATAGATCATCTGCAGACATTTATGCAAAAGGAACTCCTATACATATACGTGGTGCTCTTCTTTTTAATCACTATGTGAAGAAGAAAAAGTTAACTAATAAGTACTCACTTATTGGTAACGGAGAAAAAGTCAAATTCATTTATCTGAAAAAACCAAATATAATTCAAGAGAACGTAGTTTCCTTTATTCAAGATTTTCCTTCAGAACTTGGACTTGACAAATACGTAGATTATGACCTACAATTTGAGAAGAGTTTCGTAGAACCACTCAAAGCCATCCTTGATGCGATAGGATGGAGTGTGGAAAAAACTGTAAACTTAGAATCATTTTTTAGTTAAATGGATTTACCTGTAAACGATCAAGAACTTGCCACAATAGTTAAGGCATTAACTCTGGGAGGAGATACTGCGTTGTATCAAAAATTAAAATTGGTAAAAGAAACTAGAGAGGAGAATCCAGGAGGTCCGTATAAAAAAATTCTTCGTGAATCTCATGGAATGGTTATTTAATGATTTTTGAAAAAGTCAGTCTTGTTACTGGTGGATTTGATCCCATTCACAGTGGACATATATCATATTTTAAAAGAGCAAAGGATCTCTCTAATTATCTCATAGTTGGATTGAATGGAGATCCTTGGTTAAAACGTAAGAAAGGTCAATACTTTCAATGTTTTACTGAGAGAGCAGATATTATTCGTCATTTAAGTATGGTGGATGCTGTTATTTCTTGGGATGATGCTGATGATTCTGCATGTGGTGCTATTGCTAAGTGTTTGGAAATTTCTGAAAAGGTTATTTTCTGTAATGGTGGTGATAGAGGTAAGTCCAATACTCCTGAAACTGATGGATATGGTAATGATCCTAGAGTGGAGTTTAAATTTGGTATTGGTGGCGAAGATAAAATGAACAGTAGTTCATGGATTCTTCATGATTATTTTGAGAGGCAACGCAAACTATTAGGTATTTGATATGGATTTTTTAAAAGATATTGTAAAAGAAATTGGTGATGACTACACAAAACTCGCATCCGATATATCAGAAGACGAACGATTTATTGATACGGGTTCGCTGGTTTTTAACGGATTGTTATCAGGTTCTATCTTTGGTGGTGTATCTGGTAATAAGATTACTGCAATTGCTGGAGAGAGCAGTACAGGAAAAACTTTTTTCTCTCTCGCCGTGGTTAAGAACTTTCTTGATACTAACCCCTCCGCTTATTGCCTCTACTTTGATACTGAGAGTAGTATTACTAAACCACTTTTAGAAAGTAGGGGAATTGATTTAAATAGAATTGTAGTTATTAATGTTGTCACTATTGAGGAGTTTAGAAGTAAAGCACTTAAGGCAGTTGATATATATTTAAAGACCAACACAGAAGATCGCAAACCTTGCATGTTTGTGTTAGACTCCTTGGGAATGCTTTCCACAGAGAAGGAGATTACTGACGCACTCAATGACAAGCAGGTTAGAGATATGACCAAATCTCAACTTGTCAAAGGGGCATTCAGAATGTTGACTTTAAAGCTAGGTCAAGCAAACATTCCACTCATAGTTACAAATCACACATACGATGTTATCGGCTCTTACGTCCCTACTAAAGA
>VTLG01013629.1_pt1 | contig 12860 bp, 17 predicted proteins | sample 4694571 | NCBI WGS metagenome assembly VTLG01 (sample SAMN12604809, study PRJNA352737) | marine metagenome | biome: ENVO:00000447; feature: ENVO:00000209|ENVO:00000569|ENVO:01000036; material: ENVO:00002151; isolation source: viral sequences binned using virsorter ... | reverse complement strand
CATTTGTTATCGGTAAATCTTCAGTAATCACCAACTGATCTGGTCTATAGTCGATAGGGTAAAAGTTAGGAAACAAAGATTCTCCACAGGTCAGAAACACTCCGTTTGGGTCATCTAGCAAAAGCTGTGTGTTTCCAGTATTTTTTATATCTCTATGTTGATAAGTACAACCCACAACATCTATTTCTAAATTTGTAATTACAGGCAATACAGGATCTGGCTTGTATATCTCAGGAATATAGACTTCTGGAACATTTATTTGTCTGATACCTATTTCTGGTATCTCCATCAACTCTTAGGTTTTATATATTCTGGAACTGTTGGCCCTGTCATATCTGGCAAAGCATTGTCTAATACTTTGGGCATCATGCCCTGTACATTATCTAGAACTTCATTCATTACTCTCGCCTTGAATTGCTCAGAGGTAACAAATCTGTAAGCGTAGTATGAACCGCCCAACATTGACAAGGTTAGAAAAAGCGACAACAATGAGGCTATCTGACAAATTTTTTGAAACATAATGCTGAAAGAAATTTTGTTGAAGTTGGCTACGCCTTTGACTTTGATGACGTTTTGCCTTGTGGTTGGCCTAGCTCCACTGTACCTGATGGCTGGTTTGTTGACTCGCTTTTCTTCAATGCAAGTTGACCAAACTGAATCCCGCCCTCAATCATCAAAATAGTTCTTGTTATTTCATCAAGTATTTTTTCAGCTTCAAGTTTTTTTTGTTTCTGAACATTTAGTTCAGCTTTCCACTCAACAATTTGTTTTTCTGTAATTTGTTTCATTAGACAATAGTAAGAGTTTCTCCAGAACCAACAGTGACAGTTACACCGCTATTAATAGTGATAGGCCCTGCACTCATGGCGTTTTTGCCATTAGTAATAGTATAGTCAGTCGTTACAGTTTGACCATTTTCATAGAATATCTCATCAGATCCACCACCTGTTGCCCCAGCCGATATGCCTGTCAGTGCAGATCCATCACCAGAAAAAGCTGTTGCTGTGAGAGTGCCATTTGATGAGTTAAATGACAAATTAGATCCACTCTTAGGAGCTAAGTTACCTGTTGCGGCAGTGGCAAATAATGGAAAACAAGAGGTATCAGATGACTCATCAGCCACAGTGACAGTGGTTGCAATAGCCGCAGTTCCAGAGGTGTCTTGATTTCCAGCAGTATTTACACCAGCTAAATTAATATTTGATGTTCCGTCAAAAGATACCCCACCAATAGTTCTGGCAGTTTCTAAAGCGGTTGCTGTAGCTGCATTTCCTGTAGTGTCCTGATTTAGTGTTCCAACAACAAAGTCTAAAGTTCCGTCCCCATCTTGATATGTAACTGATATTCCTGTTTCAGTGTTACCAGTAACCATGCCTCCGACAATATCTTGGACTTGTTCATTTGTCAGAGTTGCTGTGATATATCCAGCACCATTAGTAATTGCATTATTATTCAAAGAAATATTTGCCGTACCATCAAACGATACCCCTGCAATCGTTCTGGCTGTTTCCAAAGCTGTTGCTGTTGCTGCGTTACCAGTGCAAGATCCTGATGACCCAGAGGCATTTCCAGTGACGTTACCTGTCAATGCACCAGCAAATCCTGTAGCTGTCAAAACTCCTGATGAAGAATTAAAAGTTAAATTAGTTCCTGATTTTGGTGCGAGATTACCTGTCGCAGCAGTCGCAAATAAGACATTGCATGAAGTATCAGATGATTCATCTGCAACTGTAATTGTCGTTGCTATTGCTGCTGTTCCTGTAGTGTCTTGATTTAAAGTTGCTACCCTTGCGGCTGCAAGCGTTCCAGAACCAATGTTTGAAGCGTTTGTAGTATCTGTGGTTGCTGATGTTGCAAGTCCAAGCATTGTTCTTACTGCACTTGGAGCAATCTCCTCTATAATTCCAGCACCACTTGAATCTCGACCTAAAAGCCTGTCTGTTGCCGATACATTTTGTATTTTTGCATAAGTAACAGCATCATTATCAATAGTAAAAGTTGCACCAGAATTACTGACAGTTATATCGCCTTTATCACCATCATCTATCCCACCACCAGATATTTCAGCTACAGAATTATCATCTTTTTTTGTAAATAATTTACCTGTATCTGTTCTGATCGCAACTTCGCCGACAACTAAATCACTAGCAGTTGGATCGCTACCACTTGCATTTTTAAGTTTAATTGTGACCGCCATTTGTTCACCTCCTTAAGAATCAGCGTTCAATATGTGCCGCCATTAACATCAAAACCAGAAGTTGATCCGTCCTCCAAAAAGGTTACTAGGTCTGAGAGAGCCACTTGTTTCATTGTGCCGTTATCGTTCATAACCATACGATCTGCTGTTGCCAAAGTGGTTGAGCTTGCAGATGTGCCGCCGTCCATAATATTCAATTCAGCAGTCGTTACTGTTGCTCCATCAAGAATTGCCACTTCAGTTGAGGTCAAAGCTGCTAAAGCTGAAGCTGCTCCAGATTGACAGCCAGACAAAGTGTCTAAATCAGCGTCATGGGCTTGCACATTTGAGCCTATGGCTAAACCTAAAGCTGTCCTTGCCGCAGATGCTGAGGTTGCACCTGTACCACCGTCAGAAATTGCAAGAGTTCCAGTAATCGAACTTGCTGCAAGATCAACAGCAATTTCAGTTGATTCAATAACTAAACCACCATTTGATTTGAGATCAACGGACAAAGTGTTTGCAGACTTATCTAAACCATCACCCGCTGTAATTTGACCCGCCCCAGAGAATTGTGAAAATGCAAGGTTATTAGTACCAACAACCGCTGATCCTTTGTCAGACGTACAAACAAATCCATTATCAGCATTAACAGTCCCTTTCTCAACAAAAGTGAACATACCCGCTGCATCAGCCCCAGCAGCTAAGTCATCAGCCCTTGCTGGTGATGACCCGACTATGTAGATACCGTTCTCGGACGCACTAGACTGGTCTTTGACCAATACTCTGTCATTTGTTGAAAGAGATACGCCATCTAAAGTATCACCATTATTTAGAGCAGTAGATATTGTTATGTTCCCTGTAGTTGCTGCGATACAACTGGCTTTGACATCTAATCCCTGACTGACTCCGTCTACATAGGACTTACTTGCCGCATCACCATCAGCAGTTGGTGTAGCTAAGTTTGTAATCTTTTGACTGTTAAGGCTTACAGATCCATCAGGAGCAGTAAATTCATTTAATTTAAGTAAATCAGCAGCAACTAAAGCTCTAAATGTAGGAGCAGCCGCAGATCCAGTTGTAGGGCCTGATAAAACAGTATTTGCAGTTCTTGTATCTGTCTTATTGAAAAATGCCCCAGAACCACCAACAGTAATAATCGAACTTGCAGAGGGTGGTGTAGATCCATTGTCACCAAATCCATAATATAATTTCAGATCCGCTTCATTAAATGCTAATTCTGATGGAGATAGACTAGACGGTGCGCCCGCACTTCCAGACGCTGCTCTTTTTTTAATTCTTATTGTGTTAGACATGGCCTAAAAATTACCTCCATTGACAAGTGTGAGTTTAGTTGTTGTGGTATCTGCTTTAAATGTATCACTACTTGAGTCGTAATACACTATTGAATCATTAACTTTGTTTGTTCCATCAAAGGTAAAACCAGCGGCGGCGGGACCCTGAGGCCCTGCTGTGGTGATTTCAACTGTGGTGACATCAGATACCTGACTTACTGTGACAGAATTAGGACTACTCATGCGGTGTAACCTTCACTTATGTATAGTGTACCCTCTAAATAATAATATTTGTCGCCATCTGGTTCTGTTAATAAAACATCATATTTTAATTCATTTGGTGAAAATGCCGCCGTTTGTGTATCAGTAAGCTTTATGTCTATTGTTCCAGCAGTCCTATTTGTGTAAGTCACAGCAAATGATCCATAAGAAGTTGACCTATCTTCGTCATATACTTGAGCAGCAACAGTGTACCCAGTTAAGTTAATTGCATCACCGTTACCGTCTTTGAAAGTTAAGGTCAGAGGAAAATCAGCCCTCCTTTGAACAGTAAAATCTTTTTGGGCTGGATTAATTGCCATTATCCTGTAAGTTCCATGAGAGTAAGATTGCTTTCATTTGAACTTACTTGAGCATACATTGTAGTAGTTCCACCAAACATTCGATAAGCGTTCATTCCGACTTTATAAGTGAAAGAACTTGTAGTGCTTGGAGAATGTACAAAAGTTGTAGTGTAGTATTGATAAAATGCTTTTAAACTTTTATATCTTTGAGAACCTTCACTCCCGTTACCGATTGCTCCATGTAAAATATTATTTGAACTATCTCTGATAACAAAGTTATAGTGAACTTGCAAATCACTATCACTGTCATAACCGAAAGCGTACTGTTGACGAACCATTACAAGAATTTTACTTGAGTTTGAACTCGGCGTTATTGAAGCGGATAAACCAGTATCAGTAATAGTTGTCGTAATAGTACCTTCACTACTATATGATTGTGAAACTTGAGTTGTAGTAGAGGCGGTGACAGTTTGAATCACTCCACCAGCAGTAGCACCACTTGGCAGCCCACCAACAGGAACGATTGAATTGACTTTAAGTTGACTCATAATTAAGTAGGCTCCGTTGGAAAAGTAACAGATGTCATATCTAAATCCCCATAACTATCTAATTTAGGTGATGCAGATGCGGGTAAATCTCGAAGAGCTTGCCTATATGTTTTCCAAGCATCTGTAAGTGTTAAATCAGAACTAGCTCTCCAGTCACAAGCTGTTAATAATCTATCTCTCTCAACTCTTAACAATCTCATAGGTTCTGCATTATTTAATCTTGTTACTTCAGCATCTATTTCAGATTCAGTTGGTGCTGTACCAGAATCTAACCATGTCAAACCAGAATATTCATCACCGTTCCAAGCAAATTGTTTATTTGGTTTTAAAGAAACTAGCGCGTTTGCCTTACTATATATCATGCTGCTATCTCCGTTGCCATATTTATAAATGGTTCCTGCTCATTTGCGGCTGGTACTTCTACGACATTAGAACTACTACTGCTTCTAGCATATAAGGTGTAAACTATGGAATTGCCAACTGAGTACGTAGGAGTATCAATATAATTTACAGTTACTGGAGCTTGTACTCGGCTATTATCCGCTCTGACGGCATTGATAAAGCCATGACCATCACTTGATCCTGTAGTCCCGTTGGAACCCTGTGGCGCGATACCTGTAAAAGTCCCTCCATTTATACTTCTGTAAACATCTATATGTATGCGAAAATTTGTACCATTTGAATTGAGACACCCAAAAAAGTTTATCAGAATTTTACTGCCAGCTAGTGTTGGTGTGATAGTTACAGTATGAGAAGAGGCAACAAAAGTAGTGGAACTTGTCTGAAGTCTGGTATGTGTAACGTTTTGAACAACCTGTACTATTCTCGATAAGTTATTACCAGAGGTGTCTTGCAGTGCGTTAACTTTTAATGTACTCATGGCTTCGGATATTTAGCTTTTACAGCAGCAACGTGGTCTTTCCATGTGGTCGTACCATTAACAGCATCTTTATACTGCATATCTAATTGATCGCCTATAGAAGCATAAATTGTATCTGTCGTACCAGCTTCACCTGTTCTTTGTTTTTGGTAAAGTATTGCAGCAGCTTCAGCATCTAGAGTTGCTCTTGCTGCGTCTATTTTTGTTTGATCTAGGGTTACAGAATTGCCGCTTGCATCAAAAGCACCTGTGCTGTCATTGATAGAAACTACCGTTCCAGCGTATGCTTTGTAAATAGCTGGGTGATCTAAGGCCATAATCAGTTTTTAATTAGATTATACATTGAAGTAATCATGCTGACACCTCGAATAGAGTAATTGCACTTGCACATCTTACTCTTTGGGCATTATCAGTGTCATTAGTACCAAAATTCACTTGCACTGTTTGTCCTGAACTAGAGCAAAAAACAAATCGCACTTTATATGTTATTGAAGATGTTGTAGCTGGAGAATCTAAAAAACCAAAATTAACTGAAGCTGGTTGTGCAACATTTATTTCTGAACCCATTGAAGTTACTCTTTGTCTATTGCCTGCTGCATCACCTAAAGCAATTTGTGTACTGTCTCTAAATAGCTGAACAGCTTGCCCACCGCCAGACGAGCATAAACTTAAACTGTAATAAACAAATATCTTACTTGAGGAACTTGTAGGTGTAATTGTTGGCTGCAAACCTGTTACAAATGAACTCTGGCTTTCACTATTAACTGATTCAGAAAAAGTATCTGTTTTTACGGCTTGTTTAATTTGAATTATTCCACCACCACCGCCTGTTGGTACACCTGCTACTGGAATAATACTGTTGACTTTTAATGTGCTCATAATTTAAACGACTGTCCAAGTTTCACCAGCACCGACTGTGACTGTTACCCCTGATTGTATAGTAACAGGCCCAAAACTGCCAGCATTTTTGTTGTTTGTAATTGTATAATCACCAGTTATTGTCTGGTCATTTTCCCAGAATATTTCGTCTGTCCCATTTCCTACCGCTCCACCACCAGCCGCAGCCCATGACAAAGTACCAGACGCATTTGATACTAGAGCATATCCTGATACAGCAGCATCAGTAGCTGGTAACGTCCAAGTAAGACTTGATGAAACTGTAGCTGGTGCTTGAAAGCCTACATAATGAGTTGAATCAGAATCAGCAAAACGTAAATCTGATTGAGCTTGCAAAGTAACACCATTTTGGTCAAAAAATAATTTTTCTGTACCAGCAAAAGTTAATCCAATTTGATTTGTTGCCTTTTTGAAAAGCCCTGTGGTGCTGTCTCCAAAATGTAAAGCTGGAGCAGAGGCAGACCCAGCAGAGGCAGCTAGTACTCCAGTAAGAGTGCCTCCTGATGCCGATAAAAAACCAAAATTGGTTTGACTTATATTACCTAGTTCAATAAAATCTGAATTTGCAGCGTTTCTAATTTTTAATAAATTGCTGTCTGTATTTATATGTAATTGATAAGCTGCAAGATTAGCCGCACCAGAGGGGTCGCCAGCGGCACTGTTAACAGTCCTTAATGATTCAAATATATCTTTCATTGCTGTTCTTACAGCAAGCCCTGTTCCATTATCAGGTGAGAAATTGCTTGCAGTCTCTTTGCCAGTAGAATTAACTCTTGTCATTTACTTAGGCCCCCTTGCCATATCCTAACGCTTGAAAGGTAAATTTCACATCAATCACTGTATTAGAAGAGTTCTTGAATACTATTGTAAACCCTGCCCCAGAAATGGCACTTAATTCGTAAAACGCACCGCTAGGCATATCTTCTGGAGCTATGACGATTGATGGCAAAAACGCAGTAGTTGAGCCACCTATTGCACTTGTTCCTGTAAAGAATGGCTTACCAAAGACTACTGACAAGCCACCTGATGAGGTTCCTGATTGTAGTGGTGTGCTAATGATGTTTCCTCCTGACTGATATTTGTTTTCTGTCCTTGATGGCAAGAAAGCATCAAAACCTAGCTCAGTTATTTTTAGATTTTCATTTGTATCAACAGAAATAATGTTGCTTGTAAATTTAAAAGCTCTTCCACTAAATGATCCATTGAACAAGTTCTGTGCAGTTGTAAAGCTTGAGTTATCTTGTGATGTTTGGACTTGTAATTTACTTTTAAGTCGATCACTTCCAGTACCATCAAAAACTAATCTTGCATCTAAATCAGGAATAGAGTCAAATTGATCTGAAACAAGAAAGCCCTCGACCTTAAGATGCCTTTTTAATCTTATATTTTGAAATACTGCCCCAAAATCTAAAACAGATGCAAACTCATAAGATCCTGTAAGATTAGATGCTGGATTTGTTAACTGCAAGGCACTTGAGCTTACAGTAACATTTGTTTTTGTACCACTAAAAGCAGTCTGTTCTCTTTGACTTATCACTTGTAATTCATCTGCCATTTCAGGTAAAGCAAGTTCAACTTTTGCCTCTGTAGCTGAAACCCTACCACCTAAATCACGAAATTTTAAAGAATAAGTCCCTGTTAATGCTGGTAAAATTATTTCATTTGTTGATCCATTTATATTTTCATTTAAATCGCTTGAGTTGGCAAAAGTCGCTGATGATGAGGAGTTTGGAGAATGTCTTACAACACAATGACCTCCAAATTCAACGTCAAGACTGGTTGTTTTTGTCCATGATAATTTAACTTGTGCATTGTTTAAAGGTTCAATTTCAAGATTTGTAGGATTTTCTGGAATAGCAGTTAAACCAATAGTTCCTACTGTTGTCTCTGTAGGACTTGCACTTTTTTCACCTAAAGAATTAATTGTGTAAATTTGAATTTTATATGTGCCAGCTTCAGATGGTAATATTTCAAATTCAGATTCCTGTGTGTTTACTACAACAGGGTTCTCATCATCTTTTGTATAAATAAGCTGATAGAGTGATGCACCTTCAACAGATTGCCAATCAATAAAAAGTTTTGGTACAGGTCTATTATTATTAAGAACAATTATTTCTTGAATAGCTTTTGTTCCATCAGAACCATCAATGATTTGAGGTGATGGCAAAATACTTGTAAGAATGTTTATGTTTTTTGTCGGTAATTGCTCACCATCTTCAACCGCTGCATATTTACCTTCATTAAAATTAACAGCAGAAATTGAAAAAGTTTTTTTGCTATTTTCTTTTATATCTATAATCCTAAATGCTTGAACATCAATTTCTCCTGATTCAAGAATAAATGGACTATTTGAAACAGGTGCTGAAGTAAAATTTGACGAAACATTAATTATTCCCCCGCTTGTATAGTTGGATATTGTTTTTGTTTCTACAGAACCATCAGAAAGCATACAACTTATCTGCGGACTGTCGCTAATGTCAGGCAAATTTGTTGCTCCAGAATCATCTAAAGTAACTTGTGAAACAGTCGCAGATTTTACTAGGCCACCTCTTCTTGTTGAAGATTTTACTCTATCTGCAATTCCAACAATATCACCTATTCTTAAAATCGAACCCGCTGCAATATTTGTTTCAAAAACAACTGTTTCTGTTTGATTTTGTTGCGTTTGTAAAAACCATTTCCCAACTCTTTGAGCCATACCTCTTGAAGTAGTGCCAAAAGTGGTAATATTTTTTGTTTGTGTTCCATATTTAGATTGAGCATTTGTATCTTTAACAGTCACATAATCTATTTCTTGTGTTTCAAGATCAAAGTATGAAACATTGATGACGTTAAATCTAGTTTTTGAAGATGTGCCAGAATATAAAAAATCTCCACCAATTACATTTGCATTGTTAAAAACATAATCAAAGCTTAAAGCACTAGGGTTGCTTTGGTCTTTTGGTGCGTCTTGAGCTATTTTTATGGTTCCCTCTTCGTAGTACGGTATAGCTCTCATCACAGAGCAAATATCCCTGACAACTGCCATTGCATCACGCCTGTTATTAAGGTTTACATTTATTGAAAAACGTGGCTCCTGACCCCCATTTCCATCATCAACTAAAGCACTACAATATGTGCTAACACCATAAAAACTAAATGCATCAAGTTCAGATTCTGGTAAACCACAGCCACTTGTAGAATCTGTTAAAAGATCAAATAATACCCAAGCTGGATCACTTGTCCAAGCTTTATCAGTTTTAAAACTTCCATCAAAAGTTCCACTGTAAGTCAGCCTTCCATTTGTCAGATCAACAGTTGAATTGTGCGGTATTTTTACAAGTTTTCCTCTTAATCTGAAATTTCGTCTTGGAGCAGTTTGAAATAACTCAGAGCTAAATCTTAATGCTGTATAGGCTATATTTGGATAATTATTAGGTTCCCTTATAATCTGTCTTATTTCTGCAAGTCGCATTGTATTAAAAGTATTTTCGTCACCAACATCATTTCCTCTTTCAAGACTTACAACTACTGGAAAAAATGAACCCGAAGCTCCAGAGGTATTTGTGTTATATCCAGATAAATCTCTTAAATCAATACCATAATCTCTGTTATATGGGTTAAAACTTTTGCCTGTAACTGTGTCATCAATAATTGTGGTTGCAGATCCGTTATTTGGATTTACTTTAATTATTACTTGAACAGATGTTGATTCTCTATTGCCATCACTTGTATTAACTTTGAAAAATTGGTCAAATTTTACCTTAACTTGAACTGTATCAATGCGAGTGTCACTTATAGTTCCTGATCTAGCAGTAGCTGATCCTCCGACTGGAAAAGTACATTCTTGTCCTTTATCTCCTGTAGTAACTTCACTGCTTTGCTGTTCAGCCGCAAAAAGAACAGTATTGTTAGCTGTACCATCTTGAAATTCAAATCTAAGTCGATCTTTTGGGTAGTTAAACTCTGCGTCATTTGGATCTGTATTACTAGCATCAGCTTGCAAAACAGCGGTTCTATTTAGAAATAAGTCTTTCAAAAAAGCATTTTTATATGCAGTACTTGTCTTGTCTGTTATACCAGCCTTACTTGCTGTTGCACTCCCTTCAATCTGACCCTCTGCCAAAATATCAACAACAGTTCCAAAGTCAATAGATTTTAATTTACCACCATCAACGATTCCAACTATTTCCCGAATAACACCAGTCATTCCAATCATAGATCCTACAGGCATAAATTAACTCTCCTCATTTACCACTTGAAAGGTGTCTATTGAAGAACTAACAACTGTGCTTCCGACAAGTGTTTCTCCATAAATTATATTTATTGGCACACCTTGTTTTGAATTATTTAAAAGTCCTGTAAATGAATAATTTGGGTCTTGTGGATCTTCTTGCCTATCAGAGTTAAAAGGTTTTGGGTCAGGTGTAAGCATATCAGTAACACCAGAAATTAACATATTGACTCCTATTGCTAGAAATGTGCTTTGTAAAGCAGCCCCTATAGTAATACCTAAAATTGTTGCCCCAGTTCCCCATGCGGTAAATAATGCACCAGCAGCCAAAAAGAAAATTTCACCATGCACCACAGGAACAATTTTTATATCGCTTTCTGTTTGCATATCAAATAATTCTTCAGTAATTCTTAAATCACCAGCCATTATGCAATATTCTTGATCTTTGATATGTTCTCTCACTCCTTGAAAATTGTTTACTAAAAAACTAAAAGCCTCCTTTGCACTTTTAGCTTGAATATTAAAAGTCGATTGACCAACAAATTTTCTTAATCTTCCATAAATTGTTAATTTAATCATTTATTTCAGATGGATATACAACAATAATAGACTCAGATTTAGGTTCTACAAGGTAAAAAGGTAAATCTAAATACTTACAGGTCATTCTATCAGTATGACTGAAAGCTAATTCTCCATCAGGGTGGCTGTGTACTATGCCAAGAACTTCTCCTTGATCTTCTCCTCTTGCATAATCTAATGGGTCAATAACAAATGATTTTTCTTTATACGCTTCAGAAATGTTTTTGCATTTCCAATAAATATCAACACCATCAACATTTACTATAAGTCCGCAACACTCCTCTGGATATACCTCTGTAGCATGGTCAAAAGCATCAGTAGCCCAAATATATTTATCCATCAAATAAACGTGCCTACAGCGGGAAATAAGTCTCTTGTAACCACTCTTTGTGGAACCAATCTATTTTCTAAATCATGGGCTGCTGTAAGTTCAAATTGAACAATCTGTCTATTTTCAACAGCTTTTCGATCAATAACAAAAATTTCATCACGCAATCTGTCTGAACTAGGAGTGCCAAAAGGGTTAGATCCAGAGCTAAAATTAATATTATCCAAAGCAGACGCTAATGGCATTTTTCTAGTAATTTTTGCATCTATCAAATCATTATGAGGTGTTACTTTATTTACTATTTGCAAAAAATCACTCATTGTAATTAAAAGCCCTGTCGTTGAATCTTGCTCAATGCCTCCTAAATTTGAAAAAGTTATTGTAGGTCTTGGCAAAACACCTGTGCTTTTTCTTTCAAAACCATCTACTTTTACTGCAACTCTTTGATAGGCATTTGATTGAAAAATAACTTCACCAAAAGAATTTAAGTTTGCACCAGCATGAAATCTGTAAGTTGTAGGTAAATTTTGCGGATTGCCTGTAGCAATATGCTTTCCAACAGTAAGCTCAAGCTCAAAAAGTTCAATGATAGAACTAGGATTTATTTTATTAAGTTCTGCAAAAGGTATTGCCATTATGCCTCGAATACCTCTCTAAATACACAACTCAAAGTAACTCTATTTAAAAATGGTATTGATCTAGGAAAAGAAGTACAAACAAACTTTCTTGAACTTGTTTCACTAGGCAATGTGTAATCAAAAGATGCTCCATCTTCTACTCTTGCATTTAAAAAAGTTATGGCTGTATTTGCGTCAGTTTGAGATAATTCAAAAGTTAAATTTACAGACAAAGGATTTTGATTTAATCCCTCTGTCAAGCGTTGTTCAAAGCCATCACCAAAGCTCAAAGTATTTACTTTTGGTCTTGCATTGATCCTTGTGTTATAGACAGGATTTGTTATAGGAAAAGTTGCCATTATGCTAATAAACCTCCAGATCGTTTTTGATTTATTATCTCAGCCTGTATAGCTGCGGCAAGCTGCTCTCCAAACTGATTTGATTCTGCGTCATTGCCTTGAACAGCAGTACCAGAGGCATCAACATTAATAACAATATTGTTTGTAACTGACTGTCCACCCATAGGAACAGATGGGATAATAGTTCCAGAGGCTCTTGGAACAAATAGCTCAGGTTGACGTTCACCAACAATGTAAGGTTGATTTGCTCTAACAGGCCCACCATTTTCTTTCATAAAAGTAAAACGTGATACCTGTTGTGCGGGACTTAAAGATGGGGTTACAGTTTTAGTAACACCACCACCAAATATGTTACCAAGAGCAGTTCCTAAGAAGTTTCCAAGACCAGAAACCGCTTGTTCCATA
>VTLG01008360.1_pt1 | contig 12861 bp, 18 predicted proteins | sample 4694571 | NCBI WGS metagenome assembly VTLG01 (sample SAMN12604809, study PRJNA352737) | marine metagenome | biome: ENVO:00000447; feature: ENVO:00000209|ENVO:00000569|ENVO:01000036; material: ENVO:00002151; isolation source: viral sequences binned using virsorter ... | reverse complement strand
GATTTTGTAAAAAAGAATTAAATGCTCTTTGAAACTGTGGTTTATCAAACTGAGCTTTTTTTTCAACAGTTCCTATTTGTGATACTTGTGATTTTATATTCTCTTTGTTAAAAAATGATTTTATATTATTTGCTTCTGCTTGAGTTATTTTTTTATCTGCTACTCCTTTGTCAATATCAGTATCTAAATACCCATGAACAAGTGAATTGTATGCAATATCTCTAATTAACGCAAATCCTTTTAAATTAAAATTAATCTTATCTGGTCTATTAAAACCAACTGCTGTTCCTGTTTTTTTAGCTTTAGTAAATCCACCTAAACTTTCTGCTATACTACCTACCATTGTCGCTGATGAAGTTAGTTTTTTTATATTAGGTGATATAGATTTTTCTATGTTTGCTTTAGCTATATCTTCTTTTAATTTTAATTTAAAAGCTTTATTTTTTTCTCTGTCTATTAATCCGCTTTTTTTATTTACTCTATTTATATATTTAGTTTTTAATTCCTCAATCATATTATTTAATTGAGTTAGTTGTTTAGCTTCTAATTTAGGATTATTTTTATACTTATCAATTCTAGTTTCTAAACCTAATAAAATATTCTTTGCCGCTTGTGACGAAGTTGTTCTTCTCAGTGTTGACTGATTAAAAGTGCTAACTAAGTCTTTATAAGCTTTATTAAATAATTTTCTAAATTCTTCGTCTGTCATTAATATCCAAAGGTTGTGTCTACTGGTTCGTATGAAACTCTTTCTTTTATTCTATTTAGAGCTTTGTTTAGTGTTGGTTGATTAGATTGTCTAGTCATAATCATATATCGTAATGCATCATAAGCGTGGTCATCAGCTTTTGTATCAACATCTTCTGGATTTGTTTTTGATGTTGGTATACTAGCTAAAGTACGAATTAAGTTTGTGCAAGTAGCAAATATTTTTAATTTTGGTTCTGCTGTTTTTTCACTTATAGCTAATCTTCTATGAACTTCTACTTTACCAGATATTCTATCTCTATCAGCAGGTAACCAACGAACACCATTTCTAATCATGGTTTCAGCTATACTAGGCCCAAGACCAGTTTTATTCCAACAGCTCGTATCTAAAATAGACATAGCCATAGGAGGGTCTGTTCTTTCCATTTCTAAGATTAAACGAGCAAGTCTTTCACCAGTATAACCTTCACCATATAATTCACGGTAAATATAGATATTACCATCAAAATCTACTGTTCCCCATAAAACACATGAGGGTGATGCGTAGCCATAGTCTGCTGAACGAAATCTTTGCCATCCTATAGGAATTTCAAAAGGTTCTATAACATGTAAAGCTCTAGCAAATTCTGGAAACGCCGCACCTTCTGCAACTTCCCAATCCCCATCTAATAATCGTTTTCTTTCTACTTCTGGTAAAGAACGAAGCATAGCTTCATACTGACCATCTTGCATTAAAAAAGGATTATCAGTTAATCTAGCAGGAATAAACTTTCTTTGAAATAAAGGTTGACCCGCTTTTTCATGACTCTGTGGCCACCTGTAGACCTCTCCAGAATCAATATCACATGCCGCAAAGCTCTCATATGGAGGTGAAGGGTCAATGTACATTTTTTTTACCCACCAACCACCTACACCGCCGGGGTTAGCAGTGCACCTCATATAAGGTTTTATCTCGGGATTTGTCGTTCTTAATCTAGAACGCAAATACTCCCAAACAAAGGGAGTAGGATAATGTGTTATCTCATCTAATCCTATCCAGTTAAAAGCTTGACCTTGATATCTGGTAACATCTTTATCTCTGTCTAGGTATGAAAACCATGCTGTAGCTCCGTTAGGAAATATCCACATGGATTTAGATTCTTTAAAAACTGCACCCGGAAATGCTTTTGGGTATAGTTGTTTACTTTTATCTATTAATTCTGTTAGTTCATCTAGAGTTCTTCTAATTAAAAGTGCTCTGTGGTCTGGTAAATGTGCATATCTAAGCAAATCTGCTAGTAATGCATATGATTTACCACCGCCTGCGGCCCCACCATACAAAACATCTCTTTCTGGAGATGCTAAAAAGTCAGTTTGTGGGCCTTCATTAGGTTTAAATACAACATTTTCATGTTCTATATGTTCTTTTAGTGCTTTTGGTGCTATTTTTAGGTCATCTTCCGTTAAAGCTGACGGATTTTTGCCATTTAGCGTTCCTTCTATCTTTTTTAGGCCTTTTTCTAAGTATCTTACCTTATCTCGCTGTGCTTTTACTTGTTTTTTCTTTCTTTCAGCAGTTTTTTTAGCTTCTCTAAGTTTTTTTTGTGATGCTATCTTTGCTTTTGTAGCAATACTGTAGTTATACTGCCGTTTGGGTTTCGGCGGAGGTACTTGATTCACTTGTATCTCCTAATACTTTCTTTCTAAGGCCTTGAGCTGAAATCTTTCTCCCTGTCGTTGCGGTAAGCCAAGTAGCAACTTCCCGATAAGAGCAAGATTTAAGATAATCTTTTGCTTTTCTATAAGCCTCAAGCTCTTCTGTGATAGGTAATAACGTTTTATTGTCTTCATCTAATTTATATCCGAAAGGTATGGTTGATGTTTTTCTTGTGTCTTGGGTGGTTGTTTGTGTGTTGCTCGTCTCCATGCTAAATAAACTATAAACTTGTTGTGTGCATCCTGTGGTTTTAAATCTTTTAAATCTTTATCATAGTGGGTCTTTAGCCATTTGTGAAACTCTGGGTCTTTTAGAGTTCTAGCCATCTATAATCTTCTCATCCTGTTTATTTGGTAGTAGCACAACACCATGTATTGCTGTTACATTATGGTCTACTGTCTCTCTTGAACCTATACCAATACGATTCAAGAGGCTTTCTGCGGCTTTCAATCGAAGCTCGCCCTTGGGGGTTGTTCCGTCTTCATCTAAAGCGGTAATTAAGTTGTTTGCGGCTTTCATTCCATGTGCCGCTAAATAGTTCTGTGTTCGTTCTACTATTTCAGAAGATACTGAATTTACTAACCAAGTACGAGAAGTAGGCTCATAGCCTGCTGTTTTCATAGCTTGTGAGACATTGCCCCCATTTTGTATTAGGGCATCAATAAATGCCTCCTGTTTAGGGGTTAACTCTTTTTTCTGTTTAGGTTTCTGTGGTAGTAGATTTGTCATGTATATCTAATTAAGTACACTGTGCACCATATCTACCTTTTGTTATACTATCTAAAGTGAAAAGATATGTGCTTGTTTTGTACTCATATTTACTATTGTATCGCTGATTAGCTAGTTGTCAAGTGTTTTGTATAAAAAAAATAATTTTTTACTTGACAAAATGGATATTAGATGTACAATTAGGAACTACCCCCTACCCGGGGGCACTACATCCCCCTATTGCTAGTATCCCTATTAGGGTACCGTAACGGCACCCGTTTCATGACTACTAGTTTACACCTCGATTTCTATAAAATTCTAGCCACTTTGTATAACGGTTATGGTATACCCCCCGGTGACCCTTGCATGCCCGTTTTCTGCTATTTTTTTATATTTATATTTTAACTATATCTGACTTTATACGGCTACTAGTTACGATAATTACAGTTACCATTTATTAACCCTAACAACCTACCTAGAGAATTAGGGTAGACAACTAAAAGACATCTAAAAGTAATTTAAGGTTAAAGCCTGCGGGTATTCCCGCTAATATTAACAAGGGTCATTACCACGCCCGCCCGCATAGAAAACTCTACTGACATTTTTTAGCATACTAGTTTACGATTTATTAGAGGCTTAGGCTATACCCCCCGAGCGAACAATATGAACCCTTAAAAGCCTAATAAATAGCGAATAACAAGCCAATTAATAGCAACTGTAAACCAGACCCAAAAGCACAATAAAAAGCCTAATAATAGGCAATAAAAAACCCCGCTTTATCATGGGCGGGGTCATTAAGGAATTTTATGAAAAACATTTATTTAATTCTAAGTTAAGTAGTCAAGTCATATTACCTCACTTTGTTACAGTTAAATCTATACTAATCGCTAAAGAATGCAAGTATAAAAATACCTATGCAAACACAAATGGCTATTGTCATGAAATCAATTATCATGGTAAAGCCTTCTGCATTTTATTAACTAGATTTTCATAAGTAGTATTTAATCTATTATTAAACCACTCAATATTAAAGCTAGCATTAGATTTAGAGCAATATTCGGTTAATCTTGCATACTTCTCATGGTAAGCAATCATTGAGTCATAATAGAATTTATCGTGTGCCAATTCATCGGCTAACACAATAAAGTGTTTTTTGGTCATATAGGGAACGCCCCCAGAACCAACCTTTTTTATAAGTAAATTAGTCATAAATACCTCTACAAAATAAGTGTTAAAATTAGGAATACTATTAAAATTAAGCATACCCGCCCTAATAAAATAATAATATCACCCACAAATACCGCCCTTCTATATTCGCTCTTGAATAGACGGGTGTAAATGTGTGAAGACATAAGTATTATTCATTAATGCTTGCCAATCATCACTATTCATAAACTCCCGTATTTTGTCTTCCCTTTTTACTTGAGCTGTATGGGTCTTTGAACCATCACGACTCATTTTAACCTCTGTTATTTTTCCCGTATCTTTATTAACTCTTTCAAATGTATCATCAATATGAGAACTCCAATAAGTAAGAGCATTAAACAAGTTCCAGACAGTATAACCTAAAGAACCGCTTTCACGCTGTATTTGGTCAATGAAATAATCTAAAAGTTTATAGTTAACAGAAATACTTGTATCATCTAAAAGCTGTTTGCTTGTTGCTTTTGTTTTACAAATATTATTTGCTAAAATGTGAGCCATACCCTTTAAAGATATTTTACGCTCCATCATTTTCTGCATTAGTTCTTGATTTTCACTAAACATTTGAAAAGTACCGCCAATTTGATTTAGCGTTGCATTAATGTTTAAACCGCTAGTGTGTTTTTTTCTAACATGGTACATACGCTGACCGCCAAAAACTAACCCGTTTTGACATAAGTTACGATATGCACCTGCAAACGCTTGATATAACCAACTCATATCTACTGAATTAAAAATATCACTTCTCATATTTACAACTGAGCCATCACCCATATCTTTAGATAAGTCATGAAAAGTTACAGTTCGTTTTTGCTTACGCCCGCCCTCAAATACGTAGTCGTCTACTGTAATATTAGATTGCGGTAAGTTTTTTTGCTCAACTAATCTTTTTGCGTGATTGCTAAAAAGCTCTACAGGGTTAACAATTTTATATTGATTACTTCTTGAACGCCCTAAAATCTCCATTGTATCTGGTCTATAGACAACAACTTGCTTATCCATTTTAGTTTGTTTTTCTATCCCGTTATTATCTTTTAAAAGTATAACAGGGTCTTTTACTGATTTAATAGGCATTTCGAAAGCTGAAACATCTAATAAATTATTGTGTTGATAATGCATAATAAAACTCCCTTTTTTATGCGTTTATTTTTTAACGCTTGATTGCGTTAAGTTTTCTTTATCATTAATTTTGTTAGATACAAAGTTTTTTTTATTCTTTTTTGTTTTTCCATCTAAGCCTTTACCATCGCTAAAAATATCTTGAGTATATACAGTATCGGGTTTTTTAATATTCTTACCAAATGGATAATTAGAAATATTTTTTTTATCTGCCATAATTAATGAGTTTTAAATAAAATTTGTTTTGCTTTACTATTCCAACAGACACCGCAAGAAACACAATTAGCAACCTTGTTTTCTTGCTCTAAACATACAATAGGTTTAAAGCTAACATTTTTTTTGGGTTTATATTCTGTGCTATTCGCTGACAATTCTACATCAGAATTTGAAAATCTAATAGCGAACCTATCAAAACCAATTTGATAGATAGCGTCATTTATTTGTTTACCTAGTTTGCTTGTAGGTTTATGTGCTGTATAACCATATACGCTAACTCTATCAAAACTCCATAAAATAGAACGCCAAAAATTAATATAGTATTTACTAAAAAAATCCCCTAATACATGAAGTCTTATGTGTATTCCAAATTTATGCTTTTTAAGTAAATAAAATATTTCTTCTTCTAATATTTTTGTAAATACCTCATCGCTACTAGTTCTAAACCTATGAGCAAAGGGCATATTGTTGCCGTAGCAACTATCCCAGTGATGACAACTTTTAGGACAACCCATTTCACGCTCGCATAAACTTAATGAATAAAGAGGCTTTTTAACAAATTTACCACGCCCCACAACTTTACCTAATTTTTTGTTATTAGATTGTTTTAATAACTTATGACCATAAGTATTATAGTCTTCTAATGAATTTATGGTATATACAGTTTTTGGATAGATTGTTGTATACTTTCTTAATTCTGCGTTACCTCTAATCATTTGTAACTCTCTCTATTAAACCAAAACGAATATTTTTTGTATCTATCACTTTTACAAAATAAGTTTTTTTGTTAGCTACTATCTTTTGAATAGAATTATAAAATATATTTCTATGTTCTTTTTTAGTCATATCATAAGCTATTAAATACTCGTTAGGGTCTGTAGTTCTTTTACCCCCTTTTGTATTTTTAGTAACGCCTAGTCTAAAGTTACCAACTCTCAAAATACTGTGTTTACCATAATCTTTATTAATTACAGTATGACCATATTTATCTGTTATCCATTTTCTATTATCTTTTTTCTTCCATCGAATATGAAATATACCTTGATTGCCTACGATATTTTGTATTGATTCTGGTACACTCCCTAAAATTACTGTAGCCATTTTAACTCCCCTTGTTAAATAGTAGTGTCAAGCCATGCGGATATAGTCTAACCGAAGACCCACGCCCAACACTACTAAAAACCATAAAACATTTTTTAAAAAACTTGTCAAACATTTTTATAATTTATTTTTGATTTAATTTTTAGTGTATCTAATATATTTATTTCGATAGCCGTTTTATTTTTGTAAGCTTTAAAATCTTTTAGTATGTTTTTGAATGTATTAGGGTACTTACGCAAAAGTTTTGTTTCGCTTTCTTCATTAAAGAAAAACTCAGGTAATGCTGACAATCTTATGCTGACATTTTTTCTAGCATGATAGCGGTAAACGTTGACATTTTTTCTACCCGCTTTTATGAAATATAACCGACCACCCGCACTAAACTTAGTGTGATTATAAGCTGACAAATCAGCGTCTATTAGTGTCCAAAATTTTGTTCGATACAAAGCTAGTTCTGACATTTTTTACTCTCCCTAATATTAATTTCTGTTTTAGGCGGTGGTTTCGCTGACAACCCATGTAACCACGCATTAAGTATATTAAACTAGTATTGCGACTACACACCTAAACTCTTAAACTTTCGTAAGGAGTGTGACGGGATTCTCTTTTCTTCACAATCATTCTGTACGTCTACAGACCCCTCTCCTTACGAAAGGTTAAGTGGCATAGGTAACAACAAATACGTTTCAAACCAGTTTTACATTGTCATTACCTACCCTAATCCAAGACAGCACACGCTATAACACGGCTTATCTTGTTTTGTTAGGAAAAGGACTTACAGATATAACTACCATGCCCACTCCTAAACATGTTTCTCGTTTTTTGTGTTGTCGAGAACAACCACCCAAGTGTTTAGCTGAGGCCTAAATTGTCCACTTCGCTAAACAAGCGTCTAGCCAAGTCGGAAAGGAATACAACCTAACTAAACAAGTGTCTAGTAGAGCTTGTATGTCCCATTTTTATATACCTAATTAGGCTTGGGTTCTCTCCACTAAACACTATCCCCTTTACATGCTTTATTTTTTGCTGTCAATAAAATCTTAGCAAAGTTATCCACAGATTTAAATTTATCTGCATAACAAAAATTACAATACCACTTACCATCCGTTGCTCTTATGGTAGCTACAATATATTCACAACTTACGCATTTTTTATCTGCCATAATAACCACCCTTTTAGTTCACTTCTCATTAACAACTCTGTTAAAAAATTTCCATAAGAATTGACAATATGTTCTTCTTCTTTATCTTTTAAATTATACTGATAAAAACCTAAATGACAAAGTTCATGTAATACTAGATTGACAGCATCCATACCACCCATATCAATTATATCTTCATCTAAATAAATTTTTAATGGTGGTTTGCTGACAAAACTACCTTGATAATCTGAACTCTCATAGGCTACATCATGGGGTATTCTGACAAGTTCAACCTTAAAAGAGCCTACAGTGACATGTTTTGGTAGCTTAACTGTTTTCATAGGTTTTCCTTGTTTTTTATCATTCTATAATTTTTTCTATCTTTACTAACAACTGACACATCCACAGGAGTATAACCTTTAAAATTATTTTCTTCCCAAATTTCCCGTAAATCTCTTTCATCATCTGCGTATACATGATAAATTTTTTCTTCCGTTACATTTACTTTTACCTCGTATAATCTTTTATCCGCACTCATTTACACTCCTCAATAGTACAAATCATCGGAAAAGAATCAACATCCCAAGTGTCTTCCGCTTTTTCTTTCATTTCATTTTGCCCCATAAGATTTACTTGTTCTTGTGCTTCTTCTTCAGTATTTGCTTCAACAATAATCTTATGACCAAAGCTAGTTGATGTAATTATTTCAAATTTTCTTTTCATCCACACTTCTCCTCGTCTTTAACCTTACTACAATAAAACTCCCTAGATTTATCTTTTAAGGTTTTTTGTTTTTTTAGTATCTTCTTTTTCTTCTCTGGGTTAGGGTCATCCTCTAAAATTACATCCACAGCCTTAACTGTTTCTTTTGCAATCATAAATGCACAACCCGTGCAAGTAAAAGTTAAAAGTAAAAGAATTAATAGTTTACTAAAAAGTTGGTTCATATTCTATCCCCTTATCATTTAATTTTTTATAATGCAAATATAAACTTCTGTATTCATGGTAGCTACGCATTTTTCCATCAAATTCGGCTTCATACATTTTGTCTTCCCATTTTTTCATTTCCGTTGGTACATGTAAAACATTTCTATCCATAAGTGTATAAGGTGTCCCGTGGTGGGGGTTCCCCGTTTATACTGACATTTTTTTACATGTCAACAAAAAAAAATTAAATGTAACGGTATGTAATGGTTGACATTTATTTTTGTTAGTTTATAAGGGTTTTAGAGTGGTATGCTACAAAACTTTTTAAAAAATTTAAATTTATCTGTCGATGAAACGACAAGAATAGATTGTCCTATTTGTTTTAACAAGAATACTTTTTCTGCGTTAAACACTGGCACAGAAGTAATTTATAATTGCTTTCATGCTGATTGTAATATTAAGGGCAAGACCCGTAATGAACTATCTAAAAAATTATTTGCTGAAGTAGAACGACAAAAAGAACCAGAGATATTTTATGTTAGAAATCATTGGGAAGAAAAAAGCACTGACAAAGATTACTTAAATTATGTTAAACACTATAATTTAGAAGACCATTATCACATCATGCGGTATGACCGACATACTCACAGAGCAGTTTTTTTAATTAAGAAAGATGGTAAAGTAGTTGATGCTGTAGGTAGAGCCTTATACAAAAACAAAAAACCAAAGTGGTATAGGTATGGTAACTCTGGTTATCCATTTATAGCGGGAAACTATTGGAAAAGTGACACAGCAATCATCGTTGAGGATGTTGTTAGTGCGTTAATTTTGTGTCAATACTGTGTCGGTATTGCTTTACTTGGAACTAATCTATTGCAAACTCATGTTGATGTGATAAAGAAATACAAAAAGGTAGGTATAGCACTTGACAAAGACGCAAGTAAAAAGGCTGTTAAGTTGGTAGATAACCTATCTTTAAATTTAAATGCGAAGTTTTTATTGTTAGAAGAAGATATAAAAGAAATGTTAGATGAAGATATAAAAAAGTTAGTAGATAAAGTAGATAAGAAAGCTTGGGGGTGGATGAATGATACATACTGAGATACTTTCTATTTGCTTAAATCACGAACACTACAGTAAAGTCCGTAGGTTTATCAATCGTGACATGTTTAATCACGAGTATGGTATGGTATATACCCTAATTGAAAAGATACATGACAAGTATGATGACAAAGTGCTGACAATTCGTGACTTAAAGGTCATGTATACTGACCTATATCCTGCTGTTCCAAAGGCTACAAGGCAGAATATACTAGATAGAATAGATGAATTGAATGAAAATAGTCCTATATCGGAACTAAATTATGATGCCATAAAGAATTTTTGGTCAAGACAAAAGGCAAAAGAGATAGGCGAAAAAGCCGTTGACATTTATACTGGGTCGGATGCTGACATTAGTGGTCTTCGTAGATTAGTTGAAATGTTAGATGAAGAGAGTATGGTAGGTAGCGAAACATACAATCTTGTTGAAGAAGATATTGAAGAGTTATTTACTTTAAATGGCTCTACTGGAGAGTTTAAACATAGATTACTGACAATAGCTGACAATGTTCCCGCACTAGATAGGGGTCACTTTGTTATTCTTTTTGCTAGACCAGAGATAGGTAAGACGACATTCTCTAGTTTTAAAGCATCTGGTTACATTCAACAAGGTAAAAAAGTTACATACTGGGCAAACGAAGAGCCTGCAGTTAGAATTAAATTAAGAATAGTACAATCATATTTTAATCAAACAAAAGAAGAAATCGCTGACAATATTGAAAACTACAAAGAAGAGTACCTAACAAAAATAAAACCGTATCTAACAGTTTTTGATAGTGTAGGTACGCACATTGATGAGATAAATGAATACGCAAGAGTTTATAAACCAGATGTTATGTTTGTTGACCAACTAGATAAAGTTCACATTACTGGTCAATACAACAGGACAGATGAAAAATTAAAAGATGTTTATGTAAGAGCAAGAGAGATAGCAAAGCGACATGGTTGTTTACTTTGGGCAGTCTCTCAAGCAAGCTATGAGGCAGAAGGTAAATCAATAATAGATTATTCTATGTTAGATAATTCTAGAACTGGTAAGGCGGGAGAAGCAGATTTAATTATTGGTATTGGAAGAGGTGCTGACAACATTGATTTATCTGACCCTTATCGTTGCATAACAATAAGTAAAAATAAATTAAATGGTTGGCATGGTTCTAGACATGCAAGAATAAGTATACAGAGGGGAGTGTTTGAGAGTGATAACGACAATTGATGTAGAAACTACTTTTGATGTTGATGAAGAAAATAAAATAACATCTAGTCCTTTTAATGGAAACACATTAGTTTCTGTTGGATATAAAATAGATGACAATCCAGTTGAGTATTTGTGTTTTTATCATCGTGATGAACCGCCAACACCAAATGCAAAAAATGTTTTACAAAATGTTTTAGATAAAACTGACGTACTTGTAGGACATAATATAAAATTTGATTTTAGTTGGTTAGTACAATGTGGTTTTACTTACGATAATAAATTACATGATACTATGGTTATGGAATACATCATGGCAAGAGGTGTTAAGTGGGGATTTTCATTAGAAGATTGTTGTAAAAGAAAAGGTGTTGCACTTAAAAAAAGTGAACTAATTCAACCATTTATGGCTAATAAAGTGTCTTACGAAAAAATACCTTGGAACATTGTTTACGAATATGGTAAACAAGATGTTGAAAGCACTTATCAACTTGCAGTTGCACAGTTAAGTAAACTAAAAATGGGATGGGGGGATTTATATGTCTAATGGAATAGTACCTACTATAAAACTTTCTATGGAGCTAACAAAAGTTTTAGCTGACATTGAGATGAACGGATTACACATAAACTTAGATGTGTTAAATAATATAAAAGTTAAATTTGAAAATGAATTACAAGAGTTAGAAAGGTTTTTAAATGAGAAAGTAAAATACTTTATGGGTGATACACCAATAAATTTAGATTCACCAGAAGATAGGTCTATACTTTTTTATTCTATGCGTCTTACTGATAAAAAAATGTGGGCGACAAGATTTAATATTGGTTTTGAAGTTAGAGGTAATACAAGAAAACCAAAAAGAAGAACAGAATTTTCTGATATGAGAGAATTTTATACAGAAATAAATTCTTTAGCTCGTGCTGAATTAAAAACACATGGAACTATTTGTCATAACTGTCAAGGAACAGGTAAATACACTTACATGAAAAAAGATGGAACGCCTAGTAATGTAAAAAGAAAATGCAAAACTTGTAATGAAAAAGGTTTATTATTTACTAATAAAGATGAAAGAGCAGGATTAAGATTAAAACCTAGAAACTCTATTGATTGTTCTGCTATGGGATTTAAAACTGACAAAGAAGTTTTAGAAAGTCATTTAACGTCTACAAAGGGTGTTGAGCATGAGTTCTTAATTAAGTATGTACGCTATTCTGCAATAAGAACTTATCTACGAACTTTTGTTGATGGCATGCAGAAAGCCATAAGTAAAGATGGTATGGTACATCCACAATTTATGCAATGTGTTACTAGTACTGGCAGACTATCTTCTCGTAGTCCAAACTTCCAAAACATGCCTAGAGGTAATACTTTTCCTGTTAGAGAGTGTATTACATCTAGGTGGGAGGGTGGCAAGATACTTGAAGGAGATTATTCTCAACTTGAATTTAGAGTTGCAGGATTTTTAGCCAATGATAAGCAAGTATTTGAAGACGTAAAAAACGAAGTTGATGTTCATAGTTACACTGCTAGAATATTAGGTGTGTCTCGACAAAAAGCAAAATCAGACACATTTAAGCCTTTATACGGGGGTATATTAGGTACCCCAAAACAGATGCAATACTATAGGGCATTTAAAAATAAGTATGAAGGTGTTACAAGATGGCATAGAGAACTACAAAATGAGGCACTAATTACGAATAAAGTTAGATTACCTAGTGGTAGACAGTACTTTTTTGGTAATGTAGAAAGAC
>VTLG01017046.1_pt1 | contig 12863 bp, 15 predicted proteins | sample 4694571 | NCBI WGS metagenome assembly VTLG01 (sample SAMN12604809, study PRJNA352737) | marine metagenome | biome: ENVO:00000447; feature: ENVO:00000209|ENVO:00000569|ENVO:01000036; material: ENVO:00002151; isolation source: viral sequences binned using virsorter ... | reverse complement strand
GACTTAAAAATACTAAGTCGCCTCCAATTTCCTGTATGCTATGATTATCTAAACAACCTACATTTTTAGTTACCGGAGTAACAGCTATTGTTGAACTATTGTTAATATTTTGAAGTTTATAAATACTGTTTTTACAAAAAATTACTAGGTCTTCTCGAAAAGATCTAATTCCAATTACTTTATCATCGAGTTTAATTGTGCCTGAACCTGTACTTGTAAAATCATCTATATCACTTGTACCACTATAATAAATTGTATTTGGATTATTACTATCGCCTGCTACAACTAAATGTGTATCGTGTATTATACATGTCGTAGGATAAACCGTACCAGATACTGTTATTTCTTTAGCAAAATAAGTGCGGTTACTTAGTACTCCCGTACCCGTCATTTTAAAATAAAAAGGTTTAGTGGCCGAAGATTCATCGGTGATTACTAATTCACCATAAATTGAATCGCCTTCGTAAACTGTAAAATTACATTGGCCCTGACTAGTTCTAGCCGCCACAGACCTCCCTGTAAAAGTTGAATAATTATCTCCACCCCCAGCTACTGAAGCCCTATTGATTTGTAACCAAGTTTCACCGTCTAGCGTAAAATAAACATTTGTTCCAGAGCAAGCAATTAAGCCATCTGCATAAACAAAAAGACCTAAAATAGAATTAGTACTATTAGGTCGTGCCGCGTCATCACCGCCAAAAGGTGCAAAACCATTAATACGTCTGTAGCCTCCATCGGAATCTACCTCAAAGTTTTCAAGTGTTGTAGCAACTCCGGGTTGTGCAAGCATTTCAAATTGATTTAAATTGGTATTTAAACCTCCTTTGCACGAAACGCCATAAGGCATTGACTGCGCCATTATACGAACCTTATGCGGTCATCTTTAAAATAATTTGGAGTCGAGTCCATCAAATGTAGTTTCATTGTCTTTAATCCACGCTTATAATCTTCCATTGCAAAAGCAGAATTTTGTGCGTTATCTTTAAACTGATGTACATAATATCTTGCTCTATTTATAAGAACAGGTACATATAAGTCTGGAAAAACTATTTCGTCGCCATGTGCAGATAACTCTGTTGGTAAATTATAAGCATAAAACCAAATACGATATACTTGGTCTGGTATAGGAGACAACCCAAATTTTCTGTTATCGGGGCTTTTAATTACTCTACTTGGCGTTCCTCCCGTGGCTTGATCAGCATCGTCTTTATTCTGTCCGACACGAAAATAATCTTTCCACTCTTCGGTACTCGTATATCTTAAATTACGAACAGTATAGGGCGCACTCTCTCCACTAACGCCCACAGTTGAAAGCAGGAAATTATCCCAATCTACAGATCCATAATCATCTTTAATACTACTAGCGGCTGTTTTTAGCTCATACCAACGGGTTCCTGCAACGGTTTCAATATATGTATTACCGTACATGGGATCAGTCGCACCTGATTCTGCAACAGCTAAGAAGGGCCACTGAGGTTCTTCATTAACCATATCAAGATACGCACGGTTAACAAGATCTTTAACGTGTGTTTGAATCCCTTTAGAGTCACTAAAATTAGCAAGTGTTAATTCTACTTCATTAAGCTCTCTTAAAAGCTCATTAGATAGTTGAAGATACGTCGTCGCCATTTATTAATATCCTAAAGTTCTCATCCGTTGTTCAGAGTTGTATTTCATTCCTTGTTTGTGACCAGAATTATCAAACTTATCTTCTAGTTCAAAAATATTTTGATGGTTTTGTTTACCATCAGGAACTTTTACCATATCAGGCTCTTCACCCAACATACTAAAGTCGAATATCATTGGTATCATTTTATCTTCTCCTTTTCTTTAGTCTCTTTCTTAAAGATCCGATCATAGTTTTCATCGTATTTCTTTTTATCAAAACCTTTACGAAAACGACTTTCTTTACTCACAACTGTTCCTGTGTGCATTACAAAAGGTTTTTGTTCGCTTCCTAGTTGTGGCATTTTAAATTCCTAAAAAAGGCTTGGGGGCCTCGAAAGACCCCCGCACCTAAGTGAAGTTAGTCGATTCCGTAGAACGCTGATACTAAAGCGCCGTCCCGTAGAACTTTGGAACCATATACGTGTAGACCACGCACAATGTCACCAAAGCTATCAGGGTCACGAATGACTTCCGTACTGGTTATTGTCTGAGCAGTTGCAGTAGACGAAATATGTCCACCAATACACTTACCAGCAGCGTTGCTAGTAGATGCGATATTGTTGGTTTTATACATATTAAATCCACGTAACTTACCAGAGCTAACTAGACCATTACGGATCGAGCCTTGACCAGCATTATAATCTACTGACAAGAGTTTCGAGGAGCTTTGAACAAGCACTTCGTAAAACTCTGGGTTCGCTAGAAACCAGCGGCCCTCTTCCGGCACATTCTGCTCGTCAAGAAGACGGGCCATGTGTGAAAGAACATCAATAGGATCATGCTCAGAAGATCCGAAACCGATGTCCAAGTTACCAGTACCGTCAAAAGTACCAGCAGCAAGGTCAGTTGCGCTATCTGAACCTAATATGTGGTTAGGACTCGAAGCGGATACTCCAGCAAACATAACAGCAATTACGCCCTCATCGAAAGCATCACGCAAAGCGTAAGCTGCCGCAGACGTAGCTGCCTCTCTCCAATTAACATGCGACATATTGGTTTCAATATCATCAACGATGAATTTGAAAGCATTCGCAGTATCTATGATTAGCGTTACTCCAGCATCTGTCAGGGCCGTTTTTGTAACATCAGCCCCACGCTCATACTGATAAACAGTGATTGAGGGTTCTTTGATAATATTTACCGTATCACCAAAAGAGTTTATTTCACCAGCATAATCCGTATTCGTAACTGCTTCGACTACAGAAGACTTTCGAAAAAAGTTAAGTACCTTTTTTGAATAAGCCTGCGGTAAAAAATTATTACTGGACATATTACTGCCCGATGATTGGGCAAAATTTTCGTCCGATGCATTATAAGCCATATTATTGACCTCCTATAAATTGAGTATTATTTTACTACTCTGCCCTCAGTTATAGCTTGATCAATTTCATCTTCATGCTTATCAAACTGATCTAAGGACATCGCAGCTATTTCCCGTTCAGTCCAAATTTTAGGTTGTTTAGTATCTATAGTTGTCGTTTTAGTCGAAACTATATCTGCCGCCGAACCTTGTTCTTTGGGCTGTGATTTAATTTGAGTTTGCAACCCATGCTCCATTTTAAAAAGATCAATGGCCTTAGAAGCTAATACAGCATTATTTGAATTATTATAAATCCACTCCTGTATTGCCTCTGGCTGACTCTTTGCCCATTCGTGAAACTGATCAGAACCCCGTATGTCCTCAAAATCAGGATGTCGGGCCATTAAAGCAGCTTCTGCTTCCCTTCTAAGTATATCAACTTCACGTTGTTGCATAGATTGAAGTTGGTCTTGAAGCTGATTAACTTGTTCTGCGCTTCGTAAATGAGCTACAGTTTCAACCGTGTCATATAAATCAGGATATTCTTGTTTAAACTTCTCCAGCTCTTCTGGAGTTTTGGGAGTTTGATATTCTGATGCAGTAGTTTTTGCTACCGCCAGAAGTTCTTGCTCACGTTGTTTAAACTCTGATACCCTATCATCATAATGACGCTTTAAGTCATCGTATCTTTTTTTATAGTTAGTACGTTTTTTGGGAGCATCAGCTTCTTGTTCAGGGGCCTCGGTATCTTCGGGGGTAGCCTGTTGCTGTGGGTTCTCAAAAAATAATTGTTCCGCAGTATCTGTGGGTGGGCCATCAGCTTTATGCCAAGGCTTAATCATATTATACGGATTTGGAGTTTTCTCCTTAGTTTGGGTTGCTTCACTCATATTTTTTCTCCTACGGGGCTTGTACTCTGCAAGGTAGCCATACTAATTCTTTCTTTTGGCCCAAGAAAAATTTATGGGGCTTGGCTTGTCAAGGTAGCCGTAAATTATAATTATCTAAGACTTGGAGTTTTATTAGCCTTGATGCTCATTAACTTTCGTATATCATCATCAGTGCTACTTTCTTGTCCTAGTATTTCTTCATCATCTTGAAGGACTCCTCCAAGATAACGTCCTTCTCTCATTAGCCCACCGTCATAAGCCCGTTCTGCTTCATCCATTAATGTTTGAAGATTATCGGGGCCTAATTGTTCAGTAGCCTTTTGAGTCATCACAAACTCTCCATCCGACAACCTAGCCGGTATTGAGTCTGATATACCATCTCCGGGGCCTTGGACTTCGCCTGACCCCGAAAATTCAGAAGCTGTTTCTATAACCTTGTCAAATATCATGCTTAGTTGTGGATCAGCTTCCAATATTCCCATTAAATATTGTTGTTCTTCTTGATTTAGAGATTCATTTAAAATGAACACCATATACTCTATTTCCATTTTTGAATCAGGTTCCTGAGCGCCTTCGAGTTCTTCTGGTGTGGCGTTAGGATAGGTGTCTACTGGAACTCCTTCGTCACCTAGTTCCTCACCTACTGGAATTTCTTCCGGTACTGGTCCCATTTCTGGTGGAACCATTAAGGAGCCTTCTTGCTTTCCTTTTCGATTTCTTGATTTACGTTTTCGATTTTTCTGTTTACGCATAAGGAACTCCTTAGTTCTCGTCTTTCTCTTTTAATACAACCATAATATTATCCTTCAACTGCTCTAGGTGTACCAGAGAACTCAGCCTCCCCTGGCTGCGGAACAGTTCCAGTTCCGATGTTGCCCCCGCCAGTACCTGTTGCTCCAAGGTCTTGCGGCTGTTGAGGTACTCCTTGAGGGATTCCCACACCTCCTTGTTGTTCACCAGTGGGAGGAGTTTCTTGGCCTGTAGTTTGTCCATTTTGCATTCCTATAATTTGTGCCATGATCGCCGCTTCTTCGGGATCATTCAACAGTTCATCGGGATCTAAGTCTAAGCTATAAGCTAATTCAGAAATTAATTTATTCATCTTAACAAAAGGCGCTATAGCTGGATTCTGAACAGTCTGTAAGAACATAGTCAGTCTCTGTGACCTAACTTCTTTCTGCATTAAACTATTAGTACCTGTTGCTTTAATTTCTAAATCACCTACAGTGCCTAGATTCTTTTCAAGAAATTGCATATTCCATTGGAAGTATGACTCGCCCAAAGGCTTTAAAAGAAAATCATCAAGATTTTTTATTACAGTCTTTATATTTAATGAGGCCGCACCTAATAACATAGACATACCAGAAGCCGTTCTTGTCATACTTTGAACGCCTGTTTGACCGTGCGAATAACTTGGTATTCCTGTTTGTTCATCTGCAAGCTGCCTAAACTTATCAAACATCATCATATTTTCTTGAGATGTATTAGGGAATTTCAAACCGTGTATAGCTGTACCCGGAACTCCAGCCTGTCGTTTGAATACTTTACCGGGATATATCTCCATATTCTGTCCGCCAACTAAGGCAGTTTCGTCAACATCGAATACCAGTGAGCCAGATAACGCTAAATTATCAATAGCCATTCTTGCGTGTCCATTCATTATCTGTTGTGAGTCGTCCATGTTTTCTGCGACACCAATACCAAAAAAGCTATACGGATTTCGTTCATAGGGGAAAGCTTGGTAAGGAACTCTAAAAGGTGTAAACGGATTTACAACAGAACGAAGTAATTGTCCATTACAAATCCATGCATTGATCTGAACTTCATCTAAATCATCTACATCTTCTGGTATATCCATACCTACTTCACGGGCATACTCCGCATCCATTACACCCCAATATTCTAAAACGTCAAACTGACCAGATCCAAACTCTTCAGAAACATCTTCATCTCTTAATTCATGTTCGTAATCTTTTTCTACATAATTAGGCCCCATTGTTAGGCATTGTCGAATAGCGTCTTTATCAAAGTAAGGCATCTTTCCGAGACTTCTTAATTGCGTTCTATTGAATTTATGACGATGGAAAATATATTCGGCCTCATCCATATTCGTAGCGCTTGGATCAGGGAAAAAATCCCAAAGAGATACAAACTCAATACGTGGGACTCGAACATCTACAGGTTTAAAAATTCTTTCGCCTTCTTCGTTTTCATCCCATCTATTTAATGTTTTATTAAAATTGAAGGGGCCTTTTATAATTCCTGTGCCAAATAATGAACACTCAAAAAGAGCAGAACGTAGTTCAGATGATCCTTTAGATTCTTCAATTTGATCGTGTATTAGTTTTTCCATATTTCTTGCAGCCTTTTGAGCAGGACTTACTTCCAAGGCTTGCGGAAGTGGACTCAACCCTTCGTCCATTTCTAATTCTTTTTCAGGTCGCACCACCTCAAACTTACCTGCTCCGTAGGTCGCTCCGGGTTTTAATACGCGGTCATCACCTTCATATCCAACATCAAAAGGACTATCTTGTTCTTCTTTTTCGGGTTCTTCCATTTGCTGTGGCGGCGGAGAAGTTTCCAGAGAAGGATTAAAGTTGGCGTGTTCTTCAATCCCCTCTGGAACTTTCGTTTCGGATACACCAATAGGAAATTTATTACCTCCGAAAATAACATCAACTAATTGTCCAAAAGCAGCTAGTACTTTTGTCTTAGTTATTTTTACAAAAACTCTAGACTTTTCAGATTCTCGAAAACGTATACTCTTTCCGTAAAGTCCACGATAGTTATGGTAGGCAGTGAGCCAACGGCTTTCGTGTTGATCTCTTGAAGACTGAGCTAAACTATAACGAGATAGCAGTAAAGAAACAAAGCTGTTACGCAAAGACTCTTCGAGGTCTAGCGTTTTACCATGCTCGTTCTCTACCTCTTTAAAATAGAGTTCGTTAGCCGTTAATGTATTTTCTTCGTTTTCTTCAGCCATATATTTTATAACCTTTTACCCACCGAAACACCGCCGCCTTCTTTATTTCCACCAGCAGTAAATGTCCAGCCTTTTTTAGTTCGACGGCTAATAGTTCCGCTTGGGCCTTTGTTACCTTTAAAAGGTACAGCAACATTAGCGATCCAATTACCTTTTGTGGCCGTTGCTTCAACTTCTCCACCACCTTCTGCTCTCGGTCTTAAAGAAATTTCTAAGTTAGCAATACTATTACCTATATGCAAACCACCATGAGTATACTTAGCTCGTTTTTTCTTAGGCATGATTATAACTTCTCCTTATCATTCCTTTTCTTTTTTAATGAACTCTACTAACAATTGAAGACCTATTTTTATTTCAGCAATATCGACTTGTAGCTTACTAATAGCTTCTGCGTGGTGAATATGGTAACGTCCAAATTCATTCTTAACATCAATTAAGCTCCACGAAACAAATCTATATAAAGCGTAAATTGCCCCAAGTAAAAGAACTAAGGGCAACCCATACTTTTCAACCGTTACTAAACTAAATAAACCTGTTGGTTCCATTTATTTTAAAACTTATTAGCTGGCCTGAGTCGTTGTAATACCGTCCTGCACTTTGCACATGCCGTCAAGATACCAATTAGTGCCATCAGACCACACATGAACATAGTCGCCATGAACAGCCTTACTTGCTACTAATGAAATAGTATCGGCATCTGTAACGGTAGCAACATTTCCTGCTGCATCTTCAGGTGAAGAAACATTACCTACAATAACGTTTGCACTTGAAGCTGTTACAATTGTATGACTACCAGTAGGCTCGGTAGCACCAACATAGAACCAATACTCAAGTCCAGCAGCCGCCGTTGGTAGGGTTTGGATTCGAGCAGTCGCCGTGTTCATCACGAAACGAGTACCTGATTCCGCAGCCGTAATAGTGTTAGCCGCTGTAATTGCTTCTGTATCTGAAGGTTTTTGAACTTTTTCAGCTAGTTCACGAACATCGCTAGTTTTAGCTGAGTTTCGTCCTGTATCTCTAATATTTACAATCGCCATAATTTTCTCCTGTGTTTAGTATCCGAATGTGGTGTCAGAAGGCGTATAAGCCTGCTGTAAATGTAAATGCCTTAATTGACTATATGGATCATTTACTCTTGGTCTTGACATAATCAAATATCTTAACGCATCATAAGCGTGATCAGCCGCGTGTGTATCAACATCCTCCGGGTTATTCTTATCCAGAGGAATACCTTGTAGTTCGCGTATCAGGTTAGGGCAAGTATTAAATATTTGCAATCGTGGCCTTCCGCTTTGCTGAACTCGTAGATATTCATGGATTTGAATTTTACCTTGAATGCGATTTTTATCCGCCCTGCGGAGCTTATGACCTGCACGTTGTAAGGTTTCCCCTACAGTTGGCCCCGTAGTTCCGGTTCGCGCCCAAGCCGATGTATCTAGTACGCCTTGAACACTATAAGGGTCTCTTACTTCCATATGAGTAATCATATGCGCTAAATCAACACCCGTTAAATTTTTTCGATAAAGTTCCCTATAGATAATTAAAGTACCGTCTGTGGGGTCAACACTGCCCCATACACAAGCACTTTCAGAAGCATAACCATAGTCAATTCCCTTAACTCGTTCCCATCCTAGTGGGATTTCAAAAGGAATAATTACATGTGCTTGTAAATCAAACTCAGTAAAAGCTGCTCCTTCCGCTACATCCCAATCGCCCTCCAAAAGTTGCTTTCGCTGTACATCTGGTAAAGCTCGTAGCATATGCTCATAACGACCATCCTGACAAAGATATGGATTATCTTGTAGTCTTGCCGGAATAAACTTTCGTGTCAGACCGTCCGCACCTTCAAAAGATTCATTTGGTGGAGCAGATGTCACATATCTTTTTTTAACCCACTGTGATCCTACACCACCGGGATTAGCCGTACAACGTAAATAAGGTGTTATTTCCGAATCTGTTGTACGCAATCTCGATGCTAAATAGTTCCAAGAGAATTCTGTTGGTAGATGCGTGATCTCATCAAACCCTATCCATGAATAAGCTTGTCCTTGATAACGATAAACATCAGCATCTCTTTCTAAAAAACCAAACTCTACTTTAGCACCACTCGGAAAGTTCCATAGTTTTTCTACTTCTCTAAATTTACATCCGGGGAAAGCTTGTGGATAAAGTTCTCTTGATTTATCGATAAGCTCTCGTAGTTCAGGCATTGACCTTCTTAATATTAAAGCCCGATGAGCAGCCCTGTGTGCATACCGCAAAGGGTCTACTAACATCGCATAAGACTTTCCGCCTCCTGCTGCTCCACCATAAAGAACATCTATCTCCGGTGAAGCTAAAAAATCTGTTTGCGGACCATCATTAGGTTTAAAAACAACATTATTATCGATTTCTTTTCTAACTCTTAAGGGAGCATTCTCAATAACATCCGTTGTTGTAACCTGTCCTGCCTTTGTTGTTTTGTTCTCATTAAGTTTATTTAATAATTCTTTCGAGTTATTTAATGCCTTACGCTGATTCTGTAATTTTGTTTCAACTGCTTTAACTCTTTTTTGCTTAGTTTTAACAGCCCGTTTAGCTTGCATACGTGCTTTTGTATCGCTATGGTAATTATATCCTCTACCTTTTGAACCTTTTGCGCGACCAGTTTTCTTACAGGGTGTACCATCCTTTTTAAGAATAAAACTTCCGTTGTCATCTGTAGCATATTTCTCTGGGTGCAGCTCCCAATCAGGCTTAGTAACGGTCTCTGATGACATTCTTTAATCCTTGGTGGCTTATGTTACGTCCAGTTTTAAAGGTAAGCCAAGCTGCTCCATCACGAAGAGATATTGATTTATCCGAAACTAGTGTTTGGATTTTATCAAGTGCCTCTAGTTCTTCTGGAACCTCTTCGAGTTCCTTTGAACCTTCTGTATATGGTCTATAGCCAAATGGCGTTTTACCTAACTTCGGCCTCAATGATTATTTCCTCCTTTGCTGGTAATATAAACACTCCACCCGAGACTTCGTGTTTAACCTCTAGTGAATCCTTTTTACCTAGCCCTACGCGGTCTAAGATCGTCTGCGCTGCCTGAATTCTCATACTTGCTTGTGGGATTGGTTCATTAGATTCCATCACATCTACAAGTTTTTGTGCTGCGAGTGGAGCTGATTGAGCAAGGATAGTCGAAGCCATCTCTAAAATTTCAGATTTAAGTGCTTTGACTACATGCCAATGAGTTGTATATCCTGATAGTTCAGCAGCTTTTTTAGGATCACCTCCCGTCGTAATTAAGTTTTCAAGAAAGCTTTGTTGTTTAGTTGTTAACTGTTTATCGGGCATTAATACTCTACACCAAGTATCAGTTCTAGATCACCAACAGAAAACTCAGGAGTTACGTCCGTACCAGTAACAAAAGCAAAAGTATATACGGAGGTACTTCCCGCAGCAGCCTGTAACAGAATAGGAAACCTTGATTTCCATTGGTCAGTTGTTGAGTATGTTTCGCTTTGTCGATCAAAGTTATGAACTCTACCGTTGCCGTAATTATAGTTATCTGCTGAACTATCGAGCGTTAGCCTTCCTAAGACTTTTGCAGTAGCCCAATCAGAATCAGATACGCTTCGAGCAGCGTTTACAGTACCCATAGATTGATTCACAGTACAGAAGAACAGTTCAATATCAAAAAGAGAAGTAGATTTGGATGAAATCATAGCAGAAACCAGCTTAGAACACTCGCCCTTTAATCCAACCGCAAGAGGAACTTCTGTCGTATCAAACAATATATCGTTGTTTGAGTATTGAACTCCTGTAACAGTAGGTGTTACTCTAATAACTCGTCTAGCGTTTTGATTAATAGCCATTGGTTCTCCTTAATGAGTCTTCATATTATTACATTATAGGGCTGTATTTCAGGTTTGTCAAGTAGTTTGATAAAAAAGGGCTTGACAAGTTCCATATTCAACCCTATAATACTAAGTGTACCCCCCAGGGTTGCAGCACTATTATAGAAACCCGTTTTAAACCCCTCCCTTGTCAGTTAAACTCCGAGGTTAGCTAGGTGCAGTATAAGACCTCAATATAAAATACCTCCAAGAAGAATAAGTGACTATGAGGTATTAGCGAAATAAGGGCATCCCAAAAGTATAAGACTATTTTGACTGCCTATTAGGGAGCGTCTCAGAGGCTCAGCTAGTGTGTATCAACTTTACATTTGAAAATGGCTCAAAATGTTTGTGATTTAGTTTATATGGTGGGTGGGGGGGTATGGTCTCCTGCCCCGTCCAAGCCTCCGAGGCTCTCCGAAATCTTAAACCTAAGCTATAACATTCACAATACTATATAACTAATTGTTTTATCTCCGAATACTTAAAGATATTTTAAAATAATTTTAAGATGAGCGAGAGGTTGACATAGTATTGCGACGCTACGAGAGTCTAAAATATTATGCTCGCGTCACTGGAAGTCTAGGAAATTTAATAACCTACCCTAAAATAAGCACACTAAATTCTAGCAGCGTAAAGAATGACACCAGAGCAACACCAGAGCGACACCAGAACGACACCAGAACGACGCCAAAAATCTCAATATGATGTTCACCTGGCGAACGTATATTAGAATTTTCTAATGTGCCCTGGCGAGCGTGTCCACGGTATGGGATGCGCTAAGGCCTTGGCGGTAGGGTAGGTATGGGTCGCGTTAGATAGTGGCGTGGCGACGATTGTAGAAGGTCTGAGAGGTATGTTTGACTAGAGGTCTACGAGTACCGAATAGGGCTGTATCGAGTACCCAAATTGCAGGCAATAAAAAAGGCCCTCGAAAGGGCCTCAATAGGTTAGGTTATTTTACGGTTTCTATATATCTGTCAGAGTCAAATCAATGCTATTACCGATTGGAGTACTACCCCGCCATTCCAGAATCCAATTCTCTTGAATAATCTGATAAGTGAACCCGTGGCGATGGGCAATATCGCGTAGAGCACTATGCCAACTATCGTGCTGTTGCGAATACCCGAACCAACCTTCAATTGCGTACTGCTTACCTTGTGGGCTGCTGCCGGAATAATGACAGGTGATTCTCTGATATTCGTTGAATTTTTTATCACACTTATATTCGTAAGATTCATAGTCAATACCGGGACGGCCCGTTAGCACTCGAATACGTTTAGTGCATGTGATTCGATTGAATTCATCTACTGTTGAAATTTCCATGTAGTTGTTGCCTGTAGGTTAAAACCAGATTGCTTATTAGCATGTTTCAGAACCCGCGTCAAATTTCAGGCGAAAAAAAGGCCCTCGAAAGGGCCTCAATAGGTTAGGTTTATTTTAGTTTATGGTTATGACTTGGTAAGTGCTGCGATGTCGATTCCAAGCTCCGCGGCGATGTCAACGAAAGCGTCAAACTTTGCCTTTTTATCAGCCGCATCGATAGGATCAGTAGCGCTAATCTTTACGCTGTTGCCGAATCCGTTCGGCTTGTGAACATTGGCGCTCGCAGACTTACGCTTTGCGGCAGTCTTAGACTTTTTACCGGGCTTCTCCTCAGCCTGCAGGAACATAGGGTATTCGTTGATATCGATACCGTCGGCCTTGAAAGCGTAATCGAATTTATCCAATTGAATCAAAGCTTTAAGCTTGGCCGGTACTTTCTTGACTTTCTTGTAAGCTTCAACCTGACCGGCGGTTACCGCACCGTCATGTAAGGCCGACATTGAAGCTTTAATGTTACCAACAAATTTGTTGCGAATCTTAGTATTGCTTGCGGCAATACCTAATTCAGCGAGCATTAAATCTGCTAGGTGATAGGCAACAGCCCATAATGCTCTAGGATTGACTACGCTGTCAGCGTCTATCGTCACGATTTCACCACGTTTAGTTGTAAATGTTACTGTTTTATTTGGCATTTTGAGTAATAACCTCGTTTAGATTGAAAATCAGCGGAAATCCCGCCAGAAAGCGAACAATAGGGCAATCAATCGGAGATGTCAAACGCTCCGTTAACTGATTGTTTCTACTGCTATTATTTTGAATGGCGATTAAT
>VTLG01000336.1_pt1 | contig 12863 bp, 13 predicted proteins | sample 4694571 | NCBI WGS metagenome assembly VTLG01 (sample SAMN12604809, study PRJNA352737) | marine metagenome | biome: ENVO:00000447; feature: ENVO:00000209|ENVO:00000569|ENVO:01000036; material: ENVO:00002151; isolation source: viral sequences binned using virsorter ... | reverse complement strand
GACAATGTGCCGGAAACCGAGCCGCGCGTCATTGTTTCGGGCGACCGCGTTCAATGGAAGCGCACCGATCTCGGCACCGATTACCCCAACTCGGCCTACTCGCTCAAATATTCGAGCCGCCTAGAAGGCACCGGCAGCACAACGGTTGACGTTGCGAGCGCCGATAGCGGCGACGATTTTCTAATGACGATTACGTCGAGTACGTCGGCCAGTATTTCGACCGGCGTCTACCACTGGCAACTTTACGTTATCCGCGACAGCGACAGCGAGCGGCTCACGCTTGACGCCGGAACGTGGGAGGTCAAACCCAATCTCGACGCGAACACCGCCGACCCGCGCAGCCATGCGAAGATCGTTCTGGAAGCGGTCGAGGCGGTGATCGAGGGCCGCGCAAGCAAAGACCAGGAAAGCTACAGCATCGCCGGGCGCAGTCTCAGCCGGACGTCGATACCCGATTTACTTGAACTGCGTAACCACTACCGCTCGATAGTTATACGCGAGCAGCGCCGCGAGAAGGCGCGAAACGGCGACCCGACCGGTCGTCTTATTCAGGCAACATTCTAATGGGATGGTTTAGCAAAAAAACGCGCCCGGCAAAGAGCCCGGCGCGCAAACGCGGCTGGGGTGGCGCGAAGACTGGTCGCCTGTTTGCCGATTTCATTTCAAACAGTAAGTCGGCTGACGCCGAGTTGCGCTATGACTTACGAACACTGCGCGACCGCTGCCGCCAGTTGACCCGCGACGACCCGTATTCAAAGCGATTTCTTAAAATACTTTCGACCAATGTGGTCGGGCCGAACGGCGTCGGGTTGCAACTCAAAGCGCGAAACGATGACGGGCGGCTCGATACGGTCGGCAATCAAATCATTGAGCGCGCCTGGCGGCGCTGGGGGCGGCGCGGCGTGCCGACCGTCGACGGGCGCATGTCATGGAAAGACGCGCAGCGGTTATTTATCGAAAGCGTCGCGCGCGACGGCGAGGTTTTGCTGCGTCACATTCGCAACGCCGACAACCCATACGGTTACGCCATTCAGTTTTTGGAAGCCGACCATCTAGACGAAGACTATTCGACGCGAGCCGACAGCAAAGGGCGGCGCGTAAGCATGGGCGTCGAGCTTGACCAGTTCGACAGGGCGACCGGCTATTATTTGTGGTCGGCACATCCGCACGCCGAGTTTGGCACCAAACAAACGCGCCGCCGCGTCTCAGCTGATGAAATTCTGCACGCTTATCTCGCGGAGCGCTCGCACCAGAGCCGGGGCGTGCCGTGGATGGCGACAACCATTACGCGCTTGAAGCAGTTGAGCGGCTACGAAGAAAGCGAGCTAGTGGCGGCGCGCGTGGCGTCGGCGAAAATGGGCTTTTTCACTAGCCCGGACGGCGACGGATACAGCGGCGAAGAATATGACGACACTTATCAGCCGTTGATGAGCGCTGAACCGGGGACGTTTGAGCAATTGCCGACCGGCATGAATTTTGAAGCGTTCGACCCGTCGCATCCGACAACAGCGTTTGCCGATTTCGAGCGGGCCATATTACGCGGCATCGCGAGCGGTTTGAATGTCAGTTATCACTCACTGAGCGGCGATCTAACGAGCGTCAACTATTCAAGCATCCGGCAAGGCGCGTTGGAAGAGCGCGACTACTACCGCTCGCTGCAACAGTTCACCATCGAGCATTTCATCGAACCGATCTTTCGCGCATGGCTTGAGATGGCGATGACAACCGGCGAAATCACCATACCGGTAAGCCGCTTCGACAAGTTCGCCGACGCCGTGACGTGGCGACCGCGTGGCTTCGCCTGGATAGATCCGCTTAAAGAAATTCAGGCCAACATCGCCGGTCTGCAAAACGGACTTGTCACCATGCAAGACGTCGCCACGCAACACGGGCGCGACGTCGAAGACGTAATGGAGCAGATAGGCCGGGAGAAACAAATGGCCGAACAGCTAGGCGTCACGCTGGCGTTCGAGCCGTTCGGCGCGAGCAAAAATTCAGTCGATCCAAATATCGCTGGGGGCGATGAACCATGACAGATGAAACATCGACCGAAACGGTCGAAGAGACTACCGAGAACCCGCCACCCGGCGGGTTTTTTGATTCTGAGGCACATAAAACAGACGACGGCGAGGCGGTAGCAGATAGAGCCGCCCAGCCGGTTGAAATAGTGCATCGCGCATTTTCAATCGACGCATCGCCAATCGACGAAGCCGAGCGCCGCGTGCAAATCGCGGTATCTAGCGAAGCGCCGGTCGAGCGCCAGTTCGGTATCGAGGTTCTCAAACATACGCGCGATGCAATCAATTTAGATTTTTTCGACGGGGGCCGGGCACCGCTTTTACTCGATCACGACCCGCGTCAAGTCATTGGCATCGTGGAAAACACCGACATCGACGAAGGCGCGGGCCGTCTCCGCGCCACAGTGCGTTTTTCAAAAAGCGCACTCGGCGAAGAAGTTTTCCGCGACGTACTCGACGGCATTCGATCGAACGTCTCGGTCGGCTACCGCATCGAGAACATGGTTTCCGACGAAAACGACGAAGGCGCGGGCGTCACCCGATTTGTCGTCGACAGTTGGACGCCGGTTGAAACGTCGATTGTCAGCATTCCGGCGGATACGTCCGTTGGCGTCGGGCGGTCGGCACCCATTCCAAACATTCATAAAGATGAGGCAAAAGCTATGACTGAACCAGTCATTGACGAAGGCGCTGTGCGCGCCGCTGCCGCTGACGAGGCCCGCGCCGACGAACGCAAACGCGTCCGTGAAATTAGCGCGCTGGCAGGGCGGCACCAACTAAAAGACATCGGCGATAAGGCTATCGACGATGGCACCGGCATCGACGAGTTTCGCGCGCAAGTGCTTAACGCCATCGGCGACGCCAAACCGCTCTACACACCAGCCGATCAGCCTGATATCAGCGAGAAAGAGCAACGCGATTTCTCACTGGTGCGGGCTATTCGCGCCGCCGCCAATAACGATTGGAGCGACGCGGGTTATGAGCGCGAGGTTTCATCCGAGATCGCGCGCAACACGGGCCGCGAGCCGAAAGGCTTTTATGTTCCGGCGGAAGGTTGGGGTCAGCGTAACATCATCGTGGGCACCAATGCCGATGGTGGGTTTATGAAACCAACGGATCATATGGGGAACGAGTTTATCGCCGCTCTGCGTGGCCGTCTGGAAGTCGCGGGCTTAGGCGCTCGCATTATGACGGGTTTGCAAGGTGACGTTGCTATTCCGAAAATCAGCGCGGGCGGCACTGCCGGTTTCGTTGGCGAGGGTAGCTCTGTGTCCGAAGTAAACCAGACATTCGCCCAATTGTCACTTTCTCCGAAGACACTTGGCACCATGACGGATATCTCAAGAAAGCTCGCCTTTCAAAGCGATCCATCCGCTGAGGCCATCATCCGCGACGATCTTATGGGCGCAGTTGCGGCCAAGATCGAAGACGTTTGCATCGAGGGCGACGGCTCAAATGAGCCAACGGGCGTCACGAAAACGTCCGGCATTGGAAGCGTAGCTATCGGAACCAACGGCGGCGCGCCGACGTGGGCGTCCGTCACCGCACTGGTTAAGGAAGTCGAGCAAGACAATGCGGCGCTCACCGACAACCAGGGTTTCTTGACCAATCCAAAGGTCAAGCACAAGTTGGGCGGCACCGCTAAAGTCGGTTCATCTGACAGCGTGATGATCTTAGACGACCCGTGGGATACGCTGTACGGCTACCCGATCAGGTTCACCACTCACGTTCCGAGTGACTTGACCAAAGGTTCGACAAGCGGAACTTGCAGCGCCATGATCTTTGGCGACTGGTCAAATCTTGTCATTGGTTTTTGGTCTGGCATGGATGTTCTAGTTGATGTTTTCACGGGGGCACCCGCCGGAAATATCAGAATATTGGTGCATCAAGACCTGGATGTTGGCGTGCGTCACGCGCAGAGCTTTGCGGCCTGTCTCGACTACACCACCACCTAGTTAGGTGCTAACAACGAAGAACGCGACGGCCCTCAAATCGGGGGCCGTCGCTTTTTCTGAGGGGTACAACATGAAAGTAGAATTAACACGCGGCGTGGCAATCGCTGGCGTGCATCACGACGTCGGCGAAGTGGTCGAAGTCGACGACGCGTTAGGCCGTCAATTGATGGCGATGAGCAAGGCAAAAGAGCCGAGCGCGAAACCAGCGAAAGGTAAAAGCCGTGCCAAGGCTAATTAAATTTAAGGCCGACGCAGCAATCAACGGCGCGGCCTATGAGAAGGGCGCGGTCGTGGCCATTTCGGTAAGCGAGGCCGCCGAGGCCGTCGAAAAGGGCGTCGCGGAATATGCCGACGCCAAAAAGGCCGGCCAAAAAAATCGCGCCGTTCCGCGCGATGAAATCGCGGAGCGCTAGGTGCCGCGCCCATCGGTCGAAAGCGCGACCGATCTTTCGGATTTTTTTGACACCGACGAATTTGCGCTAGCCGCAAGTTACACCGTGACGGGCGGCTCAGCCGCGACGGTGAACGGCGTATTTGACGAAGGCTTCGTCGCTGTTGACGTCGGGGGCCAGGTACAAGTCGCCAACGTGCAGCCGCAATTTCAGTGCGCGACAAGCGACGTGTCCGCCGCCGACAAGGGCGATGCGATCACGGTCAACAGTGTGAGCTACACCGTGGCCGAGGTTCAAGCCGACGGCACTGGTGTCACTACGTTGATTTTGGAGCGCGCATAGATGGCGCACGTTCGCAAATCTATACGCGACAATATCGTGACGGCTGTCACCGGCCTGACAACAACGGCGGCGCGCGTTTATCGCTCGCGGATATATCCGCTTGAGACGGCGACGAATTTGCCGGGGCTGTGTGTTTACACGCTGCGCGAAGCCAGCGAAGCCGACACAGTAGGCGGCAGCGCGCACGGGCTGGCGCGCGAAGTCGATATTGTGATCGAGGCTTATGTGCGCGGAACAGCTAATTACGACAACACCTTGGACACAATTTGCGTCGAGGTCGAAGAGGCCGTGGCCGCCGATCTCACGCGCGGCGGCAATGCCAAAGACACGCTTCTCGAAAGCACGGAATTTGAATTATCGGGCGAAGGCGACCAGCCGGTCGCTATGGCCCGCTTAACGTATCGCTGCCTATATCGAACGGCTGCGAACGATGTTGAAACCGCCATTTGACGAGGTAAAAACATGGCAACTTTTCATGGTAACAGCGGCGTCGCAAAAGTCGGCGCAAACACCGTCGCGGAGGTTCGGTCGTTTTCAGTGACCGAAACAATGGAAACGGCGGATGATACTTCGATGGGCGATAGCTATCGCAGTTTTAAGGCTGGGCATGGTAGCTGGTCTGCGACCATTGAATGTCTCTGGGATGACACTGACAGCAATGGCCAAGAGGCGATGGCAATCGGTGAGAGCGTCACGCTCAATCTTTACCCGGAAGGCGCAGGCAGCGGTGCCGACGAAATCCAAGGTACGGCGATTGTCACGGAAGTCGGCGTCGCGGTGGCAAGCGAAGATATCGTCACGCGGTCGATTTCATTACAGGGCAGCGGCGGCATCACCCACGGCACGGCCTAGCGCATGGCTGAAATGAATGGCGTTCACGCCATCTTAGAGCGCGCCCGCGCGCACTTTGAGGGCAAAGGCCGCAAGCGCATCGAGATTGCCGAGTGGCCGGACGACGACGGCGCGCCGACCGTCCTTTGGGCCAAGCCGATGACGCTGGCCGAAAAGAGCAAAATCTACAAGGGCGCGCGAAAAGACGATCTTTCGATATTGGTCGACGCCATCATTTTGAAATCGGAAGACGAAGCGGGCGAAAAAGTGTTCACTTTAGAACACAAGCAACCGCTGTTGCGCGCCGTCGATGCCGACATCATTGCGCGGGTCGGAAGCGAGATTATCGGCGGCGACGACGATGACGTCGACGAACTAGCAAAAAACTAAAAGACGACCCCGAGCTATTCGCGGCGTTCGCTATTGCCGAGCGTCTTGGGGTCGACGTGCGCGAAGTGATCGAGTGGCCGGTCGAGTTCATGGCCGCGTGGCTGGCGTTTTTCAAAGTAAAGTCGGAGTACGAGAGTGGCGGATAAAAGACTGCGCGTCGACATAACAGCGAAAGACCGGACGCGCGCGGCGTTTTCGCGCGTGCAACGGTCGCTGGGCGCGCTTAAAAAATCGCTGTTTAACGTCAAGGCGCTCATAGGCGCGGCGTTTGGCGCGCTTGCGGTTCGTGCGCTTTCGCGTTTCGTGACTAAGGCCGTCGACGCGGCAGACTCTATTGCCAAGACTTCTCGTGCCATCGGTATCACAAGCGACAAGCTGCAAGAATTAAGGTTCGCGGCTGATATCAGCGGCATAAGCATGACCACGCTCGACAGCGCTATGCTTGGCTTTTCAAAGCGCGTCGGTGAAGCGCGCGCCGGAACCGGTACGCTATTCACCATTCTCAACAAAACCGACGAGGCGCTACTGGCGAACGTTCAAAGCGCCGGGTCGGTCGATGAAGCATTTGATCTCATCACCCAGGCGGCAAACGCTATGGGTAACGAGATGGACAAGTCGGCGCTGTTGTCGGCGGCGTTTGGGCGCACGGCGGGTACGGCGTTCAAGAATTTGGTGCCGGATATTGAGCGGTTAAGCGCGCGAGCAAGGGAGCTTGGCCTTGTCATTGATGCTTCGCTGTTACTTAAAGCAGAAGACACCAAAGACAAGTTGACCGAGTTAGGGGCTGTCCTAAACGTCAAGTTTATGAATTTCGTTCTACAGAATGCGAGAGTGATTGATCAATTAGCCGACGCGTTAATGAACGCAGCGACGGCAGCGGGTGAATGGCTCGCGGATATGGGACCGTCCGAAACAGCTAACATCGACAGCCTAGACCGGCGAATTGTAGCTCTAAACAACAAACTGAAAGAATTGAATGAAACAATTCTTTTCGGGCAAGTGGCTATTACCGGAACAGGCGGAATTTTTGGCCTCGCGGGCGGCGATGTTCACCTTTTCGGATCTCACATAGAAGACATGAAACGTGAAATTACAGCCGAGTTAGAGCGTTTGGAGTTGATGCGCGCTCTGCGTGCCGAAGAAGCTGAACGAAATAAGACGCTCCATGTCGAAATAAATAAGGGCATCTATGAACAAGCAAAATTAGTTGGCGAACTCAATTTAGTTTTAACCGAAACGCCATTACTAAATCGCAAATGGTCTGAGGCGATGGCCCAGGCAACGCGCGAAGCCGAAGCACAAGAAGCGGCAATCCGTGATTTGTCACAAACAATTGAAACGACGTTAATTGATTCACTTGCTGATTTGACGACAAGTTTCAAAGACTGGCGCGACGTGGCGCGGGCAGCGTTACGCGACGTCATCCGGTCGATGCTCCAATTCATTTCGGTGCAAGCAAGCATGGGTGCCGGGGGCGCTGCCGCTGGGGGCGGTATTGGCTCGCTAATTTTCAAAGGTCTGGGGCAATTATTTACTCCGACGCCGACGGTTGATTTTCCACAGCCTAGCGCGTTTCGCCAAATAGGCGGGCCGGTCGGCGCTGGTCAGGCGGCTTTAGTGGGCGAGCGCGGCCCGGAAGTGTTTGTGCCGCGTGCCAGTGGCACGGTCGTCCCTAATCATGCGCTGGGCGGCGGCGTGATTGTGAACCAGACAATAAACCTATCGACCGGATTGCAAGCGACCGTGCGCGCCGAGGTCATGGGAATGCTTCCGCAAATCGCGGCGACGACCAAAAGCGCCGTGCTGTCAGCGCGAGTGCGCGGCGGCGCGTTCGCCAGCGCGTTCGAGGGCTAGTCGATGGCAATCACTTATCCGCTCACACTTAGCGCCACGCCGTCGAGCGTGCGGTTCTCGCCTATCAATCGCGTGGCAGTAAGTGAAAGCCCGTTTTCGGGCGTGCAGCAGACATATCAGCACCCGGCGCAGTTTTGGGAAGCCGAGGTCTCATATCCGCCGCTCAGCCGCGACGAGGCCGAGCCGCTGGTCGCGCAGCTAACAAGCCTGTACGGCGTGAAAGGCACGTTTCTGCTTAATGACCCGGCTGGCACATCGCCGCGCGGCATAGCGACCGGCACGCCGCTGGTGAAGGGCGCGAGCCAGGTCGGATCGATGCTGATTTCTGACGGTTGGAGTGCAAGCAAAACCGGCATTCTTAAAGCTGGCGATTGGATACAACTCGGAAGCGGCTCCACCGCGCGGCTCTACAAAGTCTTGAAAGACGCGAACAGCGACGGAAGCGGCGACAGCACGCTCGATATTTGGCCGAACTTACGGTCAAGCCCAGCCGACAACGCGGCGATCACGATAGCGAGCGCGGCGGGCGTGTTCCGGTTGCTAACGAACGATCTCAGTTATCAAATCAACAGCGCTTTACATTACGGCATCACGTTTGCCTGCCGCGAGGCGCTATGACCCGCTCCCTGACGACCGCATTTAAGAATGAAACACTAGCGAGTGAAATAACGCCGATTGCGCTGGTCGATCTCGATTTTTCGGGCGGTCACGTTAGGGTGTGGACAGGCCAAGGTGATTTGACCTGGGACGGCAAAACTTGGACCGGCACCGGAACTTTATTGAATATCGACGCGATTCAAGAATCGACCGACATCGCCGCGCATGGCGTATCATTGCAATTGAACGGCGTGCCGAGCGAATTATTGTCGACGGTGCTGACCGAGCATTATCAGGGCCGCGCTGCGGTGATTTATTTGGCGGCGCTGAACAGTTCGCAAGCTGTAATTGCCGACCCGTTCATTTTGTGGTCAGGCCGCATGGATGTCATGCAAATACAAGATGCCGCCGAAACGGCGACCATCACGCTCAACGCAGAAAACAGATTGATTGATCTCGAACGCCAGCGCGAGCGGCGCTACACCGACCTTGATCAAAAGAATTTCTTTTCGAGCGACCGGGGCCTCGAACACGTCGCCGCGCAACTTGACCGTGAATTGAACTGGGGCGTGTCGTAATGCGCCACGACCTTTGGCCTAGCCGCCTGAATGATTACCTAGAGGCCGCCAGCGAGCGGCCTTTTTCTTGGGGCGAACACGACTGCGCGACATTTGTTTTTGGCGCTGCCGAAGCGATGACCGGCGAAGACCATGCGGCATCATGGCGCGGCAAATACAAAACCAAGGCGGGCGCGCTAAAACAGATCAAAAAGCACGGCGTTGAAAATCTCGGCGAATGGCTCGACAAGTTTTACAGCCGCCAGCCTATCAATTTTTCACAGCGCGGCGATATTGTCTCGGTCGATCAAGACGCGTTCGGCGCGTTCGGAATTGTGGTCGGCGCAGACGCAATTTTTCTTAGCCAAGACGGCACCGAAACGCGACCGCTTGCCGTTTGCGACTATAGCTGGCGTGTCGAATGAGCAAGATAATGCCCATCGTGGCGGCGGCAGCACCGATTGTTTTAATGGCAGCGGCGGGTCCGGGCGGCGTTGCTGCTTTCAGTTTTTTGGGTGCGACCGGGTGGGGTGGCGTTGCCTTAGCGGCAGCGAGCAGCATGATTTTGTCATATGCATCCGCTGCATTGGGGCCGAAGCAGAGTAAAACGAAGCTGCCGACGCTAAGTTTGCCGAATTTCGCGCAAGAGGGCAGAACGACGATGGTGCGGCAAGCGACTGCGCCGCGCCGGTTGGTTTTTGCGGAGACGCGCGTCAGCGGCCCGATTTTATTTTCACACGTCACTGGCGGGTCGAATGAATTTCTTCACTTGGTTGTCGGGTTGGCGAGTCATCAAATTGATAGCGTCGTGCAGATCTACATGGACGGCGAGCCGTTACAAATCGGCCTCGATCAGGCAAACCACGCTAGCGACAGTTATGTTGTGGGCGGCTATCGCAGCGACCACATTCGCATCAAAACGCATCTTGGCTCAGACAGTCAAAGCGCTGATAGTGACCTCATCAGCGCGGTTGGAAATACGTCAATTTGGTCGAGCGATCACACACTCAGCGGCATTGCCTATCTCTACATTCGCCTCAAGTTTGATCGAAAGATTTTTCCGAACGGCATACCAAACTTTAGCGCGCTGATACGCGGCAAGCGAGTTGTTGATTCGCGCGATAGTTCAACGGCGTGGTCGAGCAATCCGGCGCTGTGCATCCGCGACTATCTGATGGACACGACGTTCGGCCTTGGCGCGACGGCGGCGGAAATTGACGACACCAGTTTTAACGCGGCGGCCAATACTTGCGACGAGAGCGTTGCGCTCAACAACAGTTCAGAGCATGAAATCGGGCGGCTTGAAGGCGCGCTGATTGGCAACATGGTTGGCGACAGCAGCAATAGTCTTGCTGAGGGCTTAGGCGCTGCGTTCGATGGGCAAAGCGGCTCAAACAAACCGTTTGCGATGATTAGAAGCACCCATAGCGGCACCGGCTGGCCGAATGCGACTATCGGCAAACACTGGGGGCGCTCGCGCATTGTTACCGGCTACGAGATTGAGGCGGGCGACAGCAACGGCTTTGTTAACACAAGCGCCAATTTTACGATCAAGCTACAAGGCTCAAACAACGGCACTAGCTGGTCGGATCTCGACACGCACACGCAAAGCGGCGCGGGCGGCGCGCAAACGCTAAGCCGTCGCGGCCTGAGCATTACGACGGCGTATAAATATCACCGCCTGCATCTCGCCGCGCCAGCTAACGAGGTCAGAATTGTTGAGTGCCGGTTCTATGAAACGGGCGGCACAGAGGCGCGGTACACGCTAGCGGGCATTGTCGAAACAACAGACAAACCGAAAGACATATTGGCGCAGATGTTGACCAGTTGCGGCGGGCGGCTCGTTTACAGCGGCGGCAAATTTAAATTGATCGTCGCCGGATACGCAACGCCGACGGTCACGCTCGATGACGATGATTTGCGCGCCGGTTTGGAAATCAGCCCAAAGATTACGCGGCGCGAATTAGCAAACGCGGTACACGGCGTTTTTGTCAATCCAGCGGCAAACTATCAGCCGACCGACTATGCGCCGGTTCAGCAGGCGACTGATTTTGACAACTACGAGCGCATTATCAAGCAGGTCGACTATCAGTTCACGCAAAGCCACGCGACGGCTCAGCGCTTGGCAACAATGGAATTGAAACGAGCGCGTCAACAAGTGAGCGTTCGCGCGCCGTGCAAGTTGACGGCCTTTCAAGTCGAGGTCGGCGACACAATCAATTTCACCAATGCGCGCATGGGCTGGACGAATAAGACCTTCGAGGTGATCGACTGGTCACTCGCGCATGAAGACCAGGGCGGCGCGGCGGCACTCGGCGTCGACCTAGTGCTGCGCGAAACGGAAAGCGCGGTTTTCGATTGGACACCGACCGACGACGAGACAATTTATGACCCGCCCGCCGAGACTAGTCTGCCGGATGCGCGGCACCCAGCGCCACCGACCGGCTTATCAATTACCGAAACAATTTATGTGACGCGCGACGGCGCTGGCGTGAAGACGCGCGCCGATCTTACATGGATAGCGGCGCTCGACCAATTCACTGGCGACTACGAGATTGAGTATAAGTTGTCGAGCGCGTCAACATATGACGTTTCGGGGCGGGTGCCCGGCACCGCGACAACGCACACAATTCTAGATCTCGCACCGGGCACTTATGATTTCCGCGTTCGCAGTAAAAACGTAATTGGCGTCGCCAGCGATTACACGAGTGTGACGGTTGAAATTGCTGGGTTAAGCGCCGCGCCATCGGTGCTGACAAATGTTAGTCTCGAAATACCGGTGACATCGGTCGCGTTGTTGCGCTGGGATCAATCGACCGACCTCGATGTAAAAATCGGCGGGCGCATTTCGGTGCGGCACTCGACCGCGACAAGCGGCGCGTCGTGGTCAAATTCAGTGCTACTCGATGACGCGGTGCCGGGTCACGCGACTAGCGTTTTGCTGCCCGCAAAGCCTGGGACCTATTTGCTACGGGCAATTGACAGCAGCGGCGTTCAAGGGACCGTCGCAACGGTGTCGCCGTCAGCCGATTTATCGTTATTTGCGATCACTGGCGTTGTAACCGTCACCGAAAGCACCGGGTTTGCTGGAACCCACGCCACAACATATGTCGACTCAAACAAACTTAAACTGGGCGGCACCACGCTGATTGATTCAGTCAGTGATTTTGACGCCATTACTGATCTCGACACGGCGGGCGGTATTGCCTCGACCGGTACATACACATTCGCGGCGACCACCGATATCAGTTCCGTCCAAACCGTTAGGCTCACCACCAGCGTCACCGTCGCTATCGAAAACCTGCTCGACCAGATCGACGACCGGTCGGGCAACATCGACACTTGGGAAGATTTCGACGGCGGCGACGCAGCGCCCGGCAATGTCGAGGTGTTTGAAAAACACAGCGACGACAATGTGACTTATACCGATTTTGCGCGCTTCGACCGCACAACGGTCAGCGGGCGGTATTTCCAGTTCAAAGCGGTGCTGACGTCAAGCGATGTGGCTTACCAGCCGCAAGTTAGCGCTCTATCCGTAACAATCGACAAGGCAGCATAGAATGGCACAAGTTGCAGACTACACCATTGCGAACGCATCAGGGTCGGCGGTTCGTACCGATCTCAACAATGTGTTTGCGGCAATCCAATCAACAAATATTGGGTCAAGCGCACCGTCTGGGCTTGCCGCTGGCATGTTGTGGATCGACAACAGCGCGACGCCGTGGGTGTTAAAAGTCTATGACGGCAGCGACCATATCACGGTCGGCACAATCAACGCGTCGACCAATGCTTTCAATCTCGCTGTTGGGCAAGGCGGCACCGGCGCGACGACGCTCGGTGATGGTTTTGTGCTTTTAGGGTCAGGCACTTCAGCCGTAAGCGCGTTAGATGTGACGGCCAAGGGTAGCATTTTGGTCGGAGCCGGCA
>VTLG01012534.1_pt1 | contig 12864 bp, 8 predicted proteins | sample 4694571 | NCBI WGS metagenome assembly VTLG01 (sample SAMN12604809, study PRJNA352737) | marine metagenome | biome: ENVO:00000447; feature: ENVO:00000209|ENVO:00000569|ENVO:01000036; material: ENVO:00002151; isolation source: viral sequences binned using virsorter ... | reverse complement strand
ATATGTATAAGCCGAACCAGACGAACCTGCTGCAAGGTTATAATTTAAGCTAAAGAATCTACCGCCACCTTGTCTGTATTCGTAAATATTTAATCCTCTATCTGCTGTACCACCACCATCATCAATTCTTATAGCTTCCTGTAGTCCAAAACTTGTATTAGGTGAATTAGGGTTAGTATCTATAATTAACGTGCCACCTGTAATATCTATATTCCCTATTACGTCAATACCACTTGCAAAATCTACGTTGGTTAAAAAGTCGACGTGACCATCTGAGTTCCATTTTTGAACAATATTTCCACCAGCAGTACTATCTTTTCTAACACTTAAAGCTGAACCATCTAAGACTAAGTAATATAATTTGCTTGTACCTGATTCATTAAATTTGATTATTGGTGCTGTAGTATTTATCTCTAAATCGCCAGTTAACGTACCACCAGCAAGAGGAAGTTTGGTTGCTATTGAGTTGGTGACAGTTGTTGAGAAGTTCGCATCATCTCCAAGTGCTGCTGCAAGTTCGTTAAGTGTATTTAATGTGCTTGGGCTAGAGTCAACTAGGTTTGATATTGCTGTATCTGTATAAGCTGTTGTTGCAAGTTTTGTAGAATTATCCCCTGCTGATTGGGTTGCTGCTGTTACATTTTGAAGTACTCTTGATGCGCTAATAACTGTAGTTGAGCCAACTCCATATCCATTTGTTGATCGTATAAAGTTATTAACTGTTAAATTACCAGACAAAGTAGTATTGCCAGAAGAATCTAGTACAAAATAATCATTAGTACCAAAAGCAGTAGATTTTGATATTTTCCATTGATTTATCCCACCATGCAATCCAGCAATCCAATCAAGGGTTGAAGTTTTGTATCTGACTCCTACTTGGTTTGATGCGTCTGTGTCTTCAAGTAATAAAGTTGGATTTCCAGTAGTTTTAACGTGTAAAATTGGGGTTTCAATTACTAAATTTCCTGTTGTATTTTGAATCTGACCATTTGATCCGTCATGAAAAATATTTAGATCATCGTCTGTTCCTAGTTTAATTTTTGCATTATCTGGAATATCTATATGGCTTGTGCCTGTTATTACCCCTGTTACTTGAAAACCATTACTTACTACAACTAATCCACCTTGTTGAATTTGAAATCTAGTTGCATTTGAGTTACTTGCATCAACAATTCTAAATACACCATCATGATTCCATAAAGCGTAATCTGGATTATTGTCTGTATCTGTTAATTTTATCTGTGGTAAGCTGTTAGAAATAGTAAGATTACCTGTTACGTCAAGTCCAGCACCAACGTCTAAATTGCTAGATATAGTTGTTGTTCCATCAGATGCAATAGTTAGTCTATTTACTGCTGCATCAACATCTCTAATTCTAAATAATCCACCAGCATTACCTACTTCAAAATCATTTTCATTATCTGAATCTTGAAGTGATAAGAAAGGTTGTGAATTTGTAATAGTTATATTACTTGAGCCTATAGTTCCAGTTGCAGTAATATTTCCTGTTACGTCAAATCCTGTAGAAGATGTTTCTGCCTTTTTCAAATTATCGAAGTACAACTCTACTTGGCCGTTGGCTTCAACAACTAACCCAAGCTCGCCACTCTGAGGAAATAAACGTATATCTTTCGGTGCAACTATGTTTAAATCTCGACCACCATTTGATAATTTGATTTCTGAAGCAGGAAATCCATGTCCAGTATCTTGTAAACTAATACTTGTATTTCCATCAGTTGATGCTGATAAATGTCCACAAGTAAGATTACCTGTAGAAGTTATACCTCCAGAAAATGTACTAGCTCCTGTTACATCAATACCAGCACCAACGTCTAAATTGTTAAGTATAGTTGTAGTTCCATCAGATGCAATGGCGAATCTATTTACGGCAGCATCAGCGTCTCTTATTGCAAATGTACCGTTTCGATTTTGTACATAAAAATCATTTTCTGAATCGGTATCGTTAAGGTAAATTGATGGAAAAGTTGTATTAATTTGAATATTTGTAGCAAAAGTATTACTACCACCTCCTGATTGCGATATTGCAGTTGTAAAAGTTGGTGTGATTTTAGAACCAGCTATCGCTGCGTTTGAGGCTACTTTTGCATTATTAATAACTCCATCGTCAACAGTTAAAGTATCGCCATTATTTGCAACAGTTATATCTCCTTTATCTCCGTTAGTTAGCCCTCCACCAGTACTTCCTAAGATTTCAACTACAGATCCATTATCTTTTTTTGTAAATAATTTAGCTGTATCTGTCCTTATAGCTAATTCACCAACAACTAAATCACTAGCATTAGGATCGCCACCGCTTCCTCTCTTGAGTTTTATTGTGTTTGCCATTTACTTACCTCCCTATGGTTTGATTCTAGTAAACACCTCCGTCTATGTCTAACCCACTAACTGATCCGTTCTCTAAAAATGTTACTAAATCAGAAAAAGCAACTTGCTTCATTGTGCCATCATCATTAACAACCATACGATCTGCTAGTGCAAGGGTTGTTGATGTTGCTGATGTATCTCCATCCAGCAGATTTAATTCAGCCGTAGAAGATGTACAGCCATCAAGTTTATTAAGCTCTGCTGTTGTTACAGTTGCACCATCAAGAATTGCAACTTCAGTTCCAGTAAGATCAGCAAGTTTTTGTGCTGTACCTTGAGCCATTGTTGAAAGCTCTGTTAGCTTATCTGTGTGAGGCTCAACATGAGTTCCAATCACTAAACCGAGATTTGTCCTTGCTGCTGATGCTGTTGATGCACCAGTACCACCATGAGCTACGGCTATATCAGTAGCGTTCCAAACACCAGTTGCAATAGTACCAACAGATGTCAAACTAGAAGCAAGAACAGTTGAACCAAGACCTGTCTTACTAATAACCGTTACACCATCAATCCTAAAATTTTTACCTGTTGCAAGTTCTATATGTTCAGAAGATGTCCAAGAATCAGTTGCATCAATCCAGTTAAATGTCTTATCAGTACTACCTTTAAGAGTTATACCACCACCAGATGCAGCCGAATCACTTGGAGATGAAGTTGAGCCGAGTTCTAAATTTTTATCATCCAAGGAAACTACGGTAGAATTTACGGTGGTCGTAGTACCGTTTACCGTCAGATTGCCTGATACGACTAAATTTTGCGTACAAGTAAACCCAGATACTGTTGCTGATGATATATCAAAACCACCTGTAAAGGTTTTATTTCCCGAAATAGTTTGTGCGCCTGTTTTATTTACAAAAGCACCATCACCAGCAATAGCTAAAATTGACGAGGCTGCTCCTCCCGCACCCCCTGTACCCTCTCCGTAGTACAACGTGTTATCAACTTCGTTAAAAGCTAATTCTGCATTTTCTAAAGTACTAGGTGCGCCAGCACTACCGCTAGTTCTTCTTTTTATTCGTACTGTGTTTGGCATGGCTTAATCTGGGTAAAAAGCTGTGGTAGCAATGGGTTTCAAAAATTACCCCCATCGGTTAGTTCCGATGGTGTAACGGTTGAATCAGCAACATACTTTTGATCGGATGATCTAAAACGTATGATACTACCATCAACTCTATTGCTTTCATCCAATTCTATACCTTTAGCCCCTTGAGACCCTTGAGTTATAACAGAAACAACTTTATTAGTTGTGGAACTTCCATTAATATTTATTTTAGTTTCATTTACATGAATTTTATTTTTTACAGTCGTTACTTCAATTTTGCTCATCTTGTATATCCTTGACTTACTGTAATCTTACCTTCAATATAATATTCTTTCAAACCAGTTGGGTTTGTTAATAAAACATCATAATAAACTTCATTAGGGAAATTTACAGTTTGTGCATCTGTTAAATTTAAAGAAAATTTACCATTGAGCTTGTCATCATATACAACAGCAAAATCAGCATATTTAAATTCACGTTCTTCATCCCATGCTTGTGCCTCAACAGTAAAGCCTGTTAAGTCCATAGCAACTTCAGACCCGTCATTTTGAGTTGATTTAAAAAGATATTGCTCTGACCAATCCGCACCTCTTTGTAATGTAAAATTTCTAAGACCGGGATTGATAGCCATTATTCAACAGATTGTAACTCTGCACTTTTAGATTGAGATGATTCAACCTCAGCAGCAGGTGGTTCAATTTTATTATAAGCTGCAATTTCACCATTTATAGTATCTACTTGACTTTTTATTTGTGATTTTTCAACTAAAATTTGTTGTTCAGCTTTTTCAAGTTCTTGAAATCTTTTTACAAGTTCTTCACCCCTTGATTGAGCTTCACTTCTTAATTCAGAAATAGTAGACATAGATAATAATTTATATGTTTACCATTATATCAATTCCCTACTATTATGCTACAGGTATTAGCGCAAATTTGTATTTCTTACTTGTTCTATGATTAATTAAATACAAATCCTCATGTCCCTCTTGTATTGTATAGTCTCCCCAAGTCCCATCTATATCATTAGTTTTACCTTCATTAGACATCTTAAGGTCGTTTACATATATATTTTGCCATCTAGAAGAACTTGATCCTAAATCCCTATTGCCATCAGGTACAAGATTACAGTCAAAACTTAAGCCTGTAGTCCCTAAACTTCTTATTCTATTTTCATGGTTTTCAGTAGAACCATCACTACCATGAAAGTCAAGATATTCTCCAATTTCAGTAGCACCCGCACTACTAACATGAGGTATGACATTCCATCTGTTACCTGACGCACTAAGAGATTTTCCTCCTAATTGAGTTGAGTTAGTTGCTGTTGCTGCATTACCTGATGTATCTTGATTACCAGTAGTATTTACTCCGGGAAGATTTATATTTGCTGAACCATTAAAACTAACTCCTCCAATAGTTCTAGCTGTTGCTAATGTTGTTGCTGTTGCAGCATTACCTGTAATACTTCCTGTAATAGTGCCTGTAACCTGTAAGTTTCCATTAACTTTAGTTGCTATTTTTATATCAAATAAGCTACTTGTAACTTTTAAATAATCTGTACCTCCGTCACGACTTCTCATTTCTTGCACATCTGCATCTATAAATAAATCATTTGAGTCAGTAATAAACCTTGCATATCCGTCATTATTTTGTATTCTTAAAGCTACACCAGTATCAATAGCGTGTTTTATATGTAGTCTGTCATCTGGACTTGTATCAGTTCCTATGCAAACAGCACCACCAGAATCAATAATTACTCTAGTTGTATTACTTGTTAAAAACTTCATATCTGCTGCCTCATTAGCCTCAAATATAAAACTACCTGTTCCTCTATGTATTAATGAAGAAGATGTATTAGCTCCACTATTATTTCTAATAATTCTTAGTCCATAGTCTGTATATGTTGTATCTCCAACTAAATCTATTAAAGCACTTCTATTACCTGTCCCACCATCTCCAATTTCTATTGATGAAGTACTTGATCCATTATTTATTCTAAAATCTCCAACAATATCAAGAGTATGTGCTGGATTAACATTATTTATACCGATTTGACCATTGCTTTCTATAGTAAACCTATCAGTACTATTTGTAGTAAATCTAATTTCGTTTGATGCCGGTCTATATAATCCATTAGCAGGTTTAGTCGTACCTGTTACGTTAACTCTTGCTGCTTGCAGTTGATCTGATACCGTTACATCTCCTGTTATTGAAGCATTATTTGTAGCAGTTAAAGTTCCTGTTTCTATATTTACAAATTCATGCGTTCCACTATTACCTTCTAATCTCTCAAACCCATTATTATTTGCATTACGTCTTTCAAAATAACCAGCAGTATTCCATCTTATTGCTCTTGCTGGATAACTACCTGTTGTAACACCATTAGCACTAAATAATGATGCGACCTCATTATCTCTTGCTTTTAACTCTGTAATAAAATTTGTATATGTACTTGTTAATTCTGGTTTGTTAAAGTTTGTCATGTTTAAACACCTCTTACAGTAAAGTCTACCGTATTTGTACCTGTTGGAGCATTTCCATCTTCATCAAATAAAAATATTTTAAAACCATTTTTGGGATTAGCTGTATCAACAAAATCATAAATAGCAAACTTAGCTGTTGCAGCGTTACCGTTGTGATTTCTTATTTGTAATGATATTGAATCTACGTCAAGAAAAGCTTTGTTTGGATTGCCAGCAAAGAAACTAACCTGTTTGCCAGAAGCTGCTTCACTTGATGTAACAGTAACGCTGCCTTGATCTGTGATTTGTTTCAAAAATAGTTTTTGACTTATATTATTAACCTTAATTAAATCATTATTACCTGATGCTGACAACGTAAATTTTACTTTTACATATCTAAAATTTGTAGCTAAAACATTTGCTTGACCTGCATCTAGATCTGTGTAAGAAGTACCATTTAAACTTGTTGAAATTTGTGGAGTTATAGTAACTCCCTCTCCAATCGTTTCAACAATATTCATATCTACTAAAACACTACTTGATGATATTGTTGCTCCAAAATCAAATATTTCTTGAAATTCACCACTATTTTCTGAGGGTGTAGCATAAGCAGCATTAGCCCCAAAAGAACCAAAGTTAGGATATTGAGGACTAGCTTGTGATCCATTGCCTATAAAATGTTCTTGAAACTGCCTTGAACTATCTAAACAGAAAAATATTGCATTGTTATCAATGAATCCGTTAGTAAATGTTGCCGGTGAAGAATATGAAATATTACCTGTAGTTTGTCTATTTCCAGCTACTTGAAATTGAAATGTATTTTGTGTGACTTGTTGAGTCACATAAATTTTATTATCGTCAGAAGTTCCATTAGCCCCACCACTTGTAAAATTAATATTTAATTGTTGATTATTTGATAAGCCATGATTTATTTTTGTAACTGTAACTATTAAACCAGCACCAGTATTCGTATCGTTTGATTGAGAATATGTAGCTGTTATTGTGCCACTAATTAAAGCACTACTTCTATCTGCTGTAAGAACAAAATCAGGTGGCTCATTAACTAATGCTGTAATACCATTACCACCAACAGCTTCAATTTTTGCGCTATTTACAGCAGTAACAATATAAGTAAACGTACCTCCAACTTGTTCAAAAACTGTAGTAAACCCACCTTGTTTAGACCCAATTAAATTCCCAGCAGATTTACTTGTTCTATAGATGTTGTAATAAATTATTGGAAGATCAGAATTAGGTTCTTGCCATCTAAGTAATACGTTATTATCAACTACTTCTACATCTATTGTCGTAATATTATCTGGTGGATTTGCTGTGATAGTTATATCATTTAAATCTCCTTGATTACCATTAATGTCTAAAGCTCTAATATGATATTTTTTTTGTGTTTGTATATTTCCACCTATCAAATCTTTAATCCATTTCTCTGTAAATTGTGTTCCATTTTGTTGTGCAATAAAGTGAGTTGATTCATTTAATGTTTCTGTCCCTGCTGTTCTATAAATTTTATAATCTGCAATAGGTAAACCATTAGCTGTTTTAGTTACAGGTGTCCATGATATTCTTGCACTTTCATCAACTAACGTGCCTGACAATCCTGACGGTGCTGAAGGTACATCAAAACTTACATCTGGATAGTTCTCAATACCTGTACGACCAAAGGTTTGTATATCGCCATTACTGTTTACAGCAGCAACCCAAAATCTTTGAGCTACATTCCAAGTGACATCAAGCAAGAAGCTTGTAGAGCTTACACGAGTAACAAATGTAGCTCCACTAGCATTTCCAACGCTTGTCAAACTTTGTTTTATTTCATATTCTTTTATCTTTGTACTCCCGACAGTTGGTGCTGACCAAAATAACTTTAGCTGACTATTTTCATATTGATAGCTTATATTTGGTGCGCCAGCAAATACAAAAGTTACTGATATAGATAAAGCTAAACCTGCATTACCAGCAATATCAACTGCTCTAATGTTAAAGGTTTGATTAGTATCAAAATTAACGGGAAGTTGAAATGTTGTAGATTTTGATTTTCCTAATAAATTTGAAGCACTTATAGCTCCTTGATATATTTCATATTCTTCTATTGCATAACTACCAGAAGCCGGAGCATCCCATTTTAAAATTAAATTATCATCACTAAAAGTACTTGTTCCATTTTGAGGTGCAGATGGGGCTGTAATTGATAAAGATACTTCACTTGGATTTACTGATTGATTACCATCAGCATCAAAAGCTTTAATTGAAAATACTTGAGATACTGTTCCTGTTGGAATTGTGCCAACTTTAAATGATGTACCTTTAATTTTTCCTAAAGATGTACCTGTAGACCATGATCCTGATTTTATTTCATATTGTTCTATATCTAAATCAGCAAAATTTGGAGGTGTTGGAGTAGCAGCAGTCCAATTTAAAACAATTCCAATATGAGGATCTATTGTTCCAGTAAAACCAGTTACATCACTAGGAGGAGCAGATTTACCAACTGCTTTTAAAAAATATTCTCCAGTTGTAGTATCCTGTCCATTTAAGTAAGTTTGTGTCTTAGTTGTTAAAACGGTTGAAGATCTTACCCCTGCTGCATTTACACTTCTCACCTCAAAATCAAATCTAGATTCATTATTTGTAGAATCAATAATTACATCTGGAATTTCAAAATCACTTCCATTAACAACAACTGTTTTAAAGTTTCCACTATCTTGCCTGTATTTAACCTCATATCTATTTACACCTATTACAGGTTGCCATCCAACAATAATTTTTATTCTAATCGTATCTTTATATCTATACAGTTGTTCTATTGGGTATTTAGTAATTGATCCATCAGGATTTGCTCTTTCTGCAAATTTTGGGGGAGGTGCTGGTATTTCATTTAAGTTTGTAAAATCTCTAAAACTTAAAGTTTCTAATTGTTCTGCATGATCGTATTTTGTCTCGTTATGAGCTACTGCTGTTATTGAATATTGGAAATCATCTTTTTCTTCTACAGATATAACTTTAAATTTTTGTGTTTCTATATTCTCAGCACTTGTACCTTGTGTTGTCTCTAATATCCATATTGAATTAATATTAGGAGCAACTGTTTGTGTCGTAAGCACATAATCTTCTTCATTAAACTTATAAGAATTATTAGTAGTAGATAAAAAATAATTATCAGTATTGTTATTACTATCTTGTATTTTTTGTGCAAAGTTACCAACGATTGTAATTGTATTCCCAGAAATACTTGCAACTGTATTTGTAGAAACTGTGCCGTTTGGCATAATCACATGGAGAGTTCTTGTATAAGAAACAGTATTATTTGGTAAATCTGTTATTGATGTATCGTCTATTGTTATTTGATTAGTACCATTTACTCCTACAATTCTCCCTGCTCTTCTTACTCCAGCCCTCACAGGATCTGCTATTTCAATAATTTGTCCGGGTCTACATAATGCTGCTGCTTCTAAAGTAGTAGTAAATGCAACTGTTTCTGTTTCATTTGCTAATGAGTAAAGCAACCATCGCCCAAGTCTTCTTGCTTGATAACGAGAAGTAACACCAAATGCGTCAATGTTTTTTGTATTTACTCCATATTTAGCTATAGCTGCCTCGTCTATAATTTCTTCATACGCTGTATCTCTAAGTGTTAAATCTAAATATTTAACAACTGCTACAGTAGTTCTTGTTTTAACTGATGATGAGGAATATTGAAAACCGTCAGGCAATACATTTGCCAATGTAAACAAAAAAGAAGTATCTTGTCCTTTCCTGTCTTGTATTAGTGACAATTTACCTGCTGTGTACATTGCCATACCTCTAAACACCGAACACAAATTATTAATTATTTTGAAAGCATCTTCTCTTTTATTAATAACTACATTTAATGAAAATCTAGGTTCTGTTATTGTCGTTTCTGTTCCATCATTTAATCTTGATTTAAAAGTAACTTCTTCTGAACAATATTGACTTGTAGCATAAAAAGAATAAATATCTAAATTAGAAGCAACACCAGTAGAAAAATTTGTTTTTTCAGCTTCAGTTAATATCTCATCTCCTAGACCATACCTTCTTGAAGTTAACAAATCATATAAACACCAAGCTGGGTCTGTAGTCCATGTAGCTGCTTGTAATACACCGTTAAATACATAGCCACTATCATAAATTATTCTGCCATTATTAGGATCTACATTTACATTGCCTGATGCGTTAGACGCTGGTATTCTTACCTTTGTACCTCGAACACGAAAGGCTCTTTTAGGAATACTAGAGAATTGTTCAGCATCAACTCTAAGACCAACTAAAGCACAGTTTGGGTAATTAAATATTTGTAAAACCTCAACAATGCCTGAGTTAATAGTTTGAGAGACACTTGTGCTTACTTTAAATTGATCTCCATTAACCACTTCGGTGACTTGTGTAGCATTAATATTATCTGTTGGTTTTGATGGAAGACCGCTTATAAAAGTTAATTTAACAGAATCACCAACTACTAAATTATGAAAAGGTGCATTAATAGTAATAACTTGTCCAGATTGAGTATATGTTGCATCTTGCTTACGAAAACCAAATTTTATTTCTTGAAAACTTACTACTCGGAAAGTGCTTTGGTGACTAATAAGATTTAAGTCATCTAAATTTAAAGAAGAATCATCAGCCGTAGTTCTTTTAATCCTAAAAGTAACAGGAAATGTGTTGCCAGTTATTTGAAAAGTATGTTGATCTTGATATAAATCAGGAGTCCTACCTTTTATCTCTCTTCCAATAACATTCCCAGCTTCATCTGTCTGGTTAAAGCCAGCCATAAATGCAAAAGCACCACTACTACCTTGTTGCTTTTCTATTGTGTATCTAAAAGATGTACCTTGCGTGTCTCCATTTTTTTTTATTTTTTGCAATACTGGTACACCAATAGTAAGAGTCACAGCATCAACACTCGTATCTGTTATTTGAAAAGTTACACCAGTACCGCTTTGATTTACGTCTGAATTTACAGCAGTTGGAGAGGAAGCTTCAGTTTCAAAACCGGGTACAACATTTTGACTTGCAGTACCTTCTCTAACGTGTAAAGTAACATCATCAAAATTTAATGAACCATCAGAGTTCATTATTGGAGTATCATTTAAAAATACTGACCTTTGCCAAGCATTAGCATTTGGCACGTTGTTGTGATTATATAAACCTTGTATTTCACCTTCTGATAATATGTCAATAATTTTTGCGTGTGATCTACTATCTAAAGAATCTGGATCAGTTTTAGAAGAATTACCTCCACCTTTTCCACCTCCACCAGAACCAGCAATAAAATTCTGTTCAGTCATTTAGGTAGTCTCCGAATCTTCAGTTACAACACGAGCAGACACAGGAATACTTCCAGTTATTACATCTCCATATATTACAGGAATAGCAGTTCCAGCCCTTGCAGTATTTTGAATCCCACTAAAACTAAATGAGTTTCTAGGATCTCCTTCGCTATCATCAAGTTCTGGTGTTGGTGTAAGCAAACCAGCTATTCCACTCAAAGCTAAAACTATACCTAATTTACCAGCAAGTGCAGGCCAACTAATACCTCCACCCTCTAATAAAATAGGAGCTTTTAAAAATTCTCCAAAAGTCATCCCGCCTGAGAATCCTCCAGCAAAAGCAAAGCCAATTCCTATTAATGCAATACCAGCTAATATTTTCCCAACATTTCCAGAACCAGCAACAACAGGTATTATTTTTATTTCTTCATAACCAGCAGGGTACAATATCTCTTCATAGTCTAAAAATGTATTACCAAGTTTTACTTGATAAAACTGTTCAGACATATGCTTGTCTAAACCTTTAAAATTTACTGCTAAAAATTTAATAGCATCAGCAGTTGTATTAGCAACAGCCTCAAATTCATTCTGACCACCGCAAAATTCCGCTAAGTTTCCATATAGTTTTATTTTACGCAGCATATCGCAACCTCATACCAGTAGCTTTCATAAGCCATTCCCCATAAAAGTCCTTTGAACTTAGTCTACCTTGAATATGATGAAGCACCATTTGTTTGCCAAGATATACTCCTACATGATTTAAACCTGTACTGTTAAGAGAAAACAAGAGACTATCACCTTCTCGTAATGCTTCTTCATTGCCAAGCTGTCTAAAGCCAGTATCTTCAAAACATTTATCAAAATATGGATTTTCTCTAAATTCTTCTGGATCATTAGGTCTTTTCCAATCTCTTAGCATAATACCTTTACTCTCATAATAATCTTTTGTTAATGTCCAACAATCATGTACTCCCCAAACCCATTTTCTACCTATAAGAGATGCTTTGTATCCAGAAGGCGCAAAGTCGTGCCATGTATTAACTTTAACCCCATATATATACCAAGGTAACTTGGTAAGCTCACAAGCAGCTTTATCCGCTTCACTTGGTAGTGGAGATTGGTAAGGATGTGAATGAAATATTGACATTATCGTTCCGCTATCTTCAGCTTCTGCCCAATCTTCTGGATTGATAATAAAATGATCTAATGGATTTATTGCAACATTCTTACAAGGCATATATTTTTCTTTGCCTTTTATACAAACAACTAACCCACAGACTTCACTAGGAAACTCATCCTTTGCGTGTTTCTCTGCTTTAACTTTCCAATCAAGCATGAAACGATCCAATGCCGGGAAATAAACTTGGCAAGGCTTGTCTCTTTGGAATCTTTACGTTTGACAAATCAAAGATTGCTGCAAGCTCAAACTCTACTACTTGCCTATTTTCTAATGATTTACGATCAATATAATACACATCATCTGGAAATCTTATTGACGCATTTGCATCAGGATTAGAATAATTAGAAATTGTAATATTATTTCCCATTGCATTACCATGAACAGTACAGTAATACTTTAACGATGAAGGAGCATTAGCTGGAACTGTAATAGTAGTTCTAGCTCCTTGTGAACCTGCTGTACCAACTGTTGAAACACCTGCGGTATAAGGTGTGTC
>VTLG01011853.1_pt1 | contig 12865 bp, 15 predicted proteins | sample 4694571 | NCBI WGS metagenome assembly VTLG01 (sample SAMN12604809, study PRJNA352737) | marine metagenome | biome: ENVO:00000447; feature: ENVO:00000209|ENVO:00000569|ENVO:01000036; material: ENVO:00002151; isolation source: viral sequences binned using virsorter ... | reverse complement strand
AACGTAGCAAAAGAAACTATTAAGAAATTTATTGAAGGTGGTGTAACTGCAAAGATAGTAAATAAAACTTTTGATGCAGCTTTGAATCCTAAAAAAGTTGCAGATGCTTTTATAAATGTTGTTGACTTTTTTAAAAAATCACCTCAAACCGCAAAGAGATTAATTTTTAATTTACAACAATCGAAATTTAATAAATTTTCTAACGTAAGAAAATATAATTCAATGGACGAAGTTTTTAGAAATGCAGATGACTTAGTAGATGTAGCACCAATAACAGATGATGTAGTAACAAAAACAGACGATATAGTTATAACTCCTAGAAAAAAGATAAGAAGTAAAAAAGGTAAACAAAAGTTTCAAACAACCGATACACCTGTAGGTTTTGAAGGCAGAAATATGAATCTCTTTAGTGATGATCCTAAAGAAGTTGCAAAAATAAAAGCTGCCTACGAACAAGAATTAAATGAATATTATCCGAAATATAAGAATATAGTGACTGATGATATGTTGATTGAAGATGCAGATGATTTTTTAGAACAAGAAGTAATACAAGAATTAAAAGAATTTTCAGATAAATATGGTTTTAAACTACCTGTTTTGATGGCTTCTTCTGTTAGACGTATTTCTGGTCTTGCTGAAAATTTAAGTGATGGTGGTAAATTATTGAAAACATTACCTACTGAATCAGAAGAAGCAAAGATTTTAAAAAGAAAACTTGCAATACAAACAATAAATTTTTATAGATTAATAACTGGTGATAGTAGGGCTGGTACTGTTGTAAGTAGAGCTTTATATGCACGACAACTAGCAAATGCACCTAATCCAGTAACAGGTCAAACACCATCACAAGTAACAGCAAGTAATATAGAAATAAAAAGAGCCGAAGAAATAAAAGGTGGTGGATCAGAGATTATAAGAGATGTAGCTAAAGATATTGATGATACATTTCAAAATTTAGGTTTTACTCAAGATGACATACTCAAAGCTTTAGAAGAAGATAATTTTGAAGGGTTTGCTGATTTCGCAAGTAAACTGGCTGCTGCACATGGCGATCCGTTTGTTTTACAAAAATTTGTCAAAGAAAGTTTTGGCATGAAATTATTGAAAATAAGTAACGAACAATTTTTAGGAGGTATTCTTTCTAACCCTGCTACTCACGCTAGAAATACTATTGGTACTATGATTAATGTAATTAAAGGACCACAAGATTTATTATCAGGTTCAATATCAAGACAAGGTTTAGATCCTATTTTATTTAGAAGATCAATGGCTGAGTTTGCCATGTTTAAACAGGCTCAAAGTGATGCTTTAAAATTAGCAGGGCAAGCTTTTAAAGAAGAAAGAAATATTTTAGATAAATCAAGAATGATCGTTGATTCTGGCAATGACCCTACACAAAGATTTGCTATATCTATGCAAGGCGGTAGTTATGACGGAGATGGTCTTCAAAAAGTTAAAAGTGGTGAAATGAATATGGCACAATATATAAAAAAAGGTCTTGTGCCTGATTTAATAAATACTTATGGAACTGTTGTAAGAGGAAGTTTAAGGGCTTTATTAGCAGAAGATGAATATAACAAACAACTTGCTTTTAGAATGTTTTTAAAAGGCGAATTAGTAGAAGATGGTTTAAGAAAAGGATTAGATGGCAAAGCTTTAGATGACTATGTTGATAAAAGTTTTGAACTTGGTACAAGTTGGATTGCTAAAAAAGGAGAAGAACTAGACCTTGCTCTTAAAGGTATCTCTGAGTCTCAAGCTTTTATTGGTCCAGAAGGAAAAGCAGTTGCAATAGGAGAAGATTTGTTTTTAAAAATAAGAGATGCTCTTGATTATGCTGCTGATCGTACATTCACCACCAGAATTGATAATAAATTTGTTAACGCATTTAAACACCCTGCTTGGAAACCTTTAATACCTTTTATCAATACACCTTTAAATTTACAACAAACACTATTAAAAAATACTCCATTAGCAACTAAACTAACGAACAATCCTATGTTAAAAGGAATGTTAGATACACATAGGAAACAACTGCAAAGCAGTAAACCTTCTGTTTCTGCAAGAGCTAGAGGTACGACTAGAACAGGTGGTGGTATATGGGTTACTGCTATTGGTTTGAGTATGGCTGCTGCTGATAGATTTGCGAAAGTTGCTTTAGTTGATGGTAATGATCCAGATTGGAAAGAAAATAAATTAAGACAATATAGTGGCGATATAGGTTATGCCATAAGAATATTATTAACTGATCCAATAACAAAAGAACCGAAGCTAGGTTCAGATGGTCAACCTAAATATTATTTCTTTGATGTTGGTAGAATTGGTCTTGATCCAGTAAGTTCTATATTTAGAGCAGCAGGTTGGTGGGGTACTTATAGTAAATATTTAAGTGATGATGACCAAAAAAATGCAGCTTTAGTAATGTCAACTGCTTTAGCAAGAGACATTTTAAATATTCCAATGCTTGAAAATATACAAACAATTTTTGAGATTATTGAAAACAGACCTGATGCTTTACCTAACTTTTTAGCTAACTATGGCAACTCTTCTTTAATACCTTTTGCAGCTTTAAGAAAAGGTATTGCAAAAAGAGAATATACAATTACTGATCCAAGATCAGGTAAAAAGTTAAAAGGATTTTTTAAACATGATAAATCAATTCAAAAAGGTGATTACATAAGACAAGAAATTAGAACAAAGTTTGATGATGGCACTCCTTTACCAGAAGATCACCCTGCATACGGAACTATTAAAAGACAAAAAGATAGATTAGGTGGACTTGAGTTTTTTACAAAAAGAGTAGTCTTAAAAATGTTTAAAGAAATTGAAGCAAGCAATCCATTTAAAACAGACATACAACCAGAAAGACACTGGCTTACACATCAGTTCTTAGAATATCCAAAAAATTTAGGACCGAATAGTGGCATGAATCCTACTTATCATGGCACTTCATTAAATGATCCTGTTATAAGTTTATTAAGAAGAAGTAGATCAAAAATAAGTAAACCTACAGCACATTTATTTAGAAACTCAGCAGAAGGAGGTATTGTTTTAAATTCAACTCAATATAGAAATTTTACAGATTTTATTGGTTCAATTAAATTAAATGATAGAGGTATTGAAAGTAAAAAAGGTAAAACTGTTTATGAAAGATTATATCCGTTAGCAATAGATAAAAATGTAATGAAATTACTTGATTTTATAGATGATGGAGAAGTTGATGAAAATTTTAGTATTGATACAACAGCAGTGTTAACTGATAGAGTAAATACATCAAGAGATTTAAGAAGTGCTTTAAATCAAATAATTACACCATATATAGGTGCAGCAAAATTAAAATTGTTTCAACTTGAAGATGATAAAGGAGGAGCTAAGTCTTTGTTACCTGCATACATAAGAGAAAAAAGAAGACAAGATCAACAAAGAAAAAATCGAAATGTAAGGTAAACTAAAACTAATGCAATAAAATCATGGCTACTAACACTGCTGCATCTTTTTCTACACCTACTGCTAATGGTACTGCTGGTCCTTTTAATATAGGTTTTACTTACCTTGCACAATCAGAAATAGATGTAACAGTTAATGGTGTTTTAAAAACTCTTAATACTCATTATATTTTTCACAGCACTACCCAAATATCTTTTACTTCTGGTAACTTTCCTACTGCTGGACAAAGTATAAGATTTCAAAGAAATACAGATATATCAGCTAAAAAAGTAGATTTTCAAGATGGTTCCGTTTTAACAGAAACAGATCTTGATAATAATAGCGATCAAATTTTATTTGGTTTACAAGAATTTGTAGATGAACTAAATACTAATGTTGTTAAAAGAGATGGTACACAAACTATTACTACCAACCTTGTATTTGAAGGTTCTTCAGATGATGCCAATGAAACTACTTTAGGTGTAGTAAATCCAACTGCTGATCGTACAATAAACTTACCTAATGTATCTGGTACTGTAGTAACTACAGGTGATACAGGTACAGTTTCTAATGGAATGATTGCTGATGATGCTGTCAATGCTGCCAAAATATCTGAAACTGATCTTAAATCTTTATCTAATTGTCAAACAGGTAGTGCTGCTAGTCTTGCTAATTTAACAAATAATGAAGTATCAATTCTTGATGGGGCAACAATAAGTACCACAGAACTGAATACGTTAGATGGTGTTAACAGTACTCTTACTGCATCTGAATTAAACACACTTGATGGTATTACAGCTTCTACGGCTAACCTTAACCAACTGACAAATAAAGAAGTAGAAACTTCTTTAACAGCTAACAGTGATGCAAAGATACCAACATCAAAAGCTGTTAATGATCGTATTCTTACTGTTACTAATGCGTTAGGTGGTTTTGTTGCAATAGCAAACGAAACATCTTTTCCTTCTACACACCCTGATCCTAGTGGTAATGCTGGTACTGTAGTTTCTATATCAGATGCAGGTGGAGTGGTTATAAATGGCAGTGGTGTTGCAACTATATCTAATGGTGCAGGTTCTGGTAATACTGTTACGATTACAGGTTTTCCTTCTGATTTGTATAGTAGAACTCTAGGTAGTGGTGTTGGTTTGCAAGTACAAACAACATCTACATTACATACTTACACTTATCATAAATCTTTAATTAAAGAATCAGATTTAGTAAATTTCAGTGCTGATCTTGATAGCTTTAGAAGTAGATATAGAGTTGTAGATACGACACCAACATCTAATAATGATGAAGGAGATTTAATTTTTAGAAAGTCTGATAATAAACTTTTAGTATTTAATGGTACTGCTTATCAAGAAGCTAGTTCTGTTGGTAACTTTCACACAAACACTTTAAGTAGTTTTAATGGTACTGGTGGAGGTAGTGCAACATTTAACGGTTCTGCATATAGATTCAACATTAACCACCCACCAGAATTAGCAGAACAATTACTTGTAAGTATTAATGGTATTATCCAAAAACCTAATAGTGGTACAAGCCAGCCAAGTGAAGGTTTTGCTCTTAGTGGATCATCAGTAATATTTAGTGCTGCCCCTGCTAGTGGATCAGACTTTTTTATAATTACTATTGGTAAATCAGTAGATATAGGAGTTGTAAGTGATGGAACGATTGATAATGCAAAGGTAGCTAGTGATGCAAGTATAGAGGGTACAAAAATAAATCCTAACTTTGGCAGCCAAAATGTAATTACATCAGGAAATATTAATGCAACAGGACAAATAATTGCAAGTGATGGTTTTCAAGTAAATGATAATCTTGGTAATATTTATTTTTATAATACTGCTGCTACAGAATTACTTGCTTATTTACGAGTACAAACAGGAACGGCTGATATAATAACACTCTTAGCTAATCAAAATAATTCAGAAATACGTCTAGCTACTAAAGCTAATAGTGGTAATACTAATTTAAACAAAATTAGAATAACTGCTGATGATGTAAGAATTGGTAGAGTCATGGTAAATGACAATACTGATGTCAATGCAATATTTAAACATAGTGGCGGTGTTGAACTTTATTATGGTGTAACTGGACAAGCAAGCAGTAAAAAACTAGAAACAACTTCAACAGGAATAGATGTTACTGGTGCAATAACTTCAACTGGAACTATAGAAACCACAGGAAATGCAATATCTATATCTGGTTCAAGCCCAAATATTACTTTTACTGATAATGAGCAAAATCCTGATTACAAAATAATAAACAATAATGGAACCCTACAAATACAATCGCCAGATGATAATGATGTTGTAAGAATGTCAGTAAGGGCTGCTGATACAAAAATCCACAACAGTTTTAAAGCTTTAGCAGGTCTCACTGTAACAGGTATAATTAATTCAAGTGGAACCATTTATGCAAATGGAAATATAATTGGAGATAATAATACAAATATAACTGGTATAAACGATATAAGGGCGCAAGATATATATATTGAAACTGATAATAAAAGGTTAAGAATAGGTGCAAGCCAAGACTTTCAACTATTACACAGTGGAACACAAAATGAAATATTGGCTTACAATTATCACGATACTGTTATTAAATCTAGAACAGAAATCCAAGCTGTATTTAAACATCTTGCTGGAGTAGAACTTAACTATGCGACTAATAAAAAATTAGAGACAACCTCAACTGGCATATCAGTAACAGGTGGTATTACTACTAGTGGTGCTAGTGCTTTTAACGAAGATGTATTTTTTGATGGTGCTACAGGTGGTAGAGATGTTAGATGGGATCGTACTTCTAATAGTCTAAGATTTTATGATAACGCTGTAGCATCAATTGGTAGTGATCAAGACCTTCGTATCTGGCATGACGGAGTAAGAACAAATATAGTTGAAAATGGAACTGGTAATTTACAATTATCTGGAAATGGAAGTGTCAAATTTGATATCATTCAATCAACTTATGGTACTGATTATATAGCAAGATTTAAAAATGCTAATTGTGAATTATATGCTAGTGCTACAAAACGCTTAGAAACAACTTCAACTGGTGTTGATGTTAATGGGAAGGTTAGTGAAAATGGTGTTACCATTACAAGTAAAGCAACTGCTCTTTCTTTAGTTTTTAGTTAAGATTATGACCGCACCAAATATCGCAGCATTAACAACAATTACAGGTAAAAGTGTGGGTGTTGCAGTTGGTACTTCTGCTACTGATGTCGTTGCAAATGCAGCATCTAGTAATAAAGTTTTTAAAATTAATTCATTAATAATATCTAATGTTGATGGAACTAATGCTGCTGACGTTACTGTTACTTTACAAAAAGCAGGTTCTAATAGTTTTCATCTGGTAAAAACTGTAACTGTACCATCAGATGCAACATTGGTTGTAATTTCTAAAGACACACAAATTTATTTAGAAGAAAATGACAAAATACAAGCTGTTGCTGCTGTTGCTAGTGATTTAGAAGCTGTTTGTTCTTATGAGGAAATAAGCTAATAATGAAATATTGGAACGGTAATTTTATTACAACTAAATCAATAGGAAATTCAGATGGTATTTATAATTTATACGCACAGGCAGTATATGAAAAAGCAGCAACATGGCCTAGAGTATTAAGTCTTGCTGAAGGTGGTTTAGCAGGTAAGATTTTTTCAGGGTCATTTAGAAATACTATAGCTGCAGGTAACATTGGAAGCATACCTTTAACTTCAACTGATAATTCTCCAAGTGGTTTTCCATCTGGGTCAAATGGCATACCGTCAGGATATGACGTAGGTGTTAATGTCTGGGATGAAATTGATTATGGTTCAAACATAGCTAATAATTATGGGTTTATTGCTATTGGTTATTTTCTACCTAATGAAACAGGAACACATACTTTTTTTACTAACTCTGATGACGGTAGTGGAGTTTGGATTGGTGCAAATGCTTTAGAAACAGGTAGTAGAAATACAGGCAACGCTATTGTTAATAATGGTATGGGTACTGGTCATGGTCTTGTAGAACGATCTGGACAAATAGCACTTACATCAGGTGTATATTACCCAATAAGAATAGTACATGAAGAAGAAGGTGGTGGTGATGCCATGAGATTTAGCTGGCAAGGCCCAACAAGTGCAAAGACAGAAGATTTAAGTAATTATTTCTATTATGCAGTTAGCAGTGGTAATCCTACAGGAGACTTTGGATAAAGTGATTATATATAAAAATAATATATACTTATACTAAAGGCAACTTATTATGGGATTAACAGAAGCTAGTGCATTTAAAGATGGAAAGATAGTAAATGATGATGTAAACGCTAGTGCTGCTATAGATGGCTCAAAGATTGATCCTTTATTTACGTCAAATATAAGAATTACTAAAGAAAGCCCTATTATTCAATTTAACGATAATGACGATAATCCTGATTACTACATAGGAAATGTTAATGGTGTTTTTAGAATAAGAGATACAACTAACAACGCAAACAGAATACTAATTAATACAGATGGTCATATTGATTTAAAAACGAATGTAGATTGTGAAGGTGGACTTGACGTAACAGGTAACTTAAACGCTACAGGTCAATTTAAATTATCAGATGATGACAACTCACATAGTATAGGTTTCAAAGCACCTGCAACAATAGCATCTAATTTACTTTTTACCTTACCTACTACTGATGCTCCCTTTAGTGGTTATGCTTTAATTTCAGATGGTGCAGGTACATTAAGTTGGGGTGTTGCTGGCGGTGCTAGTGGTAATGGAAATAATCAAATTTTTTGGGAAAACGATCAAACAGTTACAGCAGACTACACGATAACAAATGGTAAAAATGCTGGTAGTTTTGGTCCAATTACGATAAACTCAGGTGTAACAGTTACTGTTGGATCTGGTGAATTTTGGAGTGTTGTTTAAATGAGTACTGTTAATGTTGCTAATATACAAAGTTTATCAGCAGGTGATATACCTGTTATTAAAGATAGTTCTGGTACAGAGGTAGCTAGATTAGTAAAAGCTTTTTGTCGTTTTAATATGACAAACGGAAATATAACTTCAAGTTTTAATGTTAGTACAATAACAGATCATGGAGTAGGAGATTATAGCGTGACTTATACAAACGCTTTTGGAAGTGGTGCATACGCTTATAGCATAGGTCATTCCGCACCTGTTAATACACATCATTGCCACGCTTCTACTTATCAACACACACCAACTACTACAAGTATAAGGGTAGGAGTTTTTAGAGATGAAACAAGCACTAGCAGAGCAGATGATCCAAGACTTTGTGTAGTTATTTTTTAAAATTATGAGTTCTATTAAATTAAAACATTCTGGTGGTAATTCAGTTTCAATAACAGGGCCAGCAACAAATCCTGCTTCTGATAGAACACTTACCCTGCCTAGTGATGCTGATGGAACAATTATTACAGACGTTACTAGAAAAGGATTTTTTGCTAGGCAATCAGCTTCTAATAATATACCTAACACTACTTTTACTAAAGTAACTAATTTAGACACACAATTAATAGAACAAAATATAGGCACTTCTTATGCTAATAATAGATTTACTATTGCTACAGGACAAGAAGGTGTTTATTTTGTGTACGGTGGTGTAGGTATAGATGATGTTCAAATATTAGATCAAGTACAAATAAAATTTTATGTAAATGGAAATGCACAAACTTTAAGACATTTAGAAGAGCAACGATTTCAAAATGGTTCAACACCAAATTTAATTATACAAACTGGATTATTTGGCTACATGATAAATTTATCTGTAGGTGATTATGTAGAAATGTTTTGCCATCATAATGAAGGTTCTACAGAACCTACAGAGCCTAATAGAACATGGTTTGGAGCATTTAGAATATAGTATTATGGCTAACTTATCTAATCAAATAAAAGCTTTTTTAATTAGTAAAGGTAAAACTAATGATGAAATAAATTCTTTGTTTTATTCTGAAAAAATATTATTAGAAAGTATTGACGAAATTGTAGAAATTAAAACGTGGACAGTAACTGGTATAACAAAACCTACTATTAATGAATTAAATTCTTTTGATACTGCAGCAACAAAAATTGAAAGTACAAATAAAGTTATAAAAAATAGAGTAAAAATTTATCCGAGTTTAACAGAACAATTAGATATGCAATATTGGGATAGTATTAATGGAACTACAAAATGGAAAGATTTAATTACAAAAATAAAAAATGACAATCCTAAACCTAGCTAATTATGTCAACACTTAAAGTCAACAACTTACAAGATATAAGCGGTGCTAACAACTCAACACCAGAACAGGTAGCACAAGGTCGTGCAAAATTTTGGGTCACTTTTGAAGGTGATTCTTCTGGAACAAACAAAACTATAAATGACAGTTTTAATGTCTCAACAATTGCTGATAATGGTACTGGTGATTTTACAATAAACTTTACCAATAATTTGTCAAATAATAATTATTGTGTTTTAGGTGGACACGTTATTTTTTCAAATGGTAAAAATGCTTTTAGAGTTAGACCTGATGGGGGTATAGCTACAAATCAATTAGTTTCCTCTGTTAGAATACAAGTCACTGCTGACGGAAGTGTATCTGATGCAACTAGAATTTATGTTGCTGGTTTTGGCGATTAATTTAAATTAATATATAATTAAAAGAAAAATCTTATGGCTAATTCTGATAAACGTATTATTTACACTACAGATGATGGTGGTGTTGCGATTGTCATACCAGCAGATAATTGTGATTTAACTGTTGAACAAATAAAAGATAAAGATGTACCAAGTGGAAAAACATCTTATATTGTAGATAAGTCTGTTATTCCTACAGATAGGAGTTTCAGAAATGCTTGGACTTACACGGAGTAAATTATGGGATTTGGTGTAGATATGGCGAAAGCCAGAGAAATTCATAAGAATAATATTAGAGCAGCAAGAACTCCAAAGCTTGCAGAACTTGATATTGAATTTCAAAAGGCACAAGAAACAAGTTCTGATACAAGTGCTATTGTTTCAAAAAAACAAGTATTAAGAGATGCACCTGCTGATGCAACTATAAACTCAGCAAAAACAACAGATGATTTAAAAGCACAATGGAAAACAGATATACTTGGACCTTCACCTTATAGTTAGTGGATTATCCAAAGATAAATTTACCTGATACAAATAATATTCTTATACCACCTACAACAATATTTTATCCACCTGTGGCAGACGTTCCATATTTAGATCCTCTACTCCTCCCAAGTCTGGAACAAGTTCAGTCGGGGCTTGGGGAAGATCAGGGAGTTGATTCTTCAAAAGAAGAGGAAGCAAGCGAGGAAGGGCTAAATATAAACCCAGAACAGATACCAACGAACCTGCAACAAAACTTAGAAAATACTTCATCTGAAACTGTAGGTACTTTTAATTTACCATTTTTTGGTGAAATGCCTATACCAGCACCAGAGGTTATAGCTTCTAGTGTTATAGCTGCTGGTACTGCGTCTGTTGTTTCTGTAGCTGGTGGTATTGCTATGCAGTCTGTATTAGCTTTTATCAAGAAAATATTTAAGAAAATGTTTACTAAAGTTTTAAAGAAAGAAGTAGCTAATGTAAAGGAGAAAATGGCAGATAAAGAAAAATAAGATATATTTAATATAGGCATACCCCGAAATCCTAACGGATTAGGCTGTTAAATGCCTACTTAAATTTTTCTGCATTAGCTTTTACATAAGTTCTAATATTTATTACGTCATTACAGATATAAGCAAATTCTGATTTAGGATTAATCATATAGCCACTAGCGTGGAGTTGTGAACACTTTAAAACTCTCACTAATTGCTTATCATGGACTTGCTTGTTTAGTTCTTCTTTGGCTAACTTTAGCTTTACTTCTGCTAACTCAGAACACGTTTCATTATTAGTTCCTAGCGGTATCATAAAACTCATTTGAAATCCCCAACCTTCATTAATACTATAGGTTTCACTTTCAGTATTTTCTGCATCATTACCTGTATAAAAAGGTGTAAATGCCATAGTAGGTTGACTACATACTAAATTTCCAAACTGCAACTTACCTGTCATACCATTATTAACATTCATATTTTGATTGATAATACTAGAATTACCAATCGCATTTGGTTGAGCCTGTACGTTTGTATCGCCTTCGGCTCTTGCTTTATTACTGGCTAAACACAGACAAGCTAGTAATAACGCTTGTAGTCGTAATCGTATCATTCTGTGTAATCTGTTCTGTTAATGCACTAGCAGCCCTTGTAGTCGTGCTTAAAGTCCATTCAGCAGTACTATCTGTTGGAGTGAATACTGCATCTGTAGCTGTAATTCCACCACTTGTATCTGAAGAAACAGTAATGTTTGTAGCTTCCCATGTGTTTAAAGCTGACCCATATTTTTCAGTAACAATACTGCGAGTTATTGTTTGTGTAGTATTTTCAGTTCTATTACTTGAACCTGTAGTCCAAGTTGGAACACTAGCTTGTGCTGTAATTGGAAAAGCTAAAAGCACTAATAAGAATAATTTTTTCATTTGATACCTACTTTATTATTTTTATTATCCACTATTTTAGGAGAATTGCCATTTTTCTTTTGACCAACGGAAATTCCATAAGAACCTAACACACCACTAACTAAACCTGCGGTAAATGCTCCGTCAATTCTTACCTTGCCCATGTAACCTAAAGTCATCATTGATAAACTCCAAGTCAAGATTAAAAATCGGACAGCATGACCAAACAGGTCACCCCAATCAAAACCTTCCTTTTCTTCTTTTTCTTCCATGAAAAGTTAAGACTCTTGTTTAATACTAGCAATGTAGCTATGTTTGGAAAGTAACACAAGATTATTATGCTCAAACTCTTAAAACCAGTACTACTAAAGTTCTTTACTACAACTGCTGTAAAGAGATTAGTAGTCGATCTGCTTAGAGCTATCTGCAAACAAACTACCAACACACTTGATGACAGGGCTGTTGATATGTTGGAGCAACAGTTGTTTCCTAAAATGAACTGATATGAACCACAAAGAGTTTTTCAAGATCCTCGTTGGCAACCCACCGCCAGAAATAGAGTTTGAAATTGAAGTAAAGCAACGTGAAACAGAACAACTACCTGATGAAGCTGTAAGAGCATACTGTTTAGACCTAGTTAAATACACCAAACTACAGGATTTGCTTTTAACTTCAGCAATAATGCGTATATCAGATATAGAAACCAAACTATATCGCTATGAGAAAGGTATGAGACTATACAAGAAAGTAAAAAAACTAAGTTTTTTTGGTAAAATAAAGTATCTTCTATCTGGCAATACAGATCAGAAGTGATTATATTATTTAAAAACAAGACTTATTATGGATAAAAACTTAAAAATACTTAAGACCATACATTATGAGTTAGCAAAACATATACTTGATCTGATAAAAAGTGGAGAAGCAAAGGCAGG
>VTLG01008359.1_pt1 | contig 12865 bp, 22 predicted proteins | sample 4694571 | NCBI WGS metagenome assembly VTLG01 (sample SAMN12604809, study PRJNA352737) | marine metagenome | biome: ENVO:00000447; feature: ENVO:00000209|ENVO:00000569|ENVO:01000036; material: ENVO:00002151; isolation source: viral sequences binned using virsorter ... | reverse complement strand
GCAGGACATAAGATGGGTGGTTGCACCGAAACTATTAAATACCATCGAGAAAATACGTACGTATGATGAGTGACACTAACCCTGATGAACTCTATACCATCATTGACCGAGCAATCGACGAAGCAATGTTCAATGGTAGGTTCCTCTTTAATATGAAAACCTATCTCACCTCTAGCAAGTGGACACGCAAGCAGACAGGTGAGTTGATTGAATCAAGTTCAATGGGAGAGTTGACACAGGTGGTGGATGAGCTCTCGCAATACATTGCGAGAGATAAGTATATGTCTGAGGCATATAGTAATCTTCCTAAACCACAAGCGAGAAAGATTAGGAAGTATTTCCAATCACTAATAGATGATGCTAGAGAATATTATGAGACACGTAGACCAGGTAGACCTAGAAAACCTACTAAATAAAAACAAATAGTAAGGGAGAATTTCTTATGTCAGATGTCGCATTCATTTACATCGCATTCTTCTTAACTATAGGTAGTTTTCTTTTAGGTTTTGTGGTATCATGGAACATAAAAGATATCTTCGATACATGGAGAGACAACGCAGAGTATGCTGCTATCGTTATGCATCCTGAGATGCAGACCGAAGATGGACCTGTTGATCCATCTGAGTTAATATACTTGCGTATTCATGACGAAGATGATACAATGTATGATGACGAGACTGAGTAAGTTATGAGACTAATGATTTCTGAAGTGCTTCAGAAGGCTCACAATGCCAAGACGAAGGCACAGAAGATCCAGATCTTACAGGATAACAATACTCCTGCTTTGAGATCGATCTTCATTATAAATTTCGACGAGAGTTTACAACCTCGTGTCCCACTAGGTGAGGACGTACCTTACCGTAAGAATGATGCACCTAAAGGCACAGAGCATACCCTACTAGAGAAAGAGGCAAAGAAACTCTATAGATTCTTTAGGGGTGGTGATGACAACTTGAAACCACTGAAGGTAGAGAGTATGTTTATCCAACTACTTGAAGGTCTTCATGAGAGTGAGGCAGAGGTGTTAATAAAAGCAATTAACAAGACGTTGCATAAGAGATATCGAATCACTAAGGCAGCAGTACAAGAAGCATTCCCATCTATTGAATGGGGTGGCAGAGGTAGATGAAACTAACCGAAGAGCAGATTGTTGACATCAACAACGCTGGTATGGGGTGTTCAATCATAAAGACTGGATGCTCACCTGACTCAGCAAACGATAAGACGTTGCCAACTAACGCATATCTGCTAGAGTTAAAGAAAGATGGTGAAACATGGTTTGATATAGTGATGGGTGAATCTGTTGGTATCTTCGACACATACTATGATTTGTTTGGTAATGTCATGCAGAAGATGTCTTACACTAAAGGCACTAGACAACCTGCCACGTTTAACAATCCATTGAATCCTATTAAACCACGCACTAAGAAAAAGAAATGACAGATAGTATACACAAGGCGACACTGCTTAAACTATTAAAGGAGAGAGCATATAAAAAGGGATCTTATATACTATCATCTGGTAAAAGATCCGAGCATTATATCAATTGCAAACCTGTAACACTATCATGTGAGGGTAACGCACTCTTATCATCATTGATTCATAAGAAGTTAGATCCTAAGTCAGTAGCAGTTGGTGGGTTGACACTTGGTGGTGACCCATTAGTATGTGGTGTAGCACAGAGAGCATACTATAAAGGTGGACACATCGATGCTCTTATTATTAGGAAGAATCCTAAAGACTATGGTACAAAAGAAGTCATTGAAGGACACAAACCTGATAAGGGTTCTGTTGTTACAGTCTTGGAGGATGTAACTACTACAGGTGGTAGTGCTATGAAGGCAGTTAATGTCTTACGTGGTTACGGTTACACTGTTAATAAGGTAGTTGCTATCGTTGATAGAATGGAAGACCATAATATCTGGGATCATAATAAGATAGAGTTTGTATCACTGTTTAAGTTGGAGGATATAATTGAATGACAGTATATTTTGATCCTCGAAAGGCAAAGAAACCTGTAGAGGAAATGACTGAGGATGAAAAGAACTATGAGATGGGTAAGCAAGCAGCAACAGCGTTGTCTAACCTATTCCTATCACCTCTAGTCCTTATGGTAGTATGGAATCTATGCATACCAGGTATCTTTGGACTACCTGTGTTAGGATACTGGTCTGCTATGGGATTATATGTAGTCTCTCGTATATTATTAAGAAAGAATGACTAAAGTATGTCTCGTCACGGTAACACCTGACGCTGAAAAAACTATAGGATACATCGCAAGAGTATCTAACCCTAACAATCAGGACAACCCAAAGGTTGAGGGTCTATTAAAGTATTGTATCAAGCATGGACACTGGTCTATCTTTGAGCAAGCACACATGACCTTGCAGATAGAAACTACTCGTGGTATTGCAGCACAGATACTAAGGCATCGTAGCTTCACATTCCAAGAGTTTAGTCAGAGATATGCAGACACTAACCTTCTTGACTCACCAGTGATACCTGAGTTGAGGAGACAAGACACCAAAAATAGACAGAATAGTATAGATGACATCCCAGAAACCGAGCGAGCCTTTTTACAAGGCCGAATTAAACAATACTTCGCTGAAGGACAACAACTCTACACCGAATTACTTTCTGCTGGGGTTGCAAAAGAGTCTGCGAGATTTGTTCTCCCCTTGGCTACTCCTACTCGTGTTTATATGTCTGGTTCTGTAAGGAGTTGGATGCACTATATACAATTACGCACTGCCAATGGCACCCAGAAGGAGCACATGGACGTGGCAAATTTATGTCGTGACCATTTCATATGCAACTTCCCAACCATCTCTAAAGCATTAGGATGGTGCCCAGACGTTGATGACTGTGATTGTAACTACAATGACGGATGGGAAGACACTCAACCCTGTTTACGAATAGACTAATGCCAACATACCCAGTTATAAATAAGACTACAGGCGAAACTAAAGAACTCTCTATGTCTATGTCCGCTTATGATAAGTGGAAAGAAGAAAATCCCGACTGGGATAAGGACTGGAGTCAAGGTACTGGTGGAGTAACCTATGGTGACCCCAAACAATCAGACGGATTCAAAGAAGTAATGAGTAAGGTGCAAGAGAAGCATCCAACTGCCAACCTTTCGAGGTTCCTATAGAATGGCAGTTGCACGTAAGAGGAAGAATGGTAACGGTGGCACCCCTAATGGGAGCACTTTATCTAAGAGACAGATGAAACGCAAACCTATCAACATCGATCATCTCAGGACGATCGAGCCGTTGACAGACAATCAAACCAAAGTATTTGATGCGTTTGGCGAAGGTAAGAATTTAATATTGCATGGTTGTGCTGGTACTGGTAAGACATTTATCAGTCTATACCTAGCACTACGTCAAGTACTTGACCCTGCCACACCATATGACAAGATCTATATGGTGCGGTCTCTTGTGCCTACACGAGAGATTGGTTTCCTACCTGGAGACCATGAGGATAAGAGTGACCTCTATCAAATACCATACCGTAACATGGTGAAATACATGTTTAATATGCCAGATGAGGTCACATTTAACGGGCTGTATGACAACCTACGTGGCCAGGATTCTATTTCCTTCTGGTCTACGTCATTCTTACGTGGTGTCACACTTGACAGAGCAATTATAATTGTGGATGAGTTTAGTAATTTAAACTTCCACGAATTAGATAGTATCATCACTCGTGTTGGTAATGACTCTAGGATTATATTCTGTGGAGACTACTCCCAGTCTGACCTAGTTAAGACCAATGAGAGGACTGGTGTGCTAGAATTCATGAAGATATGCAAACAGATGCCATCATTCTCGATGGTTGAGTTTGAGATACCAGACATTGTAAGGTCTGGTTTCATAAAGGAATATCTTATTAGCAAAATCAATCTAGGAATTTCTTGATGTTTAATTATGTTGGTCCTGCTAAACCTCTTGAGGAGGTTACAAGTAGGACTCTTGACCAAGGTCGCTTCTATAAGATTGACGACACTTGGATGCCCAGTGTTACCACTGTCGTATCACACCAATCTAAGGCAGGTATACTTGCATGGCAAAACCGTGTAGGTTTTACAAAGGCAGAAGAGATTAGACGTTCCTCTGCATGGAGAGGGACACAATACCATAACTTAGTGGAGTGTTATCTTAAAAATGAATTGGAAAAAGTTGAGGAGAGCAAGGGTCTTCCCACGTACCTTTTTAGGGCTGCTCGTGAGACTCTTGATAGGATTACTAATATTCACGCTATTGAGGCCCCTCTTTTTTCTCGCAATCTATGTATTGCTGGTAGGGTGGATTGCATTGCTGAGTTTGATAATGAGCTTGCTATAATTGACTTCAAGACTACTAAGACTCTCAAGAAAGAGGAATACTTAGAGAAGTATTTCGTACAAGAAGCAGCGTATGCTTACATGTACTATGAGATGACTGGTGTAGAGGTAGACAAGCTTGTTACAATGTCAGTCGCTGAAGACGGTACGATGCAAGTTGTCCAAAAGTATGATAAGATACCATACATAAACCTCCTGATTGATTGGATTAAGGAGTACCACGAGGACATTAAGAATGCGTGAGGACGTATTAGGTGTACCATTCTACAGGTTTTACTACGATAAGAATGAAGAGATAGTTGAAGCAGTTAAGAAGTTAAACTATAAACCTAACAACACTAATCACATCTGGGAAGGTGTGCATGATGATGGTGTAGGTGGAAGTGACCTTTATAACTACGAAGGCTTCGGTGATCTTTTCGCATGGTTGCAAGACTGCATGGCCGAAGTTGCAGAGGACTTAAAAATTCCTAACAAATTGGTATGCAATGCAGCATGGTCACACCTAAACAAACCACACGAATTCTTTTACGACCACACTCATTATAATTGTATGTTTAGTAGCAATTACTATTGCACTGGACATGCTGACGATATGACTCAGTGGTTTTACCCCAATCCATACTTCCATTACACAAACATCTATCCTTTAGGTGATTTTGAGGAAGACAAATACATGCTTACCTTTAAGGAACCCACAGAACCTGGTAAGTTTCTTGTATTTCCACCCATGATACGACACAGGGCATGGCCTAACACATCAGACGAGGATAGGATAACGATTGCAGCTAATTGGTTTCCTACAGGCAACATCAATGCTGCTGGTGTATCTCACCTTAAGTTGGACGTTATACAATGAAGGAAATTGAAGAAAAATTTATGACACAGGGGAAGTTTACCGCACTTGTAGAGGAGCGTGTGAAAGATTCCAACGGCCTAATTAACTATATCGAAGCTGTCGCATCAGTATGTGAAGAGTTTGAGATTGAAGTTGAAACTGTCAACAAGTTAGTCTCTAAACCACTCAAGGATAAGATTAAGTGGGATGCACAGCAACTAAATTATATCAAGAGAACATCACGAGGAGTTTTAAACCTATGAAGGACGACTTTTTTAAATCTGAAATCGTAAAGGAAGAGTTAGAAGAGATACAGGACTGTTATACTGAACTGTTAAAGATGTCCTCTGGACTTAAAGATTTCTCTCCAAAGGAAAGACTTGACCACATCGAGAAGACACTAGAGTTGATTGCTAAACAGAAAGTATTCTACGCAAGACTACAACTAGCAGCACACAGTGTCAACGATGATGAGACTGCTAAAGAAATTAAGGATAGGATTGAAGAGATGAGTGGTACTTATGCACCTGGTCTCAACCTTACTGCTATCCTAGACACTATGGAAGAGAAGTTGAGATTCTGGAGAGAACAGATAAAACAGGGTGTTGACACTGCCTAAATAGTATGCTACTATTATCCAGTAGTAAATATCACACAATAAATAACGGAGAAACACATGTCATTCGCAAGCCTCAAGAGTAAGTCTGGTCAATTTGGCAAGCTTACACAACAGATTGAGAAGATGTCCAAACCCCAAGGTGCAGGTCCTGATGAGAGACTCTGGAAACCTGAGGTGGACAAGTCAGGTAACGGTTATGCCGTAATTCGATTCCTTCCAGAGCCTGAAGGTGAAGACCTTCCTTGGGCACAGGTATGGAGTCACGCATTCCAAGGACCAGGCGGTTGGTACATTGAGAATTCCCTCACTACACTTAACCAAAAGGATCCAGTCGGAGACCTTAACAGGACTCTATGGAATAGTGGACTAGATGCAGACAAAGATACTGCTCGTAAGCAGAAGAGGAAACTCTCCTACTACAGTAACATCTTGGTTATTAAAGACCAGTTGCATCCAGAGAATGAAGGTAAAGTCTTCCTATACAAATACGGTAAGAAGATTCACGACAAGATTGCCTCAGCGATGCAACCACAGTTTGAAGATGAGCAACCCATCAATCCATTTGACCTATGGAAGGGTGCAAACTTTAAGATTAAGATTCAAACTATCGGTGGTTTTTGGAATTATGATAAGAGCGAATTTGATGTCCCATCTGTAGCAGGTGGACTTAGTGATGAGCAACTCGAAGATACTTGGAAGAAAGAATACTCTCTTAAAGAGTTTACTGATGCCAAGAATTTCAAATCATTTGAAGAGTTGGAAGCACGTCTTAACTTAGTCCTAGGTAAGACATCACGTGCTAGGGTCAGGACAAACGAAGAAGAAGAGGATTTGGTACCTCTTAGTAGTCCAGTTGTAAAAGAGGACCCTACCCCACCCCAAAAGAGTGGGTTTGGTGCTAGAGTAGAAGAAATCGAGGAGGGTGACTCACCTGACTTGAGTTACTTCGCATCCCTCGCTTCAGAAGACTAAATGAAAAAACTGTTAATGGCACCCATCCTTGCTCTGGGACTCATCTCTCAACCAGCATCTGCTCTTACATGGGCAGAGTTTTGGGAGCCATTCACAGAAGACCATCATCACCACTATAATCATCATCATAGTGGTTTTAATTATAACGACCACCCTGTTAGATGGGGTAGGAAGGAGCACTATCATCCCAAATCATCTGGTGGTATGGGATGGCACTCTCCTCACAAACATCATCACTTCATGTCTGACTCTGAAAGATACAATGGTGTAGTTAGAAGGTGTGAGACATGGGTTGAGTATAGGAAGTGGAGGTATGGTGACCATCATCACGGTGGACGCTACAAGTTTTGGAAAACCTTAGAGTGGCACGAATGTTGATATATAATTCGACTTTCTGTTCAAGCAAAACCCCCGAAAAAATCGGGGGTATTTTTTTGTCTGTAGGGGTCGCTAAGTAAAAATACCTAGGAAGACCCATATTGGTTAGAAGTGGTTGTATTGCTATCTGTCGTTGTAGAGGTAGTTACTGTTGTGGTACCATCCGCTAATTGCTGTCCTTCTCCGATAGTTGCAGCAGAGGTGTCAAACTCCCTAGATGAGTAATCTGCTTCTGAAGCAAATTCGATAGAACTCGTTAATCCGATATTTGTCGAATATGTTGGTTTTACCGCAGCAAACGCTTCTTGGTTAACTTTTTCAGATCTCTTAGCTTGCGAATCTGGGTCAGTTTCCTCATTTGGCAGATATGAGACTAATTGCTGATATTCGTCAATAAAGTCAGAAACGTAAGCTTCCCTTAAAAGGTAAATGTTTCTTTTTTGGTCATTAAGCTTTGATTCGTATTCGTAGTTAGTGATAGGAACGACCAAATCGTCTTTTTCGACCCATGTGCCATCATATCGTCTATATGTCCAATCTTCAGGTACTTCCATTCCTCCTCTAACGACTGTCCTTCTTCGCATATCCTTAATTTCTTGAGTTTCCCAATGATGGGTATCTTCGACTTTGGTCTCTCCATACTTCTCCGCACACATTTTATACAATTCATCCTCTGTCATAGGCCACTCCATATAAGTGTTTATGATATTGTTACATAAGAGGATTACCCAGTCATAATTCTGATTTCCGTAGAATTTGGATGCTACTTGGTCAGGTCTTTCATTGTTACCAATGGTATATTGGGTAAAACCCAAAATAGCGTCATCTAGGTCTTCACGAATTTTAATTCTCCTAAAGAGGTTTTTCGCTAAAACGTGTGGATCCACGTTATTAGTCCTATAGGAGGAAGTCCTTACATAGACATCTGGTAAGTAGGAAAAATATTTTGACATTATTTGAAGGACTCCTTGGTGATGAATGCAGTCTCTTGGAAACTTAAATCCATTTGATATGCAGCAGGACCATAATCTAGTTCATCGCCACCAGGATTGTGCGTTTGTAGTGATGAATAACCTCCTTCAGGTGAGAAGTTAAGTGCCATGTTGGTTAGGACTAATTTAGTTGGGAATTGCATCAATTTGTTAAGCACACCCATTTTAGCCCCAGTTCCAGGATTTGAAACTGTTTCACTTACTCCACTGTCAACATGTCTGACAATAGAGATTCTAAAGAATTCTGGAATACTCAACCAGTGCTCTGGACCTTTACCAGGTAGCATTGAATTTCTGAGTACATTTATGATTTCGTATATTTCTCTTACATCACTGGCATTCTTTGGTACCAGTTTAAATGTGAATTTATGGTCTCTGAATTTATCTTGACCTTTAAATACTGCTTCTTCATATGGGTTGAATACCTGACCTGTTGATAATGCAGCGAGGTCATTAGCAGTAAGGTTACCATCACCCATACCACTCATACCAATGGCAGTATTAATAAGAGAGGATCCTGCTTTAAATACAATTCCTGACTTACCTGCTTGGGCAGCAGCTTTCATCTGTTCTCCAAACCCTTCACCTGGACCTTCTGGACCGAAGTTTCTAGCAGCATTAATACCAGCAGCACCTACAGCACCTAAACGAACAGTATTATAAGTAACTCCATAACCTTCGCTTAAAGCTTGAGGGAGATACAAATAAATAGTTCCGTTATCGATACCTGCACCAGTTTTGTGGTCAAATATGTCAAATTTTAGATAATCAATCACTTTTGTCGGAAAGCCAGCATCTTCGCTGATTGCTTCCTGACTCATTCTACTATTGACACCTAACGGTTTACTTCTGGGATATACTAATGGCATGAGTTATAAAGGACGCTACAAACCATCAAACAAACATAAGTATAAGGGTGATCCTACCAATATTATTTATAGGAGTTTGTGGGAACGCAAATTTATGCTATGGTGTGATGGTAACGCAAATGTTTTGGAGTGGGGAAGTGAAGAATACGTTATACCTTATCGTAGTCCCTTGGATAATCGTGTGCATCGCTATTATCCCGATTTCTATGTTAAAGCAATCACGAGAGACGGACGACTTGCGAAATCAATCATTGAAATTAAACCTTATGTACAGACTAAACCACCGAAACGCAGGAGGCAGAAGTCTCGGACGTTTCTAAGTGAAGTCAAGACATATAACGTGAATGCTGCTAAATGGAAGGCAGCTAGGTCTTGGTGTATGGATAGGGGAATGACATTTCTTATATTAACTGAAAATCACTTAAATATTAAATGAGCATTTTCACAGACGTAAAAGATTTAGCAGGTGGTGCCTTTCGTAGTAAGTCGTGGTACCGTGAGCAACTCCAGTTTGGACTACAGTCTTATACTGGTGCTTTTACCGTGGGTGATATTATTTTCTTCAATTATAGTGCTCAGACACCAGATTTACTATTCTGGGATACCTTCCCAATGGTACAAATAACTGATGTAGACTATGATTTGAAGCAATTCTCTGGTGGTAATATACACTATTTACGTCCTAGTACACGTAAATCAGTAGGTGCCAGCTGGGCAGCTGGTAGTATTTCATATCCTATGCGTTGCCACCATAAATACTTTATGAATAGTTGTACAAGTGTGTACGAAGTACCACGTGATAACTTTGAAGATATGACTCCTATACCAGTGGAGCAGTTCGTTATGAGACCTAAGGGTCTTAAAAAGATCTTGGAGGTTCCAAGTCGAGTTATATGGAGTAGACTAAAATGAGAACAGGATTTAATGTCTTCCTAGACACGGTTATGAGTGGCAATAAAGAGCCATCTCGGAGTAACCTGTATGAAGTTAGAATTCCAATTCCTGCTGTAGTTTGGACAAGAAATCCTGACCTCAGGTCAAGGCAGACTGAACTAGCACAAGCAATAGATATGTTTGCTGATGATGTATCAGTACCTGGTAGAAGGGTTACTACATCATCTATTAAAGCAGTTGGTGTCCAACACAAGTATGCAACTGGTCAAGCAGTTAGTGAATTTACCTGTTCATTCATTGTTACTAAAGATATGATTCATAGGCAGTTATTTGACCAATGGATGATGTTAACTGCTGCTGATCAAGAGAATAGAGTCACATTCTATGATGAATATGTAAGTAATATTATTGTTGCTAAGTGGGAATTAGCAGCACCTGTAAAGATGGAAGGATATGTAAACGATGTGAAATATGAGAGTAGAATGAATAGGTCTTCTGCTGTATGGCAGATGTATGGAGCATTTCCTATAGATATGTCTGGACACCAGTTCAATAATGGTCAAGCAGATCTAGTTAAGTTGGATGTTACCTTTGCATATGAGAGACATAGGTTTGATACCATTCAAAATGACTTACTTCCTTGGAAAGCAGATACTAAAGATAAGGTAGTTAACCCATTTGGCACTGTTAGTGACATACTTGGACTAAATATCGACCAAGGAGAAGTAGCTGGATTTAGCTAGCTAAATAACTTATATTAATGCATTCGTTATGCCTTTACCTAAATTAGCCATCCCTGAGTATGAGATGGAGTTGCCTATTACAGGCAAAAAAGTACATTATCGACCTTTTCTTGTAAAAGAAGAGAAATTGCTTTATCTTGCAATGGAGTCGAAAGACGACAAGCAAATGATGAAAGCAGTGAAGACTATCATCAAAAATTGTACCAATTTGAAAGGAAAAGTTGAAGAACTTGCAACCTTTGAGATTGAGTATATCTTCCTTAAGATTCGTTCTAAGGCAGTTGGTGAAGTTAGCGAATTTACAATTATCGCACCAGATGATGAGAAAACTAAGGTGGAAATTCAAATCCCCCTAGAAGACGTGGAAGTCGTAATCCCAGAAGGTCACACTACTAAGATTGATGTAGGTGATGGGGTCGGTATTATTATGAAATATCCGTCAATCGATGTATTCATCTCACAGAATATGTCTGAAACACCTGGATTAGAGGATATCTTTAAACTTGCTGCTAATTGTATTGAGCAGGTTTATGATAAGGAAGAAGTATATGATGATTTCACTCCAGCAGAAGCATTAGACTTCCTAGAGAATTTGAATAGTGAGCAGTTTGCAAAGATTCAAAACTTCTTTGAAACTATGCCTAAACTCTCTCATACAATTCCTGTATATAACCCTAAGACTAAGGTAACCAGTGATTTAGTATTAGAAGGACTAGCATCTTTTTTCGAGTAGCCCTTATGCACAATAGTCTTGAGAATTACTACAAGACTAACTTTGCATTAATGCAACATCACAAATATTCTCTTGAAGACTTAGAAAACATGATGCCTTGGGAACGTGACGTTTATGTCGGTTTACTTATGGCACACATAGCTGAGGAAGAAAGACGGAATAGTCAAGCTCAATCTGGAATGTCGCTATAATGGCAATTCGTAGTTTTGTCAAAATCAAACCTGTAGCAGTTAAGAATCCTCTTGATGCAGGGTTTGCATCGATCGGCAAAGGTATCAATAGTCTTGGTACAACTACTGAAAGTGTTGCTAAGAATTTCTCGCAAGCACATGAGCTTATTAAGTTTGAGCGTGAATGGTTAGCAAATAAGGGGCGACAACAAGTAAATAAATTAGAGGACGAGAATAAGGAGGAGAAGAAAACCTTCAAGTCCATGTTAAATTCTCTAAAGAAAAAGTTTAAGAAACAGAAAAGAACTAAAGCAGAGGATGCTGCTGAAGCAGGTACGAAAGAAGCACAGAAAGAGGGAATAGATGCTGCTAAGTCAGCAGCTAAGGGTCCGATTAAATCATTCTTAGAGGGTATTGGTAAACTATTGACCAATATATTGACTTTCTTTGTTGCTTATGGAGCATTAGATTGGTTATCCAAAGCAGATCCTGAGAAGATTACTAAGACTTTTAAAGCAATCTTTATGATTGGTAAGTTTATTGCCAAGATCATAGGGTTTGGTGTGAACGGAGTACTTACTGGTCTTACTAATCTAGTAGGTAGAGATTTTGGTGAAGGTCCAGTTAAGAGGTCATTAAGAGGATTACTTGGTGCTTTCCAATTAATAGGTGGTATTGCTGCACTTAGGTTTGCACAGTACCTACTCATGCCTTGGAAGGCAATTAATGATATTCAGAGACTACGCAATGTCTTTGATACTCATGGTACAATGCAAGCGGAGCAAGCAGTTGACCGCAAGTCACGTATCAACGGGTATAGGGATAGAAGGACGGGTGTAATATACACGAAGGAAGAATACGAATCTAATATGAAAGCTGCTCAGAGAGCAGACAGGAAGAGAGGTAAGAGAGCAGGTAAGGGGATGTCCTCTAACCTGTATGAATCTGAGATGAAGGGTCGATTTCAGACCCAATATAAACCAAGAAGTAAGACAGGTCTCCAGAAATTAGCCCAGAGAGGAAAGATTGGGTTTAAGAAGGGTGCCAAAGGATTACAGAAGAATTTCATGAAACCTGGATTCCAGAAGGGATTAGCAGGTATAGGTGGTGTTACTAGAGCACTAGGTGGATTAGCATCAGGAGAGGATCCAACTTCAGCAGTTGGTGCAGGTGCAGGTATGGCAGCAGGTGGTATCTTAGGTGCTGCTGCTGGTACTGCACTACTAGGTCCATTCCTAGGTCCGTTTGCACCTATGGTTGGTAATGCTATTGGTAGTTTCTTAGGTGAGTGGGTAGGTAAGACATTCTT
>VTLG01006570.1_pt1 | contig 12867 bp, 11 predicted proteins | sample 4694571 | NCBI WGS metagenome assembly VTLG01 (sample SAMN12604809, study PRJNA352737) | marine metagenome | biome: ENVO:00000447; feature: ENVO:00000209|ENVO:00000569|ENVO:01000036; material: ENVO:00002151; isolation source: viral sequences binned using virsorter ... | reverse complement strand
TACTTTTGCATATTTACATCGTACAGGTCACTGGTAGGATCAGAAGTCAAATCAAGAAAGTCATTCAGCCGCTGCGCCTCTGCCTTTTCTCTTTCCGCTTTTAGTAACAATGCCTCTATAATTAACAAGTTACCTTTAGTGGTGTTTGTTAGGGCTGGTGAGGCATCAACAATAAATTGCAAGTCTTTGTCTGTTGGCCTTGCCCCCAACAGTTTAACCCGTGGCAGAACAACCTCATTTGCCCATGCACGGAAACTTTCATAGGCTGCCATACTGTCAAGTGTCTTCTCGTCTGCCATTCCTAAAGCATACATAACTCCTCTGCCCCATTGCCTCCAATTTGCGCCGGGTCCAGTGGCAAAGTACGTTTTTTCTTGCTCCTCAGACATGTTTTCTAGTCGATCACCAAACATTGGCACTGCGTTATCACCTGCTAATAATGTTCTGAGGTTCTCCAATGTCGGTATAATATTTGCCGCTGCACCGCCGCGCTCATCAACTTCATTCATCATTTTTATTACACGCGGGTGTGAATCCTGTGACCCCGCCCCCGCGCCCACGGTAATATCTCCAACTAACTGCCTTTGGGGTTTCCCGTGTGTCCATGTTTCACTCTTGAGGTATGCGTGCCACTCAGGACTAAACTTTATTGCATCGGCATGCTCTACCTCACCTTCTGAAGTTTCTCTCCAGAACGTCTCCGCTTCCTGACGTGTATCACTTATTGTAAAGTCTCCTGACCGTATCATAGATAATGCCACAGGGTCATTAGATTGGAACCCGATAGGCTTACCCCCACCCTCCACAGGGTATAACGTGATAAGATCACCTGCATCCTGTGCCGCGAACAATTGTTTTTCCTGTAGCTCTACTGATCTGGCTACGTTCTCTGGGTATGGGCTATTTATACCAGCTCGAATTATCTCTTGAACACGATCATCTCCACTAAGCTCACGATACGGCTCGGGGCCAACTGGGACCATATCACTTACCGCCCTTATTCCCATCGCGTTAGGCTCTTCCACTGCATTTACCAAAGCCTGTCTCTCTTGTTGTGCATATGGTCCGGGTGCGTGTTTTGAACCCATGAGAATATTACCCCAATTTTTTGTGGCATCCTGCTTACGCTTGGCCTCCCGTCCAGCAAGTATCTGTGGTCCTATGGACTTTGCAAGGTTGCCAAGTAGACTAGCAAACTGCGGTCCTGCACTGTGTCCTTCTATCTGGCCGCTGTATCCACCAGCTATCCTCGGGTCATAGGGAATGGCGGCTTGCATTTCCAACGGCCTGCGGTTTTGCATCTGGGATTCTATTAACACATTCCGCAGCTTTGCTTGTGCGCTGGGATCGTAGCCGCCGTAATATGGAGCCATCAGTTAGTCCTTTCTAATTTGCTAACCTTGTCAGACAACTCCTGCACCGCTTTCGTAAGCGTTGCTACCACACCGATAAAGTCAACCATCTGGACAGACGCACCGTCCTTCTCACCGCGAACAAACTCTGGCAGTACCTCCTGCAATTCATGCGCTAGGAAGCCGACAGTAGGTTTCGTGTCCATACCGTAGCCTTCCCTATACTGATACGTCTTCAGTTTCAGGCTGTTCACCTTATCCAACGCACCATCTGCCAGTTCTTCTATGTTTTCTTTTACGCGGTAGTCACAAGTTCCGAATCCCGGTACGAACGGAGCAGCAGCACCTGCAATATTACCCAATGCACCAAAACTAGCTGCACGATCCTGTGAGCGTATCCCTGCTGCATGTTGCGCTGCTTGTTGCTGCATTGCGTATGGGCCAAGCACATCGACCTGTCCGGGTTGGACAAAGTTACCCAGTATCGGGGCTTGCAGCATCTGTCCTGTCAGCATCGACACAAGCTCGTTCTGTGCCTGCTGACGCAATCCCTGACGTTCCCCAAGTTCAGCTTGCCGCAACTGATTTTGGTAAGAAAACCTGTCCGTAACGTCCTGTCTCTCCAGCGCACGGCGTGTCAAGTCCCTGCCAAACCTCTGCCCAGACAGCGCGTCTGCCTGTGTAATGGCATCGCCAGCAATGGAGGATAGTAAGTCACCTCTGTACCGTCCATATCTATCTTGTATGTCAATAAACTGTTCCGAACCTTCCGGTATGCCACGGTTAGCTAAATCCTGATCCCTCCGTTCCTCAATTCTTTCCAGTTCCGGGCGTAGTAATTCCAGACTTCTATCTGCGAACCTCTGCTCCAGACCCGACCTGTCCTGCTCCGCTGGAACACCACTCACTCCCGATAAATCAAATGCGGGCCTCTGTGTAAGCCCTTCTGTGGTCAGAGGGCTTGTGGGGAGCTGCCCAGCCAGCGTAGCGCCTGTAGAGGCTAGTTCTACCGCCCCTATCTCCTCAAGCTGCCGTATGGCGCTCTGTGCAGGTGTTTCCGTTACCGTCAACGCTGACCCTGACTGTGGACTAAAAAGCCCTGAGTCTGCGTCAAATTCACCAAACTGAAGTGTGCCGGCAGGGGTAAACTGCGTTATACGGTTTGCTTCCGCTTGCTGCTGCGCTAGATTCTGCGGGCTAGGCAATTGTGGTTGTATAACTCGTGAGCCTTTACTCATGCCACTTACTCCCGACAAATTCGTCTTTGAGGTAACTGTAGATCAACATATCTTTGTCCTTGTACAATTTTCGTATTTTTCCCTCACAAGTAAACCCAAGCCCAGAGCATAACTTTCTGGACCGTTTGTTCTTGGGATGGATAAAACTCTGCAATCGGTGCATCCCAAGCTGATGGAACGGATAGGCAAACAACGTAAAGATTGTCTGTTTTGTCGCCCACATAGGGCTGTCTGCCGCTATAGCCACGTCACATACCCCGTGAGAATGTTGCCAGTACGCCACGCCACAAATAAGTTTTTTATGTCTGGCAACTCCCATTGTCGTGCAGTCACTAAAGTCTCCCGGCGCAGTATCTCTTATTCTGTGGTTAATCCACGCAGCAACCTCTCTTTGTGCGTCTGTTACTATCATTCCTCTATGGTGTTACTTTCATTGTTATCAGTTAAAATCACGAAGGTTCCGTAGGCCATACATCGGGGAATGCAGTTATATCGGCTGTTGTTGGTAAATCTCGCAGAGACTGTCTATAAGTAGCCCACTCTGCTTTCTTGGCATCAGTCAAAGGAGAAGAGTGGTCAACCGCTTGTGTCCAATCGGAATATACCAGATGTTCGTTTCTTTGTTCCCGTAAATGTTCCATATAAACTTTATCACGGTAGGTTATTTCCTCTGATGTCATATCTATTGCACGATGTATCAAAAGAACTCTGTCTTCTTCGACAGTAATTACATCCGTGTCAAATTTCTGATTATAAGTTGGGGTGACGTTTGTTTCCACCAACGGGAGCCAGCCTAAAGTCTTGAGATATTCATCATTACCATCAGACAAATGCAAACCAGATACATTTCCCCACTTTTTAGGCAATGCGCCCAAATAATCTACGCTGCCGTCTTCTTTAACATGTGCATACATAGCACTTGCTCCTCATTTTTCGTGGGGGATTCGTTTTGCTCCCATAAATCACCTACGGGATAAAATGGGTGGTCTTCCCACAAATGATACGATAGCGGAGCTAATGGCCCAAGTAGTGCAACCTCTGTGTTCCACAGTTTATTAATTGTGGTGCGCTCCTCAAGATAAGGCCAGTACCTAGCTATCTCGTTGAAGGGTCCCCAGTGCTTTTGCAAGACACCTTTCTCCAATAAAAAAGTAACACCCGTGTGACCTATAGTTCGCCAAGGACGGTCAGTGCCACCGACAATCATGCCAACGGAACCATCGCCTCTGTCGTTGCGGGGCAAACCTTTAAGATCGTCTGAATCGTCTATGTAGTTGGAAGGACAATCAACAAGAGTCATAGCCATAAAAGGAAGGGGACAACGTGGCCTGAATTTCTGCCATGTCTCTAAAGCCACTGTTAGAGCATTTGGATAATGTAAATAATCGTCCTCGATAACATAAACTAGATCAGCGGTACTTTCCTTTGCTAAAGTGAGAGCAGCCAACATACTGTCATTATTGCCAGTACCTTCCAGCGTTTGGATCGTTATATTCTCTCCAAGAAAAGCTGTCTCATCACGCAGAAATTGTACTGTCTCAGCAGTGGAATGATCGTCTAGTATAGTTAAGTGTGGTTGTTCTGGTAGCGCCTTGATCGCAGTACAAAGTGAACGAACACAGCGCCAAACAATATCTTTCTTTGGCTTGTCGAACCTTCTGGGATGCACACTATCCCCATCGTAAGTGCGTAGGAATATGTCAAGCTGCAAGGCGTGCCTCCAGTGAATCAGCTAATTCAATGAATGGAGCTAACCAGTCATCTGGCTTTGTTTGCCGTAAAAGGCTGACGCTATCATAGTATGGTGTAGATGAGCCGGGGTACGTCCATAAATAATACGGAACTACTGGGATAATTACTTTGGTTGGAACACCCATAGCCCCAGCCAAGTGAGCCACCGCTGTACACGATGTAACAACAAACTCACAACTTGCTATGGCCTTGGCAGTAGCTGTCCATGTTGATAAATCAACCTGTTCAATCCAGTTGGGGCAATGTTCAGCCCCCTCATCTCTTTGCAAGTTGATACAATTAGCTCTATTTTTCATTGTATTAAAAAGTAATTCGTGCGGGAACAAGCGTTTAGTTTGGTTTTCATAAGCAGGTAAACCACTCCATCGCAAACCAGCACGATTTGATACTACATCAACATCAGGTTTTGGAATGTAAGGTGTTCCATCTAAGTCAGCGTTTGTTTTATACCCCAATTGAATAGGAGCCGACATGGCTGGTAGAAAGTAATCATGGTACACCCCCCCTGCTGCTTCATGCTGAACAACTACATCTACTTCTGGAATAGTACTTATGACCTCCGCAAGTTGGCTATGTGCTGATACCACTACAGTACATCCAGCATCCTTTAAGTCTCTGGCGTATCTTACTTGATGCAATTGATCACCTAATCCACGTTCCAAACCAAGCAAAACAGTGCCTTTCTCACCATTCCATATTGGTTGTGAGGATCGGAAGGGGTCGCCCCATACGAGTGTTACGCGACCTTTATCCAAGAGTTTGTAGCCTTCTGCTACTTTACCGTCAGATAATTTTGCCCATCCTGCATTAAAGGCAATGTCTGGATCATTTGGGAACTTTTTTAAGTTCTTATAACACAATTTCTTTGACTTCTTAAAATCACCTTTCATCAATACATCATGCTGGAAATTTATTGGACGTTTGAGACGGATGGGCTCAGGTTTGTCATTCCAAAACTCGCCGCCTTGATAGTGCTGAAATAACTTATTACCCAAAACTTCACGGGCAGAATACTTTTGTTTTGAAACTTGCTTACGCACTTTATGAAGATCAGTGATACCCCACGCCTCATCCTTCTCACTGCTGTCAGGAACATTAATCCTATCGTGCGTAAACTGGTCAATACCAACAAAATCAGAAATACGATCTAACTGGGTCTGTGTGTCACCAACTAAATCATCATAATCAATGAATAGAAACTTATCTGGAAACTCTTTATACCCAGCCTTTATGGTCTGATATGTTTCAAATAAGTGGTTCGCCAGTGTGCCTTGGCAAAAAACTTCCATATCTGTAGCCTCAGAAATTTTAGCAAAAGACGCCAAACATTCAGCTATTGGGCGTACAGTAGTAACAATTTTAACGTCAGTGATTAAGGACATGGTTGGTATGATACGGGATTCCGCCCATCCTCTTCCCTTGTCGAATACCATCTTATCGGTATCATAACGTGCATTCATAATACCGCTAAGTATGCGAATAAGGTCTTCTTGTTTGGCGTCACTGGCCTTTGTCATTGGGTTTTGCTCCCACACCTGTACCGCCGCACCCATCGTGTCACAAAGATTGCTTGTCGGGCTGGCATACACATCGGGACGCTGATTTAAAAGCGAAGTAAGCAACGTCGAACCACTGCGGGGGAGTGAAGCTAAAAAAATCATTTTAAGGCTTGCATCGTTTGATTGCCACCAGCCACATCATACCAATCTGTATCAGTCCCTATCTGAATAGGACTATTTATATTGCTAACAGCACCATTTCCCAATACTCCGTTACTTCCGCCACCCCAAGACCATAAGGTTCCAGCTTTAGCAACAGCCGAAGACGATTCCCCCGTACAACTAACGCGCCACCAATCTCTTTCTGTACCTATCTGTACAGGTGAAGACTGATTCACAGTATGTCCGCTACCGCTAATGTACCCAACTGACATGCCCTTTCCCCACCCCCACATAGTTCCATCTGTTTTTATAGCAATTGTATGACTCTGCCCGCACGAAACGTAGGCCCAAGTTGTTAAACTCCCAACTTGAACTGGAGATGACTTGTTTACAACAGTTCCATCGCCCAGACGACCACTGTCCCCAGACCCCCATGTCCACAGAGTTCCATCTGTTTTAATCGCCGCACTGGACCCTCCTGGACCCATAACAAGTTTTGACCAATTGGTTAAACTCCCAACTTGTTCTGGAGAAGATATGTTGAGAATATTGCCACGACCGCTCTGGCCTGACGCACCCGCCCCCCATGTCCACAAGGTTCCATCTGTTTTAACGCAGCCACTACAATACTGTGCCGCCGCTGGATACGCCCAATTAGTCAAAGAACCTATTTGTACAGGAGAACTATAATTCGTGTTATTTCCCAGACCTGTCGCTCCTTTAGCAAAAGTAGTTCCAGTAGCATATAATTTTCCCGCAGTACTAAGAAATATAGAATGATAATTCCCACCAGCGGCTCTCGACCAAGTAGTTAAGCTCCCAATTTGAACGGGAGAATTTTTGGTTACAACAGTACCATCTCCTATCTGACCACCCTGTTCATTGTATCCCCATCCCCATAAAGTACCGTCTTGCTTGATTGCGTGGGCAGTGTTCTTCCACTGGGGTTTTCCACTCGTAGCGCCCCATGTAGTAAGAGCGCCAATCTGAACAGGAGAAGACATATCGGAGTTAGAACCACTTCCTCTCTGACCATTACTGCCCTCTCCCCAAGCCCACATAGTTCCAGATAATTCTGGGTCGCCAGCAACTGCCGCCACACCCATCATAAGTCGTCTAATATTTGGCATTTACTGTTCCTATTATTTACTATCCGCACTGGCAACCATGCCGTGCCAGATTGTGCCGCCATCAGTGGTGACAAAAACCAAAATATCTAAACCACTAGCCGTTAGGGTTGGTGCTGTCCCACCAGCCCAATCTACAGAGCCGGGCCAGTTTACAGTTTGCGATCCACCGTTTGTCAGGAAAAGGGTAAACCCGCATAATTCATCACTGGCAGTCGGATTACTAAATGTCCATGTTACAGTAGATGCCGATACAGTAGCAGTGAAATTATTTCCATCTTCAAGATCAACTGTACGCGCACCTCCAGCACTACCAAGGGCACTAGTAACTTCACCATAATCTTTCAGATTAACACGGGCGAGCGTTTGATCGGCACCAGCAACAGCACCTCCCAACGTCAAAGCACCAGCAAGGACGACACCTGTTGCGCCAGTAGGAATCGTAATAACATCAGCATCAGCGTCGTTCTTGATAGTCACATCATTGGTCGAGCCTTGTCCTGTAAGGATCAATCCTTCAGCACTTGTATACCCTATCGCAGCATTGTCAGAAGCAGAGGTGTCACCTGCTGGTTCTACAGTTCCCGTTGCCGTGACGTTGCCAGCGACAGCAAGAACAGAGCCATCAAAAGTAAGATTAGCCTCTCCATTGATTGTTGTAGAATTAACAGAGGTAATAACCCTGTTATCAGTCGAGTTTGTATAGGACGCAACTGCACCCGTAGAGGCAGCAGCCCACGCTGCATCTGTGCCATCACTTGTTAAAACATAATTAGCAGAACCGAGCGCTAACGCTGCGGGGTTTCCAGAACTGTCTCCGTAAATCAACTTGCCTCGTGCAAGGCCATTCATCTTAGCGAGTGTCACCGCGTCATCATTTATCGCAGCAGTTACGACAGCACTATCAGCTATTGCGGCACTTACAACGGCGTCATCAGCTATTAACGCAGAGGTAATAGCATCATCTGCTATTGCAGCACTTCCTACAGCGTCATCAGCTATTAGCGCGGCAGTAATAGCGTCATCAGCAATAGCAGCAGTTACTACTGCATCGTCTGCTATCAAGGCAGAGGTTATCGCGTCATCGGCTATAGCAGCGGTCACTACTGCGTCGTCCGCAATTTTTGCTGACGTAATAGCATCATCCGCTATCCCAGCCGTTGCTACCGTTCCCCAAGAAGCATCTGTGCCGTCTGATTTAAGAACATTGTTTGCGCTGCCAACAGCTAGGGCCGCTGGATCACCTGACGAATCCCCATATATGAGTTTGCCTCTGGCCAACCCTGCCATTTTTGCAAGAGATACAGCGTTATTTGCAATAGTTGCTGCACCGTCAGTGCCTATACTTACATCACCTGATATAACCACAGGATTGAAGTTTGTTCCGTCTGCTATTAACGCAGCCCCGCTTGTATTAGTCCCCATAGTCAGGTCATCGCCTGATATAGTTAAATCTCCAGCTATTGTTACGTTTGTCGTTCCTGTAGGAATTGATATCACATCGCCGTCAGCGTCGTTTTTGATAGTGACATCGTTAGTAGAGCCCTGTCCTGTCAGAATAAGTCCTTCAGCAGAAGTATATCCTACAGCGGCCTTGTCACTGGCAGCGGTGTCTCCCAGTGGTTGAAACGTTGCATCAGTAACGATTTCTTTTACTGCACCAATACCGCCGTCAGTCTGAATGGAACCACTAGTTCCACTGGTGCTGTCTGTGGCATCGTCGGTGCGGATAACGCCCTTGAATGTAACGCCTGTCGTGCCTGTCGGAACTCCAAAAACTTCCCCATCAGCGTCATTTTTCAATGTGATGTCATTAGTGCTGCCTTGACCAGTTAGGATAAGCCCCTCTGCGGAAGTGTAGCCGATTGCAGCAGTGTCGCTGGCAGAAGTATCACCGTCTGGTTTGAATGTTGCTGCGGTAGCATCTCCGACAATATCAACATTCGTGGCACCTGTTGGAATAACAAGAACATCTGCATCTGCGTCGTTCTTGATAGTGATGTCATTTGTACTTCCCTGACCAGTCAGAATTAGACCTTCTGCACTGGTATACCCCATAGCTGCATTATCACTAGCAGAAGTATCTCCGTCAGCGTTTACTGTAGAAGCTGTTACATCTCCGACTATATCTACGTTAGTGGTTCCTGTTGCTATAGTAAGAACAGCGGCATCAGCGTCGTTTTTGACCGTGATATCTGAGGTCGATCCCTGACCCGTAATAATAAGACCTTCTGCGCTTGTATATCCTATGGCTGCGGCATCGCTTGCTGCCGTATCACCGCCTACTACGATTTTACTGGTAGTAGATATGGATGCTGTTGAAAGTTTTAATGTCGAGTCTGTGCCTTCGCCATCAGACACAAATCGCAGAGTACCGTCTATACCTGCATTGCTATTCGAGACTTGCAGTAAGTCCTTGTATGTATTCTTTGGCTTTTTACCAGTTAAAGCTGCCATCTAAAATATTCCTTGTCCGGGTTCTAATTGATACGTCAATGAATGCCATTCGAGATCATCTGATGTTGACACCCGAAACCTTGCTCCTATTGCGTATCCTACTCCTGTCGCAGCTAACCATTTCGCCACTACACTTTGAATCGAGTCATCCCAATCCGTATCCCAATCTTCCCAGTCATCTGTTATTTCTTCCCAAGTGTCCCCCGAATCGATCAAGCTCACATCTGCCGCTGGAATGCCTCGTCTTTGAAAATCGAACTGCGGGGCAATAGAAACGGTAATTGTTCCGTCACTCGCTAGAACGGGGCGTAATGCAGCGCATCGTTTTAACACTCCTCTAGCATCGAAATAACTATATGCGGTTTCTGCGTCTCCGTTTATATCTGCGGCTACATCGGCATTCCCATCATCGAACTTCATAACCTTTCCGTCTGTCGTGCCAAAGTACAGGCCATCATTAAACCTGCCCCATGACCTTGCGTTAATGTCTTTAAATCGCGCCCAACTTAATGTGTCAGCGTTCATAACATATTGGTCGAAATCCACCGTGCTATTGGGAATATTAAGCAATAACAATCTACCTTGTGAGTAGGTCGGATGGTATTCCATTTGCCATCCGGGGTCAGAAAGGTTGTTTTTCTCAATCAATGCAGGGTTTATTTTATCACTAATAACTCCCTTATCCTCCAACTGACCTGCTGAAGATACCGCCGCCATTGAAATAATACCGCCTTTGGTAGCTATAACTAGATCGCCGCCGACTTTGGCTATAGCTCGAATGTCCAATGGGTCAGGAATACGGTATACACCTACAAGGTTCCAGTTGGATGCAGGATTGTCGCCTTCGTAAACAATTGTATCGCCTGACGACATAACAAATACGGCCAGATCATTGCCTATGCCACCTCCAACCCACTCCTCTGAGCCACCTGCAACATTCCAAGATCCCGCACATACCAGATTACCGCCAAATGCGCCCACTCTCGATAGAGGGAACTTGGTTATTGTTCCACCTAATGTATTGACTGCGGAATACCAAAAATCCTGACTGTTATTCTCCCAGAAGAACGTATGGGACTGATGAACCATAATTCCACGCAGGTTTGTAACCGTTAGTCCTGTTCCGCTCACTGTCATGTTTGCAAAGCTGGACCCGTCATAGACTAGAGGAGTGTCTGTGCCGTTTACCCAGCCCATTTGACCGTTAAAGTTCACAGTCTCCCATCTGTTAACGGACAGGCCGCTTTTCAAAGAAGAAATCGAACCCGTGGTAGCATCATATATATTTCCGTTAGCACCAGCTAATAACTTTAACGTCGTTCCCTTGCTATATTCTGCAATCGTATCAACATTGCTGGACCCTAACCCTGTGGCGTGTTGTGTGTAGCCTTTACGAACAGCCACTCTACCAGTGCCGGGGAACCAATTATCCAAGGTAACGGCATCCTGTGGAGGCATTAAGTCTAACGCATCGCGTCTATTCCAGCCTCCTATGGGCGCAGGGATAGTTTGTGCAACCATTAGCTACCGTATCCAGTGTCAGGAAGGTTTACAGTAAACGTAGCAACCGTAGGGGCCATGTTAATATTAGCTCCGCCGCCTCTTTCACGCTCCCATATGTGTTTAATCCACTTGCGGGAGTCGTTCTTTTGATCTTCATGGGGAAACCCGAAAGCCCGCAAAGCCCTCCACCATCCCTCACGGAATATCAAATCTTCATCGAATAAAGGAACATCCGCGTCAGCAGCCCAGTCTGTCTGCCCTGTACCGCTTGAAGAGGCACACCATTGGTCACTTACATACTCAAGTGCGATTGTTGCAGCAGCTGGATTTTCCAGTTCTATCTTGAGAACCCCGCTAGTCGGACGCAGCCGCCACCGTACAGCTAATCCTACATCGGAAGTAATAGCCCCTTTGAAATACTGCCACTGTGCAGGGGTAAGAGGCCCGACCAACTGTAAGTTGTTGGTCCTGTCCCATAACGTATTCGGGACTATCCGAAGGAAGTCACCGGGAACTTCATAAGCCGCAGTACCCGCTGAAGACGTAAACGTATTTTCTTTCGTTAAGACTGCCCAATCGTAATCATCACGCAGGTACAAGCCAGCAGCACTGGTCACGGACCGCAGCCTTACGGCTGTAGCCTCCTCGTTACTAATAATGGACGCGGGTTGGAAAACCCCTAGTTCATCCGCTATCGCTTGCGCTATCGTCAGTAGAGACATCTAGTTTTTTCTTCCTTGGTTTGCTTGTAGCAGACTTCTTGGCTAGGAAGTCAAGCTCCTGCCTGAGATCCTTGTTTTCCTCCCTTATCGCCGCTATTTCTTCGGTTAGCTTGTCAACCTTGTCCAGAGCTTCGTAAATAACTCCATCGTCTTTGCCTACATCAAGATGCGCCTGTGCCTGCTGCTTTAAGATTACAAGCCCCGTCATCTCCTGTGTGCCTCGGTCGTCCAGCTTGGCAAGTTGCTCGATTGAGAATATATTTAATGCTTTTAATTCAGCTACTTGCGCCATATTTAATGCGGGCCACTCGCTGATCGGAGTGCCGTTTAGCGGCTGTTCATTGCCTTTCTCAAACGCCGCCCACTGTTGAGGCCAGCGTGACTTATGGTCGTCATCAACCTTTGCGTCTACTACATTCTTGTTATCGCCGGGTGACATAATGGTAACAAACGGAACCTGATCGAATATCGGCCTGCCCTCTACCTTGGACTTCGCACTATTCTGTTTTGCTTCCCAACGAAACAACGGTCTACAGTTATCCGTTGGGTCTGTGGTCGTAAACTCAATACCTGTCTCTGCATCATACATTATACATTCCCTCTTCTCTGTAATTTCATCGCTTGTTTTAGCACTTTGCGACTGCGGGCAGTAAACACTGACATCGGATAGACGTTTCTGTCACCAAACGCAGCACGTCCTGCCTTGATTTCATACGAGGCAAAGGTTCTAACAAACCTCTCCCCATTTTGCACAAACGTGTCATATAGGTATCCTAACGTAACTATGTGAGCGCAGACAAGATCCTCAAAGTCCTCTGCCACCACGGTTGTACTGTCTCCCGATATATCCCTCCAATGCAGTACAAGTCTTGGATACTTTTTTCCGTACAACGTAATGTGGTTCATAAAAGTGGGGCTGCGCTGAGTACAGGCAAGAGGAGGGAAGAACCCGACGCAGCCCCGTCCACCCTAGAGTGGGAAGTCGCAGACAACTTCCTTATCGGAAATGTCGCCTGCTATAGCGCATACGTTATCCGTAACCGCTGCGGATACAT
>VTLG01004859.1_pt1 | contig 12867 bp, 13 predicted proteins | sample 4694571 | NCBI WGS metagenome assembly VTLG01 (sample SAMN12604809, study PRJNA352737) | marine metagenome | biome: ENVO:00000447; feature: ENVO:00000209|ENVO:00000569|ENVO:01000036; material: ENVO:00002151; isolation source: viral sequences binned using virsorter ... | reverse complement strand
GGATCGCTGCCTGATGCTCTTTTTAGTCTAATTACATTAGCCATTGGCTTTTACCTCCTATGGCTTAGTAAGTACCACCATCAATGTCAAAACCTGATACACTTCCATTTTCTAAGAAGGTAACAAGATCAGTAAGAGCAACTTGAACCATCGTGCCATTATCATTTATGACCATACGATCTGCTGCTGCAAGAGTTGTTGATGTTGCTGATGTACCGCCATCTAAAATATTTAACTCAGTTGTTGTTACTGTTGCTCCGTCTAATATCTGTACTTCTGTGTCTGACAGATCAGCTAATGAGTTAGCTGTTGTCTGATTCATGGTTGCGAGTTCTGTCAGCTTATCGCTGTGAGGTTCTACATCTGTACCAATAACAAGTCCTAAGTTAGTTCTTGCGTTGGAGGCTGATGTTGCGCCTGTCCCTCCATCGGAAATTGCTAAAGTTCCTGTTATAGAACTTGCACCAAGATCAACAGCAATTTCAGTAGATTCAATAACAAGTCCACCATTTGATTTAAGATCAACTGATAATGTATTTCCTGACTTCTGTAAGCCATCTGCTGCTGTAATCTGACCAGCACCAGAAAATTGTGCAATCGTAAGATTATTAGTTCCTACAACTGCTGATCCAGAGTCCGATGTACAAACAAAGCCGTTATCTGCGTTTACTGTTCCTTTCTCTACAAAAGTGAAGAAACCAGCAGCGTTAGCACCAGTAGCTAAATCTGCTGCTCTTGCTGGAGAAGAACCAACTACATAAATACCATTTTGACTTGCTGTTGATTGATCTTTTACAAGAACACGATCATTGGTAGATAAGGTAACACCATCAAGTGTGTCTCCATTATTAAGAGCAGTTGATATTGTTATGTTTGCTGTTGTTGCTGCTACACAAGAATCTTTAACATCAAGTCCTTGCGATGTAGCCTCAACAAAACCTTTAGTCGCTGCATCTTGTGTATTTACTGGATCAGCTAAGTTTGTAATGTTTTGTGAGTTAAATGAGACCGAACCTGTAGGAACAGCCATTTGATTTAGTGTATTTGTTCTAACTCCTGTATCAAAGTCGCTTATCTTGGTATGTGCTATGGAAGGAATATCATCGCTTACTAATGCTCTAAACGTAGGCGCAGCAGCACTTCCAGAAGCAGCACCAGCTAAAACATGGTTTGTTGTTCTTGTTGTATCTGTATCAAAAAACTTACCCTTACCACCAATAGCGTTAATAGTAGTTGCAGATCCTCCAGAACCGCCGGTTCCTATACCTATATATAAAACCTGATTACCTTCACTAAATGCTAATTCCGCATTTTCTAGTGTGGTTGGTGCTGATGATCCTGTGGATCTTTTTATGCGGATTGTGTTAGCCATAGTTTAAAAAGAACCTCCATCGACAAGGTTTTCTACAGTACGAGTTGCATCTGCTTTAAATGTAGCAGAAGTAGAGTCATAGTAAATAACAGAATTATTCACTTTACCAGAATCAATTAATCCAGTATTAGTGCTACTAAATTGTGGGCCTTGTGGCCCTTGAGTAGCAACTGTAATAATTGTTGCATCACCTTCATTTACAGTAACAGTATTCTTACTGGTTGTGACGTTAACAGAAGTCATGGTGAAGTATAACCCTCTGACATAGTTATAGCACCTTCAAGGTAGTACTCTCGCAATCCGTTTGAGTCTTCAAGCATAACATCGTAATAAAGAGTATTAGTTTCAAAAGTAGCAGTCTGTACATCAGTTAAAGATATATCAACTATGCCATTAACTCTATTTGTGTAAGTAATTGCAAAATCGCCATATTTTATATTTCTACCTTCATCCCAACATTGAGCATAAACTGTAAATCCAGTAAGATTTATAACTGCATCAGATGAATCTTTAAATTGCAACTGCAAAGAAAAGTCTGCTCTTCTCTGTACAGTCATATTGTATGTGCCGGGTTGTATTGCCATAATTAAATTTTAATAATGTAGAGCATTGCTATATTACGAGGTCTAGCTTCGTTACCTCCATCATTACTTGTATTTGTACTGACATTAACATTAACTCCTGTTGTTTTAGTTGAAGTTTTACCTACATCTGCCTCTTCAGATCTGCTGACTATATTATATCCTTCATTTAAGTTAGCAGCACCAGTACCAGATGCAGGGGTGACATTGCTATTTAAGGTACTATTAAATCGTGACTGTCCAGCATTTCCTAACTTAAATGAATGATGGAAGTGGCCTGAGTCAGATACAGATGCGTTAGAAGATGCTGGGTGATTGTGCTGTTGGTTTTGACCACCTTGAGGATCGTTAATACTTCTTCCACTATCTACACCTCTATTATCATCAAAACCTCTTATAAATTCTCCTCTAAGTTCGGGTACATTAAAGCTTGAACCAGATCCTCCATATGTATATCCAATAACTGCAAATAAAGCAGCATATGTACCAGTTGTTGAATAAGATGCCCCATTACATTTAACATAACCTGTTGGAACTGTATTAACAGCTAAACAAAAAACAGATCCAGTAGGTACACCAGCTACAATTTGGAAGCTTAAATTTCCAGATCCATCTGTTTGTAAAAAACCGCCATTAGTTATTGATGAAGGTAAAGTAAGAGTTACATTTCCGGATAAAGAGGATGGAGATTGAATAGAAACGAAAGGAGAACCGCTTGAGTCTTGAAATCTAATAGGCAATGCGTTAAGCATATCTAAACCAGCATTACTTATTCCAACTCTTTGTGTGCCAGCAGTAGAAAATCCCATTGTATTTGCTGCTTGCCTAAAAATTCCAGTATCGCTGTCTCCATCAAAACTTAATGCTGGACTACTTGCCCCAGAACCATCGTCTACTAACAATGGGCCTGTAAGCGTGTCTCCGGCCCTTTTTACAAGTCCTAAATTTGCTTCATCTAAATTACCAACATCAAAATATGTAGGGGTTGTCCCAGAAGTACCATCATCTCCTGTAGTAGATCTGATTAGTAATTTTTTAGGTGTAGTAGAACTGTCTGCAACAAATTCGCATGGTAATACTTGACCAACTTGATCTTTATCTCCAAAATTATTTGTCGCTACAGCAGCTAAAGCAAGGTTAAGGTCTGCTCTTACACCAGCACCAGAATTATTTGCAATATCTTTGTTAGCTACTTGTGCCATTTAAAAAATACTTTCCTCCATATTACACCCCTTTGCCATATCCAACAGCTTGAAAAGTAAATTTTTTATTTACTGGATTATTTGAGCTATCTAGTATTTGTATATTAAATCCTGTACCAGTAACTATGTTCCCTGCTGCGTTAAGAAAATCGCCATTTGAATCTGTTTTAATTACAAAATATTCACCAAGAGCAGCACCCATTATTGTTATTCCAAGTGAAGGTTTATATTGACGCAACCCTCCTAAACTAGAAGTGCCTACAAAAAATGGTTTTGCAAAAGTTACATCCAATCCGTTAGTCATGCTTGATGAATGATCTAAAGGAAGAGTTGATACACCACCACCTGTTTGATAACTCCTTTCAGTTCTTGACTCAAATGATGCAATAAATCCAGCTTGAATAACATTAATATTATGACCTGTATTTTCAGAAGTTAAATTTAACCTAAATTGAAATCCTCTTCCCTTAAATGTTCCGTTTGCAAAAGTATTAAATGCTGTATATGTTGGTGAGCCAGATGGATCTGTTTGCGTTGTTCTTACTACCATTTGTGCATTAACATCTTCAATTGCAGTACCATCAAAATTACCATTAGTTGCATAGTTATCCCACCCACCCCCAGCAGGCCCACCTAAACTTGGAGGTAAATCTGGAATTTGTGATTCAATGGTATTACCAATTTCAATTCCAATAGTCTGTAATATTCTTTTTAAATTAAGAGAAAACACACCACCTAAATCTACTGTGTTTTGAAAATCATAAGTACCTGTAAGTCCATTAGTAGCTGCTGGGTTAGTAAGACTTAAAACGTTACTGGTAGTGCTTGTGCGAGTCTTAGTACCGGGATAATTGTTATCATCATCTCTTTCTGTAAGAATTACCTGTGTATCTACTAAGTCAGGTAAATCTAATATTACACTTGTTTCTCCTGTGCTAAATCTTTCTCCATCATCTCTAAATTTTAAAATGTATTCTCCCTCAAGTGCTGGTACAACTGCTTCTGTAGTATTACCAGCAGCAGCTTGTACAAGATCTACAGAGTTAGCAAAAGTTCCAGTACCATCAGTCTTATTTGAGTGTCGAATATAGACTCGACCACCATGCAAAACGTCTGGATCAACAGACTTATCCCACCTTAATCTAACTAACTTATCGTTTACAGGTTCTAACGTAAGATTTTGTACATCATTTGGTACTGCTGTTTTTCCTTCTGCATTAAACTGTGTTGATGACGGAGTAGAGGATAGCTGACCAGCAGCATTAAATGAAAATATTTTTATATCATAAGTTCCAGCTTGCGTATTCATAATCTCTATATCTGGTCTAAATACAATTTCAGTAACCCAGTTAGTATTTTGAAATCTATATTGAACCTGATATTGAGTAACTCCAGCTACAGGCTGCCAAGATATTAGTAATCTATTTATTGCAATATTATTTACAACAACTATTTCTTCTAATATTGGTAATTTTATTGTAGGTGCTGGTTTTAATTCATTAAGCTTAGAGATATTTCTTGCTGGTAAGGTAGGAAAATCTGTTGATTCTATATTTGTATATTTGTCAGACCTATAAGCTAGTGCGCTTATAGAATAATTAACACCATCTTGCTCTTCTACGCTTACAACCCTAAAAGTTTGTGGCTCTTCTCCAGTTCCGTCACTTTCTAATAACCAAATAGAATTTACATTAGGAGTTGTGCTTAATGCACTTGTTAAATTTATTTTATCTCCAACAACAGTACAAGCTTTTTTTTCAACAGTACCATCGGGCATAATAACACTTACTTTTTCATTACCACCTCCAAAACTAAAAAGATCTTGAGCATCATCAACAGTAATTTGTGTTGTCGTAGCAGCAGCAATACGACCAGATCTTCTGTCTCCTTGCCTTACTGGATCATTCACAGCAATAACACTACCCGGCCTAACTATTGCTCCAGCATCCATTGATGTAGAAAAATTTATAACCTCAGATTCTTGCTCCTCAGAGAAGACTATTGCACGAGCCAAACGCTGCGCTTGTCCCCTAGAAGTACAACCAAAACTTTTTACCTGTTTATAAACTATTCCAAGTTTTGCCCTTCTATTAACCTCTGCTGTGCTATTACCATCACCATATACCTCAAAATCCATCTCCCTAGAATCCATATTAAAATAGCTGACGCTTATAACAGAATGTCTTTGCTTAAGACTAGAACCTGTATAACTAAACCCTTCTGGAGTTACATTAGCCAAACTAAACAAATAACTAGGATCAGTTGGTGAATCTTGAACAATAGAAATAGAACCTTGCGACCATACTGGAATACATCTCATTATTGATGCTAAATCCTTAATAAGGTCAAATGCTTCTTTCGATGATTGTATGTTTACATTGCAACTAAACCTTGCCTCCTGTCCTCCAAATCCATCATTGACTAATTCATTTGCATATCTACTTGCAGCGACAAAACTGTATAAATCTAAATTTTCATACAATTCAGAATCATTAGCTTGATTAGGTGCTATATGCGTACCAAAACCATATCTTTTGGTCGTGAGAAGGTCAAGAAGTATCATGGCAGGGCATGAACACCATTGAGCAGCAGCCATTTGTCCGTTAAAAACGTAGTTCTGTGGATAATTTATACGACCTGTTTGTAAATCAACAGTTGGAGTAAGACCATTATTTGTATCAGGGATTCTTACTTTTATTCCTCTGATTCTGTATGCTCTTTTTGGTATTGCACTAAATTGTTCAGAGTCTATTCTTAATTGTGCATACGCAGAGTCAGGATATGTTTGTGGATCATCTACTATTTCTTGCATCACAGAAACACTAAATTCATCTTTAAGTGAGTTATCTGTACTATCTGCTGTTACCCGAACAACTTTAATCGCAGCTTGTGAATATGTAGCAGGCAAATTTACACGATATTCTTTTGAGTAAAGGTCAGCAGATCTTCCAGTAATACTATCTGTAATTTTGTCTGTAAAAGTTCCATTATTAGTTTGTAATTGTATTTTTAAATCAACAGTTGACCCTAATAAATCTCCATTGTCTTCTGCTTTTTGTAATTGACCAAAAGATATTGTTACTCTAACTGCATCTTTATTAAGAGATATAGCTTGTGTTACACCACCATTTGCAACAGTACAAGGTCTTGGAAAACCAGCTATAGGGCTTGAGTTTACAGGGTCACTTGATTCAATTCCCGGTATGACAAGTTGGTTATTTGTACCAAAACGTGCATCTAATACAACATTTTGAAAATTAAAATCTGCATCTGCTGGACTACTGTTACTAGCATTAGCATTAAGTATTGGTGTGTTATTTAAAAATATATCTTTTTGTGCTGCTGTTAAATAATCAGCAGAACTTTTAGCTATTTGAGCTTTTGATGGTGTTGCAAAGCCCTCTATCTCACCTTCCGATAACAAGTCTTGTATAGTTGCAAACTGTTTACTGTTTAAAGTGTCAGGCGCACGATACGGAGTAGGAGGAGTAGGAGGGCCACCAGCACCTTTAATGATTTTCTTTGTCATGCAACCACCTGATTCGTATCAACAGAAGCGGAGATGACCACAGATCCGCACACGATTTCTCCATATACAATGGGATGTGCTGTTCCGGCTCTTGATGTATTTTGCACTCCAGAAAAATTAAAAGATATTCTTGGATCATCTTCCTGTTCATCTGGGGTAGGCAATGGAAATAATATTTCAGTCACTCCACTAAGAACCATAGCACCACCAATAGTACTTATAGCTGTTCCAACTTTTGCAGCAAATCCAGTAACAACACCCCCTGTTAGTTCTGCTCCAGCTTTACCAAAAATTCCAGCACCCGGAAACAAAAAACTAGCTCCTATTAAAGCACCGCCTATTAATATTCTTTGAAAACTACTACCACCAGCACCACTAATAACAGGTACGAAATGTATTTCTGATTTTCCTACAGGATCATGTATTTGACCTTGATCTATTTCGTTATCTCCAACTAAAACTTGATAATATCTATTACTCATATATGCTTCTAATTTTGGAAAATTTGTTATTAAAAATTTAACCGCTTCTGCTGTTGTTTTTACAACAGCCTCAAATTCATCTTGACCTAAAAACTCAGCAAGTTCTCCATGTAATTTAATTTTTCTGAGCATAACGATACCTCTTACCAGTACATTTTTGTAACCACTCAGAATATGGCTCTCTACAAGATAGTCTATCGGCTAAATGATGTAAAACCATATCTCCTAAAAAAATAGCTACATGATTTAAAGTTGGATGTAATATTGACATCAATAATACATCACCTTTTTCTAAATTTTCATCTTTATCAAGTTCTCTAAATCCAGTTTGTATTGCATATTTTTCAAACAAGGGATTTACTAAAAATTCTTCTGGAGACATATTTCTTTCATAATCTAATAAACTTATATGCTTTTTCTGTTGATAATAATCACGAACTAATGCCCAACAATCTGTTATCCCCCAAACCCATTCTCTTCCTATAAGTGGTGCTTTATAACCTTGTGGCTCATAATATCCCCATGTCTCTAACTTTGGATTTACTATGTACCAAGGTAAATTACTCTCCTCACAACTAACTTTATCTGCTTGTGTAGGTTCTGGTGAACTGACAGGATGACTATGAAAAACTCCAATAATATCTCCTAATTTATCTGCTTTTACATAATCTTCTGGATCAAGAATAAAACATTGATGTGCTGTCATTGACAAATTACGACAAGGAAAATATCTTTCTTTGCCTTTTATATTTAACACTAAACCAACAGCTTCTTTAGGATCTTGGTCTTTCGCATGAACCAATGCACTATCTTTCCAATTCATCCTATAAATGTACCTATAGATGGGAAGACATCTCTAGTGCATTGACGTTTTGGCGCACGAATACCAGCCATGTCAAAAATTGCTGCCAATTCAAACTGTACTACTTGTCTATTTTCTGCGGATTTACGATCTATATAATATACCTCTCTTGGAAACTCTGCATCTGGATCTGGAGTACCAAAAGGATTAATCGCACCAGAAAAATTAGCAGCATCTACAAATCTTGCCATAGTCCTTATTCTTGTTACTTTCGCACCTGTCAAATCATTACCAGCAGTAAATCTATTTGCAGCTAACAAAGCTAATGACATACTAGGAGTTCCCATGTTGCTTACAGTAATTGTTGGTCTTGGTAATTGACCTCGTTGAAATGCAAAACCACTAGCTTCTACAGGAAACCTTAGATAAGTCTCACTATTCCAAACAATATCTCCATAGGCATCAAGATTGCTACCAGCATGAAATCTATATGTTGTAATTACGTTATCAGGATTACCTGTCTCATAATTTAACCCTTCTTTTAGCTCAAGTTTAAATAACTCAATAATTGAGGATGGATTTACTTTTTGTATGTCGCTAAAAACAGGTGCAGTATCTATTGTCATGGCTCAAATTTTTGTACAAATGTAGCTGTTATCGTAGCTAAATTAGGCACATCAATTACCTTGCTCCATTCTGGGCAAGTAAATTTATATGATGCTGTTTTTGTGATGGAAACATTACCGCTTGTAGTCGCCCCACTAGCTGCTGTAACTACAAAGTCATTTGCATTAGTAACAGAAGAAACTACATAAGTGCCATCTGCTGATGAACCAGAAGTAAAGTCAATTACCAAAGAATCACCAGCAAATAATCTATGATTCGTAATTGTAATAGTTATTGTTGTACTGCTTTGTGAATATGTGCCTGTTTTGGTAAAAGATTCTTTTGGTGGTGAATATGTAAAACTTGCTTTATCTCTTGCTCGTTCTTCTAAAAAATATTCAATGGTATCTGATTCTTCTTCTGTTATGTTTTCCCATCTTAAATTAAAAATTTTAGGATCTTGATTATTAGGCAATCCAAAACCTAAACGCTGTTCAAATCCATCTGCAAAAGATACAACTTTGACTACTGGTTGTGATTTTTTAGTAACGCTAAAACTAGGTTCTATAGATGGAAAGTTTGCCATTTAGGTTAAAAGTCCTCCCGGTCTTTTTTGTTTTATCATTTCTGATTGAATCGCAGCAGCTAAAGCCCTGCCAAACTCTTGTGATCTTGCAGAGTCTCCTTCTACAGAGCTTCCAGAAGCATCTACATTTACAACAATATTACCAACACCTCCAGAACTTTGCACTCCAAGTTTTCCATTACTACCACGTTTCAACGGCATGATGGCCTCTGGGCCAGCTTCTCCCATAAGCCCCATACCATTTGCCATTGGGAATAAGGTTGGTTTATTTACTATACCTCCATAAGCGTATGGAACAATTTTATTCTTAGCAAAAACATTACCTTTAGCACTTGGTACAACTTCACCATTACTAAAGACATTTCCATTTGCACTTCCAATTTTTATATTTGGAAATATTGCTTTAAAAAGAGGTTGCACAATAGCATACCTAACAAGCATCCTTGTCAGATCAGCAATAATAGAATTTGCAAGATCTCTAAAGTTTAATTTACCTGTCATAACAAATTTAACCAAAGCATCTTCCATACCTTTGAAAGCATTTACAAAAGCTTCTTCAGTTTGTTTTGCAAGATCAAATGCACTATTAGCAAATGATTGTAATGGTGATTTTTTATCATCTCCTAAACCAGCTAATTTAGTATCTTTTTTCTCACCATCCTCTGCTTGCTCACCTCTTAACTCTGCTAATAATGCACGAAGTTCTTTAAGTTGTCTATTTACACTTACATTAGATCTTCTATTGCTTGGTCTATCTAAAATTTTTTCTAATCTTTCTATTTCTCTTTCAGTCTTCTTAATAGCATTACCTAAACCAATACCCATAAATTCATTAAACTTTTCAATAGCATCTGTGATAAATCTAATTATTTTCTCAAATACACGTTGAAACTCTGCTCCAATAGGTTGCAATATCTGACCAACAGCATTTTTAAGACGATCCATTGTTGTTTGGAATCTTTGCCCTGCATCAGCAGATGAATTTGCTACCTTGTTTGCTGTTTCTGCAAAATCTTCATTTAGTTTTGCAGTAAACTTCATTATCTGATCTAACCCAACAGTTCCATCTCTCAAGTCTTTCTGTAACTTCTGCAAACTACTACCATTAGCTTCTGCAAATTTCACAACAGCACCAGCTAGTCTTTCACCTAACTGACCTTGTAGTTCTTCCGCAGATACCTTACCTTTACCAAAAATCTGCGACATGGCTCGAATCGCAGATTGTACGTCTTCTGCATTACCACCAGTTGCCTTAATTGCGTTTGATACACCAGTAAATACTTGTTCTGCATCTTCTATAGTTCCACCAGAGCCTAAAACAGAAGCAGCTAAAGTTGTGAACTGTTTGGTAGATGCTTTAAGAGGTACATTTAATCTTTTAGACGTTGTTGAAATAACATCTAAACCTTTTACAAAATCAGCTTGATTTTTCGTAACACCTTTTAGAGCAATTTGTAACTTCTGTATTTCTGCTGCGTAAGTAGCTGACTCTGCTCCAAATTGTGCAGCACCAGCCACAGCGTCAACTCCAAGACCTATTGCTGCGCCTGCTGCTGCTCCCGGTGCGCCTCCAGCAAGAAAACCAATACTTGCTCCTGTAGCTGCTCCAGCAGGCAAAAATCTTGAAGCAGCAGCACCTAAAGCAGCACCTCCAGCAGCTTGCGCCCCAACACTAGCTTTTCCAAAAAAGCCTGCTTTCTTTTGTGTACCTGTTAGTGCTTCTAATTTTGCTCTTAATCTATCTGCTTCTGCTCCAAATGCTTTATATGCTTTACTACCTATAGCAACACTATTTTGTAATTCTCTTAACGCTGCAACTTGTTGGTTAAAAGTATTTACGCTTCTTTGTGATCTTTTATCATAAGCTGTAATAGATTTTATTGATTCATTAATTTGCTTTGGTGTAAAACCTAAACTCTTATTTAACTTATTGAAAGTTTTATCTACAGCTTTTAACTTACCAAAATCTTGTAGCTTAAATTGTATAGTTTCTATATTGACATTTTTAGCCACTACTTCTTCTCCTTATTAAATTCACGCATAGCCACAGATTCCATTAGTTGTAAACCTTCGAGCATTTCTTGTCGGTTACTCACATGATAGAGGTCAAACAGTCCTCCATCAAGTAATAACACCTCGTACTTTAATCCTACTACACCTCCAAAGGTTGTGTTCCATTGTGTCTGACAACGTAAAAACATCATTACAATATCCCAATTCTCATCAAAAACTTCAAAGTCTTTTTCTTCCTCTGGTTGCTCCTCGATTTTTACACCAAACGCAGCAGCGTCTTTAAGTGTTTCATCTATAACCTGTTTGCCACCCGAAGCCCAATATAAAGCAGCATCAGTTAGTTTCCCACTTGTGCGTTTGCATAGAATTTTTTAAACGCATCTAAAACACCAGCAACAAAATCTATATCTTCTGCAAATTCTTTTAACACCTTATCTGAAAACTCTATAGGAGTACCATCTTCTTCGTTTACATCTGTCCAACCTACTAGCACTTTTTTAAGTGCATCGTATTCAGATGCCGATTCAAACCCATCAAGTTCTGATCGTGATAGACGTATAAATTTACCAGTAAAACTTGTCGTGTCAAACTCTCCTATCTTAGTTTCACTAGGAGTTTTAATTTCTACAGGCCAAGGATAAACCTTAGTCTTTTTTCTAACAAATGCCATAAATTAAGATATATACTTCTTTACTCTACCTCAGTAGTCAATACTTACTAAGTAAAGACTAGACTCATTTCGTCATTTGCTGAACTAGGTACAAGTGTATATGGAATCTCTAACATAGTTACTCCATCAGCTTCACCATAAGCAACATCTCCAATATCAACCTTTGTACTACTAAATGCACAGATATTACCAGCAGCAGTACCATGAGTAACTGTCAAATTACCTAATGTTGTATCAACTAAAGCAGCAGCAAAGTAATCTTTTTGTGCAAGAGTTGGAGCTTCTATAGTCAAAGAACCATTAGCTGCTCTATCTGTTAGTAAAACTTCTTTAGTTCCACCAACAAGTTCTCTGTAAACTAATGAGTTTCCAACATCCATTGAAAAGTTCATCAATGCACCAGCGTAAGACAATAGCTGGAAGCTAGAGGTATTGCCGTTTTTAAATATTAAAGGTGTTGCTTGGTTGCCATAAGTTACTGATGGCAATGCTGTATCTGTTGGAGCATTGTAGATTCCAGTAAATGTGAAATCAATAGATGGAATCTCACCTACAGCAGCGTTAATAACAAAAGTCCCTCGACAACCTGTAACAATATGCCTTACACCATCTACGTTATAGTGAATAGTAACAGAAGAAAAACTAGCTGAGATTGGCTCGTAAGTTACAGAAGTTCCAGAAGCTACAGTTTCCGAAAAGCCACACGCTTTAAGCGCACTTCCATATCTAGGTGCAGTTCCAGCAGTTCCAGATCCAGCAAGTTCTACGCTAAACGTACACTCAACTCTGGTGTTTGCTAGTAGCTGTTGAGATGCACCTAAGTAGGGTCTGACAACATCTCTGTTAACAACATCACTAGATTGTGGTGTGATTGACAGATCTCTTACAAGAACAACGTCTGTTGCTGCTGGAGTTGGATCTGTTCCATAGCTGCTCTCAGCTTCAATTAGAATTACTCTCTTCCTTGTCAGTTGTGCCATCTGTAGTTACCTCAGTAGGGGGTTCAGCTTGTTTAGTTTGTTGA